>Ga0114999_10007817_pt1 | contig 12063 bp, 10 predicted proteins | sample ArcticOcean_MG_C_3_FD_89820 | JGI IMG/M metagenome (GOLD analysis project Ga0114999, IMG submission 89820) | Marine microbial communities from western Arctic Ocean - ArcticOcean_MG_CB8_126 | ecosystem: Environmental > Aquatic > Marine > Oceanic | place: Arctic Ocean: Canada Basin | collected...
CCATCGTCACATGCCCCAAACCCGCCCACTTCTGCAACGTATGCCCACTCCAAAACCCAAAATGCACCAATGGCAAGCGGTCATACGCCTCATAATGCAACACCGCCATCGCGCGTTCCCGATGTGTCATCTCGCCCATCTCTTTTCTCCTTCCAGATATACCAACAAAACCCGCCCCATCAGACATATCAATCCTTGAATACATACATCAGCAATATTATATTGCCTTACGTCACCTATTTAATCTACCTCAAATTGTGCGCACTGCGTTACCCGCTTTCTGCAATTGCGACATAAAAACCCGAGTGCCTTAGCTCATGCACATCAAAAATCACATCGCAATCATAACAGGCGCATCCAGTGGCATTGGCGAAGCAACAGCTTGTGCGCTTGCCAAAGCTGGCGCACACGTCATTCTCCTTGCACGCAACGCCACAAAACTCCATCAATTGGCCGAACAAATTATCGCATCGGGTAGCCAAGCCAGTGTCTATCCTGTAGATATCACCCAAGCAGAAGACGTGGCTCAAGTTATTCATGCGGTTGTTCATGAAATAGGCATTCCCGACATCCTCATCAACAATGCCGGATCGGGCCAATGGAAACATACCGAAGACACCAGCCCCGCAGAAGCCGTTGACATGATGGCCGCACCCTATTTTGGTGCCTTTAACATCACCCATGCCTGTTTGCCACATATGCTCAAACAAAACTGGGGCTTTATTGTCAACCTCACCTCAACCGCAGCCTATTTTGCCGTCCCCGGTGCCACCACCTACACAACCGCACGCTGGGCCATGCGTGGGTTTAACGAAGCCCTCCGCGCAGATTTACACAACACAGACATTCGCGTGATGCTCATGGCCCTGGGAAAGGTGAGCAGCTCTTATTTTGAAAACAATCCCCATTCAGAAAATCGCATTCCCACAATTGCAACGCTCAAACCTTTTTATCCCACACTCACACCCGAACAAGTTGCTGCTGCAATTGTCAAAGGCATTCTTAAAAATAAACGCGAAATTATCATGCCATTTTTCATGAAACTCACCGTTTGGATGGCCCGCATTTTTCCACGCCCCATCGAATGGCTCATCATTCGAACCGGTGCAAAACGCAAAAAATGACCCGCCTCAAAACACGATAAGGAATAAAGACTTACACACAAGGACGTTACAATGATGTCGAAGCAGAAGGTCAAAAGGCTATTTATATTCCCAGATGATGGCGAGCCTGCAGCCGCTCAGACAGGCACGCACGCTGGCAACTTTTATCGCCCCAAAAACTAGAAGAATCTGTGGCCTTTGACACACGTTTAGATTAACCACGCACTTTCAACGCACATCATCATTAACCAAGAAAGCAATACCATGTTCACACTTCAAAACGACACACTCCAAGTATCCCTCCTCGACCCCGTTGTCGATCAGGAGCGATTTGGCACACGCTATTGCACGGGGGGATATATTTTTCAAATCGCCGACACCAAACTTGGCAACCTATTGTCTGGCCCCACATATCCCAGCAGTTTCAACTGCTTCGATGGTCAAGGCATTCCCGATGCCTTCAACAAACAACCCCTTCAAGATCCTACCGACCCATCACAAACAGCACTCATTATGGGCATTGGTCTGTGTGATCTCAAAGAAGACACCGTAACCGAATTTTGTTCTTGGCAGGTTAACCAAACAAACGCAGCACTCACCTTCACCACCACACAAACACATCACACATTTGCCCTCGAACTCACACGCACAGTCACCCTTCAAAATCGCACCGTTCGCTCACATACCCACCTCAAAAACACAGGCAAACTACCCATCCCAATCAACTGGTTCCCACACCCTTTTTATCCACAACCCAACACAGACGAATTGTGCAAATTCAATATCCCAGTAGAATTTTCCGACAACCCCGGATTTGAACAATTAGACAATGGTTTCATCAGCCGCAAAGACTGGCCTTGGGAAAAAGGCTTTTACCAGGCCCTCAATCACAATGCCCACACCAACCTCACCCTCTTACAAAAACATCCTGTTCTCGGCCTCGTAGGTGCCACATGCAGTTATGTGCCATCCTTCTTTCCCATTTGGGGCAACTCCAACACCTTTTCATGGGAACCCTTTCTCGAACGTACCATCGCGCCCAAACAAGAAACAACGTGGTGGATCGACTATGAATTCTAAGATTGGAATCTCCCAATAATCAAAGGAGCACCGAATCACATGCCCAGATCCAAGATAAACACCGCCGCAAGTAAGGACCTCGCACACACCTCCGACATCCCGCGAAACTTCAAGCCATCGACCGAAGCGTTCAATTACACACGCAAGGAAGAGATGGTCCCCATGCGCGACGGGATCAAGCTGTTCACGATCATCATGATTCCAAAGGGCGTGTCGGCCAAGATGCCCATGATTTTGTCGCGCACCCCCTACAACGCAGCCAGACGCGCGTCTCGCACCGAGAGTCCCGACATCGCAATGGCCCTCCCTGCCGCAGATGAAGACCTGGTCAGAAATGGCTACATTCGCGTCTACCAGGATGTGAGAGGACGCTTCAAGTCCAAGGGCAAATACATCATGACCGTACCCACGCGCGGCCCTTTTAACAGCGGCAAGATCGACCAGACCACAGATGCCTGGGACACGGTCGACTGGCTCGTCAAGAACGTGGCGGGCAACAACGGCCGAGTTGGCATCACGGGGACGTCCTACGACGGCTTTCTCACCCTCATGGCACTCTTGGAACCACACCCAGCCCTCAAGGCCGCTGTTCCCGTCAACCCCATGGTCGACAGCTGGATCGGCGACGACTTCTACCACAACGGCGCCTTTCGCACCGTCATGCTCGACTACGTCTACCGCCAAACGGCCACGAAGAACGCAGGCCAGAGCATCCCGTGGGGCTACCACGACTTCTACACGGCAGTCCTCGAGGGCGGATCAATCGGCGAGTTGGGCCGTCGCTACGGCGCCGACAAACTGCCAGCCTGGAATCGCCTGATCGATCACCCTGCCTATGACGACTATTGGCAAGACCAAGCCGTCGATCGCCTCCTATCAAAAGCGCCAAGCAGAGTCCCTGTCCTCACCGTCCACAGCCTTTTCGATCAAGAGGACATCTACGGTGCCGTTGCCAGCCACGCCGTCTTGGCAAAAAAGGACCGCACGGGGCGCAAGACACACATCGCCATTGGCCCATGGTGTCACGGACAGTCATCGGGCGACGGCTCCTCACTGGGTGACCACAAATGGGGCGCCGACACCTCCCTGCAATTCAGAAATGAAATGCTCCACCCCTTCTGGGATCATCACCTAAAGGGTCACAGGCCTGCCGAGCCGCTGCCACCCGTCCTCGCGTTCGAGACCGGCAGCAACCGATGGTCGCGCCCCAGTGCCTGGCCGCCTGAAGACGGGTTGAAGCCAACACAGCTCTACCTGCAACCCGAGGGCAAACTTTCTTTCAAGGCTCCAGTCTCAAAGGGCGAGACCGCTACAGAATATGTCTCCGATCCGGCCAAGCCCGTACCTTATCGCCCGAGGCCCATCGCGGGTGCATTCGGTGGGGGTGGCGGTTGGGCGCGGTGGCTGGTGAACGACCAGCGCCCCTACTCTGACCGTCCCGACGTGCTCACCTTCATCAGCGAACCGCTAACAGATCCCCTCACAGTGCGTGGTGAGATCACAACCACACTCTTTGCCTCTACAACGGGATCCGATGCAGACTGGGTCGTCAAGCTGATCGACCTCTACCCCAATGAGTTCCCGTCCCAACCCGAGCTTGGCGGTTACCAATTCATGATCTCAGGTGATATCCTCCGAGGGCGCTACCGAGAAAGCTTCAGCGAGGCCAAACCGATCCCAACCGGCGAAGTGCTGCCCTATCGTGTGCCAATGCCCCACGTGAACCACACGTTCCGACCGGGCCATCGCATTGCCGTGCAGATCCAGAGTTCGTGGTTTCCCGTCTACGACCGCAACCCGCAGACCTTCGTCGATAACATCGCCTGGGCCACGCCTGATGCCTACCAGAAAGCGACGCACAAGATTCATCACGCCAAGGGCGCTGCCAGCTTCGTGACATTGCCGGTACAGAAGGCAAGTGCGCGGTAGAACCCTCTGCGCCAACCATGAGGCAATAGTTTCCATTTTGGCCTGTGACTTCCCTATTTGGGCAACAGCTTGTTGGCCAAACTCCTTGGAGACACAATCGTTTAACAAAAAAAGCGCAACAGACTATAAAACAGTCTGTTGCGCTTTAATTTTCATGGTAGCGGCAGAGGGACTTGAACCCCCGACCCATGGATTATGATTCCACTGCTCTACCAGCTGAGCTATGCCGCCACGCTTTAAATCCAAGGTGACCAAAAATACAGGAAAGCCTTTTTTTTGTCAAGATTACAAATCAAAGGTCCGGGTAAACATCATACCCAAGCCTTATACCACGCCCAAACGTGCTTTTTGCTCTTCCAACATCTTCTGTTGACGGGCCACACGCTCAGGTGTGATGCGTTCCCGTTCTCGTGTAATCTTAAAATCCAACCGATCCACACCCAAAGCCCGCAACACGGCCTTTTCCACCAAGCAATAATCTTCAGGGTTTTCTCGGTTAAAATTCATAGGTTCTTCAAATGACACCGCCGGATTGGTGATAAACCGTGCCCGCCCCGATGGATTTCGCGATGCCGAATGCAAGATATAAGGATGCAACAAATACACATCACCCGCTTTTCCCGTCGCCTCTACAAAATGTTCACACTGCTCAATCATGGTTCCAAACACCGCTTCTTTTGGCGTCAATCCATCTGTATAATTCACCAAATACCGCGCAATGGGCCCCACAGAGTCCGCCGCCACAAATGTGCCCCCGCTTTGGGGCAACACATCATCCCATAAAATCACAGTCAGCAAACCCTGCTCTGGGCTGTCGAGAAAATGCCGGAACCAATCGCCATCTTTATGCCAACCCTTTACCTGAGGTGAAGGGGGTTCCCAAGGTTGTCCATCGCCCAACTTAAAGTTGACAATAAATCCATCACGCCATGTCACAGGTGTCTTGATCCGCTCTGCACCACCCATCAAGTCACAAATCGCCCCCCAAGCCTTGGGTGAAAAATCGGCCACATCCATCTGATTCATATGTGGCATATGCACACGCTCTTCTTGCCAGGTGTTCACATCTTGTGCATCATACCCCAACCGTTCAAATGCAAAATCGAGCCATTCTTGAATATCTGCCTTTTTAAAACAGCCTTCAATCTTCACATAACCTTCAGACTGAAACTGTTCCACCTGTTCGTCGGTCAAAACTTGGTAATCGGCCATACGAAAATCCTTTTCGATAAAAATATTGAAAACACATGTCAAAACGGATTCTATTTCGATACTTATACATCATTGCCCCATAAATGTATAAACCACCAATCAAAACACATTGCAAATTCTTTTTTTGAACACATTGCTAAAATATAGTCAACCCATCCACACAAATAAAGCACAGATTAACATGCAGTCCACCCGTTTATTTCTCACGTTCACCCACTCATTTCCCGCCTCGAGCTTAATACTTTTTCCGTTTGCCGTTTGCCACCTCACCGTTTTATATCCATTGACAGACCATCCTATACATGGTACATAAGGGGTAGACACAATAGGAGGCAACCCATGAAACGTTTCATTTTCCTACTCACGATCCTTTTTGCCACACAAGGTGTGATAACAGCCGAAGAAGTTTATCTCGCGCCCATCACAGGCACCATCGAACGCGGTGTTGCCGCTTTTGTGACCCGCGTGATGACCGATGCCGAAAACAATGGCGTGGCGGCCGTCATCTTCGAAATTGACACCCCCGGCGGCGCAATAGATGCCGCGCTCACCATTCGCGATGCCATTCTCTATAGCGATGTCAAAACCATCGCCTTCATAAATCCCCGCGCTATATCTGCCGGTGCGCTCATATCACTGGCAACCGATCACATTGTCATGATGGAAGGCGGCACCATTGGCGCAGCCACCGCCGTCGATATGCAAGGCAACAAAGCCAGCGAAAAAGTCATCTCCTACTTTCGCAACGAAATGAAGGCCACCGCCGAAAAAACCGGGCGATCTTCCAAATTGGCCGAAGGCATGGTCGATGAAGATGTTGACATCGAAGGCCTTGCTCCCAAAGGCAAATTGCTCACCCTCACCACCAACGAAGCACTTGAACAAGGCCTTGCCGAACACATCATTACAGAGACCAACAGATCAGAACAACTCGTCTCAGTGCTCAAACACTACAATCTCGAAAACGCCAACATCCTTCGTCAAACCACCAACTGGACAGAAGTTGTAGTGCGTTGGTTAACCTATCCGGCTGTCGCATCCTTGCTCATGTCTCTCGGTTTTTTAGGCCTCATTTTCGAAATCCAAAGCCCCGGTTGGGGCGTTGGTGGCACCTTGGGTATTATTTGCCTCGGCCTCTTTTTTGGCAGCCACCTCCTGGTTCACCTCGCCGATTGGAGCGAAATCTTGCTCTTCTTCTTCGGTCTCATCTTGGTCTTTGTCGATCTGTTTTTTGTAGCTGGTTTTGGCGTACTTGGCATTCCCGGCGTTGGCCTCATGATGGTCAGCCTCTTTTTAAGCCTCATGGGCCGCACAGAACTCTGGACGTTCGCCTCTGTCACCGATGCATTAACCCCCTTATTGGCCGCCATGATCCTCACGACCATACTCGCCGTTGTCATGATCCGCATGCTGCCCAAATCATCCTTTTGGGAACGCCTGGTCTTAACCACCGAAGAAAAAGCATCAGACGGCTATCGCACATCACCCTATGAAGACTTTAGAGGCGCAACAGGCATTGCACGCACCGATTTGCGCCCAGGCGGCACCGGCGAGTTTGATGGTCGCCGTGTCAGCGTGGCCACCGAAGGTTCCTTTGTAGAAAAAGACACACCCATCACCGTCATTGGCATTGAAGGTGCTTACGTCATCGTCAGAAAATCAGACGAAATCGAATCTTAAAACTGTGCAGAGCGCAAAGCGCGTAGCGCAGAGTGTTTACCAAACAATTCTACGTCCTTTTATATCCCCTCAGGAGATCACCCAATGGAAGCAGTTTTACTTTTACTCATTATTATTGGTGGTTTTTTATTACTCTCGATCTTTCTCTACTTCATTCCGGTTGGCCTCTGGATCTCCGCCATTGCGTCTCATGTACACATTGGCATTGGTGAACTCGTGGGCATGCGCTTGCGCCGAGTGCCGCCCCGCATTATTCTCGGCTCTCAAATCAATGCCACCAAAGCGGGTTTAGACATTCCCACGGCCTTTCTCGAAGCACACTATTTGTCGGGTGGCGATGTAGAGAATGTGGTTAAAGCGCTCATCGTAGCCGACAAAGCAGGCATCAACCTCACACCCGAACGCGCCGCAGCCATTGACCTTGCAGGTCGCAACGTACTCGAAGCGGTGCAAGTAAGCGTGAACCCCAAAGTGATCTCCACACCCATGGTCACTGCCGTGGCCAAAGATGGCATTCAAGTCAAAGCCACATCACGTGTCACCGTCAGAGCAAATATCGAACGCTTAGTGGGTGGCGCAGGCGAAGAAACCATAGTAGCCCGTGTGGGCGAAGGCATCGTAACAACAATCGGCTCAGCAGAAACACACAAAGTCGTTTTAGAAAACCCCGACCTCATTTCCAAAACTGTCTTGGCCAAAGGCCTTGATTCTGGCACCGCATTTGAAATCCTCTCCATCGACGTTGCCGATGTGGATGTGGGTGACAACATTGGTGCCAAACTACAAATGGACCAAGCCGAAGCCGACAAAAACATTGCCCAAGCCCGCGCAGAAGAACGCCGCGCCATGGCCGTTGCCCTCGAACAAGAAATGACCGCCCGCGTGCAAGAAATGCGTGCCCGCGTTGTCGAAGCCGAAGCCGAAGTACCTCGCGCCATGGCCGAAGCCTTCCGCGCTGGCCACTTAGGTATTATGGACTACTATCGCATGCAAAACATTCAAGCCGACACCAATATGCGGGAAGGCATCGCCGATGAAACCGAAGAAGATGACACCAATTAATAAACACCCATCTTCCCTATTGTAGACTTATCACACGCAACTCTTGACTGGTTTTATTATGGACTCTCAAATACTCGTTGTCTTATTTTTACTGTTCGGCCTTGCCTCATCGGTGTTCAAGAAGCTGAAGGCACATTACGACCCCGAACCCAATGAATCCAAGCTCCAACGCAAACACCCCTCCCAAGAGGTGGGAGCCGATGACCCATTTGAGGAAGACGTTGATCTGTCTGAATGGGAAATCCTGCTGGGTGCCCCATCGCAAGAAAAAAAACCAGAACCAAAGCCCTCAGTTCAAGAATTTCGCGAAATACAAGGCAAACGCCACATTGAAGAATCCAACACAGGTCCCGAATTCCGAGAGGTTCACGGCAAAAGATCTGTTCAAGAAACCAACACAGGCCCCGAATTCCAAAGGGTGCAAACCACTCGCCAAGTAAGTGAATCACACGCCTACGATCAAAATGCCCACACAAACAGACCCCAGCGGTCACAACGCACCAAACGGTCAAAAACAAAAACAAGACACAAGAATCGATTGCGTTTTTCGCACAAAAGAATTCGCCAAGCCATTGTTTACAATGAGATTATTGGCCTACCGCGAGCCGAAAACATGCCCTTTTAGCCAAAAACACATTTGGTTTTTCTCTTGACATCCCCCGTCCACATTGAGATATTATTGCCCTTACTGGATTTAAGGTGCCGAAGTGGTGAAATTGGTAGACGCGCTGGACTCAAAATCCAGTGACCTTCGGGTCGTGTGGGTTCAAGTCCCTCCTTCGGCACCAAAAAAATGATAAGGGGTTACGTCATGACGACGTAACCCCTTTTTAATATTCAAATCCAGTTACTTTTGGGAAATCAAACACATGGACAAACACTACGACATCATCGTAGCAGGCGCTGGCATTGGCGGCCTGTGTGCAGCGCTACGAGCACAAGAAAAAGGGGCATCGGTCGCTGTCATCGAAAAAGCTGCGCAAATTGGCGGTTCGGCGGCGGCCTCGGGTGGCACCATATGGTGCGCGACAAGCCTTGATGAATGGCTCAAAGTACAACCGGGGGGTGATCCGTCACTTGGGTCTGCATTGGTCGAATACTTTTATGAAGGCATCCGGTGGCTCTCAATGCAGGGTGTATCCCTTGAAAAACTCGACGAACAAAATCCCTACAAATTTAAACGTGAAATCTACAAATTCCTACCCGACGCACGTGGCGCACTGGAACAATTGGCCGAACAATTTCAATCTCAAGGGGGCACGATCTTAACCAATACCAGCCTAACAGGGTTGATCGGCGGCAAGGGGAATCCTATTCTCGGCATCAAAACCAACCAGTCCGAAATGACCACTCAGGCAGTTATTCTCGCAACCGGTGGTTTTCAAGCCAATGCCAAATTGCGCGCACAATACTTCGGCCCACAATCCGATCACATGATCGTGCGAGGTGTGCCTGACAACACCGGTGGCGGATTTCAAAGTGCACTTGATATTGGGGCGCAACCCACAGGCCCATTCGACCGATTCTATGGGCATCTCCTACCCGCGCCACCCGCACAAATTGGCTTGCATAACTTTGTCAAAGTCAAACCAGACTTCAGCGAATACGCCGTTCTTATCAATCTGAAAGGGGAACGCTTCGACGACGAATTCTTAGGTGATGAAGTCACCTGTCATTCCGTTACCCAACAACCCGAAGCCACAGCCATTCTCATCTTCGACGAACACATTCGCGCCAACCAAGCCACACTCTCCCAATGGCCCACCCCAGACATTGACCGTGTCAAAAACATTCGAGAAGCAGGCGGCGAAGTCATCGAAGCAGCGTCGATACAAGAATTAGCCCAGACACTAACAGATCGCTTGGGCATACCCGCCACAACATTTCAAAACACAATGGCCGAATATAGCTTGGCTTGTGCACAAGGAAAGGGTCAAAATCTTTCAATTCCAAAATCCGGCGGACTCATTCCGTTGAGCACACCACCCTACTATGCCATTCGCACATTGCCAGGCATCACCTTTACCTATGGCGGAGTAAAAATCAATGACTGGGCAGAAGTCTTAGATACCGCCAACCAACCGATTCCTGGCCTTTATGCATCCGGCGCGGATTGCGGAGGCGTCTATACCAAAGGATATACGGGTGGTTTGTGCATGGGCCTTGCATTTGGGCTCATCGCGGGGCAAGAGGCAACCCATTACACGCAGACAAAAGCATGAATAAACACGATGGATATCTGAGGGATTCAACATTGAAGTGCAATTTTCAGAACCGTGATTGCTGACCATGATATTTTTCGCCTCCCGTGGGATCTCAGAAACGTTAGTATATTGAGAAGCAATCTCCCTCCTTCGGCATCATAAAAAAACAAGGGGTTACGTCATAACGACGTAACCCCTTTTTTTGGCTAAAAGCTCTGCCTCCTACATGTCTCCTCTACTTGACCTTCTAACCCAACTCACACCTTTTTTGGCAACTTAATCAGAGACACAAACAGCAATGCCAATGTGATCATCCAAGCCGGTCCTAAAACAGTAAATACCAGCCAGATAAATTCAGCATGATCTGCAACCCCATTCATGTTGGCAAGCCCACCAGCGATAAGAAAATCGACCGATCCTAAGATCGCATACAGCCAAGCCAGCGTGAGGCCTATGCCTGATCGTTTGTGAACAAAAATAGCGCCAATAAAAGCAAGGATCCCGACAGACAAGTCACCCATAGCTGCGGTCGTTGCAAACCCAGCAGGAATGCCTGCTTGTGGCAGTATAAAAAGCAAACCTAAATAACGAAAAAATGAAAAAACCAGTAAAGGTTCAACAGCACCATAGACATCTCCGCTTTTGAATTTTGGCCAGATGTACCATTTAGCGATGGTTCCAAAACCGATTAATGAAAGCAGTGTCAACAAATTTATAATTGCAGTGGCGTCCATATTGGTTTTACCCTTTCACTTGGTTTGGGTGAATTTGGCAAAGTGTCATCAACAGTAATTACCCAGAAAAAAACAATCTCAACACCATCCAATTCTTTTTGCAAAAAGAAAGCCGCGGGCAATTGCCCGCGGCCCTTTTTGTGACTCAGAACAGATGGACTATTTCAACATAACCATTGGGCGAACGGCCGTGTAAGAACCGGCCTCCAAGCGGTAATAATATATACCACTTGCAACCTGATGATTCAACTCGTCCCGCCCATTCCACTCAACCCGGTAGCGTCCTGCCACCTGATATTCTTGCACGAGGGTGCGAACGGTTTGACCGAGCGTGTTATAGACCGTCAGTTGCACGTCACCCGATTCAGGAATGTCGTAGGCGATCAATGTTGACGGGTTGAACGGATTCGGTGAATTCTGCACCAAACCAAATGTGGTGGCTATCGCACTCTCCAAAATCGCGGCCCCACCAATCTGCAACGACAAACCGATCGTCTGACCACCATTGATCGGGATACTTCCCCACTCTCCGATCAATTTGCCATTGCTGTCCTTCGCTCTGGCCAGGTAATAACCGGCAGCACTGGGTGAGTTGGGCCTCTGGATATCAATCGTCACCTTACCATTTGCATCCGTTGTGCCAGCCCAACCGAAATCAAGGCTACGACCAGCCGTCGATCTGGCCAGCGCAACTTCTGCGCCAGTCACGGGTACACCACCCTCTGTGACTGTGACATTAATTGAGGTCCGCTGAAGATTCGTCACAACAACGGGTGCATTATTTTGGGCCGATGGCGTAATGCGTCTCAATTGGGTAATGGTATAGGTACCCAAAGATGTACCACCGGTGTCGTTGGGGTCTCGGTGAAACACCAAATTCCGATCCGGTGAGGGCAATTGAATCGCACTCGCTGGAAAGTCGACCAGTTCGAAGGAACCTCCCATTTGGTTGGGGGTGCTTGGATCAACCTGACCATTGGGGTGTGTGAAATAAAGTGTGTAAACGACCGAATTGAATTTTTATGATAACGGGACACGCCCCTCGAACATAATGGCAAA
>Ga0114999_10007818_pt1 | contig 12062 bp, 10 predicted proteins | sample ArcticOcean_MG_C_3_FD_89820 | JGI IMG/M metagenome (GOLD analysis project Ga0114999, IMG submission 89820) | Marine microbial communities from western Arctic Ocean - ArcticOcean_MG_CB8_126 | ecosystem: Environmental > Aquatic > Marine > Oceanic | place: Arctic Ocean: Canada Basin | collected...
ATGCAAGGTCGGTAGCTTCAATTCCATCCGTTCCAGCAATTGTTCATCGCTGAATATGGTGTTTCCAATAATGTTGATATGTTTAATGCCAGAGACACTACCCTCGTCAACATCTACTTTGATGCGCACCCGGTTTCGCGGTAACGGAATGACTTCCGTCTCGATATTCGCGTCGTAACGGCCTTGAGAAACGTACTGCCGCTCAAGGCCCGTTGCTATGTGCTCGAGAGTGACCTTTTTGAATATCTGCCCCACGGCGAGGCCGGATTCGGATAAGCCATCGAGTAAGTCCTCGGTCTTTATCGCCTTGTTTCCGTCGATTTCGATTTCGTCGATCGATGGCCGCTCACTGACGATGATCACAAGAACGTTGCCGTCCCTGCCTACTTGTACATCATCAAAGGAACCCGTCTCGAACAAAGAGCGAACGATCAGACGCAGATCCAGCGTATCGATATTGTCACCGACATTGAACGGTATGGCACCAAAGACAGTTCCAGCTGAAATTCGCTGCAACCCCTCTACGCGGACATCGGTAAATACAAATGCATTTGCATTGCCAACAGACAGTACAAACATTAATAACAAAACTTTGAAACGACTCATCGGTTTTTTCTTATAGTCTGGTTAGATCGTTATAAAACGCGAGCATCATTAAGCCCATAATCATGAACATCCCCATCTGCAGCCCCCACAACTGAATACGCTCCGGTACCTCTCGACCTGTGCAGAGCTCAACGAAACAATATAACAAATGCCCCCCATCAAGAATCGGAATTGGTAGCAAATTAAGCACTCCAAGACTAATGCTCAGTAATGCAATGAAGCCCACAAAACTCTCAATGCCGGATTGCGCAGTCGCGTTGGCGACCTGCGCGATGGTAATCGGTCCGCTTAAGTTTTTGTGTGATATCGCGCCAACAATCATTTTCTTGATAGCAACCAGGGTAAAGACGGTAACATCCCACGTCCTTGCAAGAGCAGGCACCAGTGCAGCGTATACAGGGTAACGTACAATGCGCTGCATATCTGCCGGGATTTCTATTTCTATACGTTGGGCGCCAATAAAACCGATAGTCTTCCCGTCTCGTTCAACCAGGGCAGGTACAACCACAAGATCAATGACGACATTGTCCCGTAGCACGGTAAGTGTCATAGATTTCTCGGGACTGGCCTGAATAATCTCAACCCAATCTACCCAGCTTTCGATCAGGACCCCATCGGAGGTCAGCACCTTGTCATTGGCATGAAGTCCTGCAGCCTCAGCTCGGCCGCCTGCAATCACGCCACCTATGACCGCAGGAATCTCTGGGTAGGCCAGCTGCAAACCTAGTTCTGCAGCTGGCCGGGGTTCATCCGCACCCTGTAACCAGCCATGGATGGGAATAATGTGATCACGTGTGAAATCCAAACCGTTGGCAACGGTGATCACAATCTCACCTGATTCACCCAGCCGTTCAAATAATCGCAGATTGGCGTCAGACCAGGTCTTCACCTCAGCCTGGTCAATGGCAACAATCTCATCGCCCGCTGATAATCCTGCCCGGCCAGCCATGGATTCAGGATCGATTTCACCCAGTTTTGGCACCACGCCGGTTACGCCGACTGAAAACAGCATCCAATAGGCGATAATTGCCAGCAGAAAGTTTGCGATGGGTCCTGCAGCAATGATTGCCACCCGTTGCATAACCGGTTTCCGGTTGAACGCCAGGTGCAATTGATCATCGGGTACGTAGCCCTCGCGCTCATCGAGCATCTTCACGTATCCACCGAGCGGAATAGCCGCAATGGCAAACTCTGTACCCGCGAGAGGTTGATTGGCGCGAGTCTGTATATCCTGATCTGGAGGTGGCGCGATTGGGGCAGGGTCTCTACCTCGACGCATATAGATCGGTTTGCCAAAACCGACGCTAAAGCGCAATACATGAACGCCACAAAGCCTCGCTACCCAATAGTGACCAAACTCATGAAAGGTCACCAGGATAGAGAGCGTCACGATCAACGCAACGATGCTTTGAATAACTTCAACCATAGATTTTCTTAATCTCGTTTAGTGCCAGTTCCCTGGCGGCACGATCTAGTTCAATAACTGCCTCTATTGTAGGTGCTTCTACGGAATTTGTCTGTTCCAGCACCGAACTGATGATTACTGGGATATCCATAAACCCGATAAGTTCATCGAGAAAGTGTGCAACGGCTATCTCATTGGCCGCATTCAACGCAATTGACATACCCTGAGGTGCCTCGCTGACGTCCCTGGCAAGCCGTAAACAGGGGAATCGCTCGTAATCTGGCTGTTCAAAATGTAGCCCTGGCGTTGCGGTGAGATCCAGCGAATCAACCGCCGATGGGATTCTCTTCGGCCAGGCCAGACCGTGTGCTATGGGGGTCCGCATATCCGGATTACCCAGTTGGGCGACAACGGAACCATCCAGATATTCCACCATGGAATGCACGATACTCTCTGGATGAATCATGATGTCAATCAACCGGGGGGACATCGAAAACAGGAAACTCGCCTCCAGCAGCTCCAACCCTTTGTTCATCATCGTCGCAGAATCTACTGAGATTTTTCGACCCATTTTCCAATTCGGGTGAGCACAGGCCTCATCGGGTGTAACAGTTTTCATATCTGCCAACTCAGTGCGCAGCAACGGCCCCCCGGAGCCTGTCAAAATTAAACGCTTCACTCCCTCGGCATGCTCTTTAGCGCCATTGGCGAGACACTGGTAGATCGCATTGTGCTCGCTATCAATCGGCAGCAATTCGGCACCACTTTGTTGAACCTCCGCCATGAATAAACTGCCCGACATGACCAATGACTCTTTATTCGCCAGAAGAATCCGCTTACCCGCTCGAACAGAGGCCAGGGTCGGCTCTAATCCTGCCGCACCCACTATCGAGGCCATGACCATATCCGCATCGCCATGGCCAGCAACGTCACAAAGGCTTGCACTACCACCCAACACTTCCGTCGCCAGGTCAGCAAGCCGGTCACGTAACGCCAGGGCGCTCGCCTCGTCACGCAACACGGTAAATTGTGGCTTAAAGGTGCGGCACTGCTGTTCCAAAAGGTCCACGTTGGTATTGGCCGTCAGCGCAAACACTTCATAATGCCCATGGTTGCTGGCAATAACGTCCAAAGTATTCACACCAACCGTACTGGTCGATCCTAAAATCGTGACCTTTTTCATGCTGTCACAACCCAAACAATCAGCGCAAACAATGGACCGGCTGATAACAGACTATCGATTCGATCCAAAAAACCCCCGTGACCAGGCAGCAGGTTGCTAGAATCCTTAACGCCGGCATTGCGTTTAAACATACTGATCGTGAGATCACCGAGTACAGACACCACGGCCACGAAGCCACAACAACCAAGAAAGATCATACCTTCCACGGAAACAAGTTGAACGGTATTGGGACTGACGAGCGCCATCAATGATCCGATAATGAGAGCAGTGGCGAGTCCCCCATAAAAGCCGGCCCAGGATTTCCCAGGGCTCACCCTGGGGGCAAGTTTGCGCTTGCCAAATGCTTTGCCGGTAAAGTATGCACCAATATCAGCGCCCCAAATCAGCAGGAACAGCAAAACAATGAGGTAATTACTGTCGGGGTAGGTCTTCAGCTGCACCATAGCCGCGAACGCAGGTACAAGGACCAGTATCCCAATAATGGATCTGACAACTTTAGATGACCAACTCTTTACGAACGACGGATAGCTCACCACAAAAAATATGGCCAATATCCACCAGAGGAATCCCGGTATAAGAATGTAAACGGCGGGTACAAAGAAAATAAAAGGCAGTGTAAGACCCAATAGGCCCGCGTAAATCACCCGGGAGGAACCGGAATATCCAGCTAACTGGGCCCACTCCCAGGCACAGACCAGCATGATTAACCCAACAAAAACAGCGAATCCATAGAGGGGGAGGAAAAAGACGCCAGCGACCGCTATCGGAGCCATAATCAACGCGGTGATAACTCGCTGCTTCAGCATGGAAATCAGATTTCCATCAAATCAGATTCTTTCCCATCTAGCATGGAATCGACTTTTTTAATCTTGGCATCGGTCAGCTTCTGCACCAACTCCGATCCTTTTCGTTCGTCATCTTCAGTAATTTCCTTTTCCTTCAGATATTCCTTTAGATCATTGTTGGCATCACGTCGAATATTCCGTATTCCGACCCGCGCATGCTCTGCCTCAGACTTAGCAACCTTGGTCAGATCACGACGATTTTCCTCCGTCAGAGGCGGCATGGGTAGCCGAATATTCTCACTGGCTGTCGAAGGATTCAGGCCGAGATCAGACTTTAGGATGGCCTTTTCGATTGCACCGACCGAACTTTTTTCCCAGGGAGTAATAAGCAGCGTACGACCATCCTCAACAGCAACGTTAGCCATCTGATTAATCGGCGTATCATTACCGTAATAGGAAACCAAAAGCCCATTCAAAATACCCGGATGTGCACGGCCCGTACGAATTCTGGAGAAAGCACTCTCCAGCGCCTCAATTGTTTTGCTCATACGCTGTTCAGCGTCATCTGTTATTTCTTCAATCACAGCGTTGCCTCCTCGTTACTCCAGGTTGCCAATCGTCGTACCTTCGTCTGTTCCAATCACCGCGTTGGCTAGCGCGCCAGGTTTTTCCATACAAAATACTCGCAGTGGCATTTGATGGTCGCGGGCCAGACAAATCGCCGTGAGATCCATCACACCTAACTGCTTTTCCAGAACTTCATCGTAATCCAAATGTTTGTACTGAACCGCGTCTTTATTGGTCATGGGATCCGAGTCAAATACACCATCAACCTTGGTCGCCTTCAAAACGATGTCAGCATCGACCTCGATACCTCTAAGACATGCCGCCGAATCGGTGGTGAAAAAAGGATTGCCGGTACCCGCAGAGAAGATCACCACGTCACCGTCATTTAAGTGTCGAATAGCCAATCGCCGATCGTAGTGTTCAACCACACCACTCATAGGAATCGAAGACATCACGACGGTCTGAATGTTGGCTCGTTCAAGGGCATCGCGCATGGCAAGGGCGTTCATAACCGTTGCCAGCATACCCATGTGGTCACCAGTGACCCGATCAAGACCGACCGCATGCAACTCTGCACCGCGAAATAGATTGCCGCCGCCAATGACCAAACCTATCTGAATGCCGATGCCAACCAGCTGACCAATTTCGAGTGCTGTGCGATCCAGCACAGCCGGGTCAATACCAACGCCATCATGACCAAGCGCTTCACCACTCAGTTTGAGTAGGATTCGACTATAGCGTGGCTTGGATTTGTTTGGCATATCAGGACAGTTGCCTGGCGACCTCAGCCGCGAAATCTTCTTCTTCCTTCTCGATACCTTCACCGACATCGTAGCGAACGAAGTGAGTCACCACAGCGTTCTCTTTTTTAAGCAAGGCACCTACTTTAGTATCGGGGTCTTTTACGAAGGCTTGTTCGGTCAAGCTGATTTCTGCGAGATACTTGCGTATTCGGCCGTCGATCATCTTCTCGACAATCTCCGGGGGCTTACCGCTGTCCTCGGCCTGGGCAGTGTATATTTCCCGTTCTTTGGCAACGATGTCTTCAGAAACATCTTCAGGATTAACCACAGTCGTCTGGGCCGTCGCCGCAATGTGCATAGCGATATCCTTGCCAAGCTCGGGCTTACCGCCTTCCATAGACAACAACACACCGATCTTACCGGTCGTATGGATATAGCTGTGAACGCCGGGTGTATCGAAGACTTCTATGCGACGAATACTGATGTTCTCGCCAATTTTTTGCACAAGTTCCTCACGCGTTTTGTCGAGGTCCGTCAACGCTTTCACATCGCTTTCTTTTGAATCAAATACCCGATCAGCAACGGTTTGTACAAACGCCGTGAAGTTGTCGTCACGTGCAGCGAAATCGGTTTCACAGTTAACTTCAACCATGATGCCCCTATCATCGCCAACCCTGATAGCGACCAGCCCGTCACTGGCAATACGACCCGCTTTCTTTGCGGCTTTCATGCCACTCGATTTACGCAGGTTGTCGATCGCCAACTCCATATCACCATCGGCCTCAACGAGTGCATTTTTGCAATCCATCATGCCGAGGCTGGTGCGCTCGCGTAACTCTTTAACCATAGATGCAGTTATAGACACTGTTCTTTCCTCTCTTAATATTTTTCGACGTTACTTAGATTCGCCTGCTTCATCTTGAGTATCGCCTGCATCCGCTGCAGGTTCTGCTGCTGCGGGCTCTGCGGCTGCGGGTTCTGCTTCCACTGCTGCTTCGGGCTCTGCGGCTGCGGGTTCTGCTTCCACTGCTGCTTCGGGCTCTGCTGCTGCGGGTTCTGCTTCCGCTGCTGCGGGTTCTGCAGTCCCGTCATCAACGACTTCAACAAAGTCGTCTGCACTGACCTCACCCTGGAATTCTGCCTGACCTTCAATAGCAGCATCAGCAATCATTTCAACGAAGATTCGAATTGAGCGAATTGCATCATCATTACCTGGGATAATAAAGTCGACATCCTCTGGATTGCTGTTGGTATCCACAATTCCAACCACTGGAATCTTCAGTTTCTTTGCCTCAGTAATCGCAATTCTTTCGTGGTCAACATCCACGACAAATATCACGTCCGGCAAACCACCCATGTCCTTGATACCACCCAGAGAGTTTTCCAACTTCTCCAGCGTACGCTGACGGGACAAGGCTTCTTTTTTAGTGAGTTTCTCAAAAGTACCATCCGCGCTCTGAGTTTCCAGATCCCGTAGCCGACGAATCGATTGTCGGATGGTCTTATAATTAGTCAACATACCACCCAACCAGCGCTTATCCACATAGGGCATGTTCGCCCGCGCTGCCTGCTCTTTCACCACCTTACCTGCACTGCGTTTGGTGCCTACAAAAAGCACTTTATTGCGTCTTGCTGCAATACTTCGCACATAGTCCGCAGCCTCTTCGAGCAGTGGCACGGTTTTTTCAAGATTAATGATATGGATGTTGTTTCTGGCCCCAAAAATAAACTCATTCATTTTGGGATTCCAATATCTGGTCTGATGACCAAAGTGCGCTCCCGCCTCAAGCAGGTCCCGCATAGATACGCTAGACATATTTTACTCCGAATTGGTTTGGGTTAAGCCTCCACATACCCCATAATCCAACCAGCGAACTGGCACCCGAACTATGTGACGGTATATGTGAGAAATTTTTAGTCTTCCTACTGGGAGATCCCAGCAGGCTGCGGTTTATACCATATTGAAGGCAACAATCCAAACGCTGCCGATCATTCTGTTATAGTGTCCGCCGCGAAAACAGCCACTACCCTGTGTGAACATGCCAATCGAAATCAAGACATCTGAAGACATAGAGAAAATGCGTGCTGCAGGCGCACTCGCCGCGCAGCAGTTGGAAATGATTGAGCCTTTCATCAAACCCGGTGTCAGCACTGGTGAACTGGACCGAATCTGCCATGAATTCACTGTCAATAAACAACAGGCGATCCCTGCGCCTCTTAACTACCATGGCTTTCCAAAATCCATCTGCACATCGGTAAACCATGTGGTATGTCACGGTATCCCCTCGGATGACAAGATTCTGAAACATGGTGACATTATTAATATCGATGTGACGCCTATTAAAGACGGCTTTCACGGTGATACCAGTAAGACCTTTATCGTCGGCAAACCAACCGTCATGGCCGAGCGACTGATACGTGTCTGCCTGGAATGTCTTTACCTCAGCATTAAAACGGTCAAACCTGGCAGCCATCTGGGCGATATCGGGCACGCCATTCAGGTTCATGCAGAAAAGAACCGATATTCTGTGGTACGGGAGTATTGCGGGCACGGTATCGGGCGAATTTTTCACGACGACCCCCAGGTTCTGCACTACGGCAGCCCAGGTACAGGCATCGTGCTTGAGCCCGGCATGACATTTACCATAGAACCCATGATTAACGTCGGCAAAAAAGAGGTGAGATTATTGCCGGACGAATGGACTGTGGTCACCAAGGATCACAAGCTCACGGCACAGTGGGAGCATACTATTCTGGTCACAGACACCGGATACGAAATATTGACCCATCGTAGCGACGATACTATTCCCAGGTGCACCTAGTGGAGCAAACGGCCAATCAGCAACTCGCTGAAGCGCTATCCGCCTCGCGACAACCCATACCGCTTTTCAAAAAGGCCCTCGCCGAATTCCATGAAACACTGGAATCGCGTTTTCGCGACGGCGTTACAGCAAATGAGTTACTCAAGGATCGTGCTGCGTTCATGGACCTGATTATACAGTCCGCCTGGGATCGATTTGAATGGAGTGAGAATCTGTCCAGCTGGCGTAAAACCCGAGTCTCACTACTCGCGGTCGGGGGCTATGGCCGCGCTGAGCTCCATCCGTATTCCGATATCGATCTTCTGATCCTGTTGGAGCGCTCGAACTACGACCTGCACCGCGACAATGTTCAAAGTTTCCTGACCCTGATGTGGGATATTGGCCTTGAGGTTGGCTCCAGTGTCCGTTCCGTGAAGGAATGCCGGTTTCAGGCGGGAAATGATGTCACTGTGCTAACGGCACTTCTGGAGTCACGCACACTCTGTGGCGAAGACGAACTGCGGTTACGCATGCACAAACAGATTGCACCAGAAAAAATCTGGTCCCCAAAAAAGTTCTATGAGGCAAAAAAGGCGGAGCAGGAAGAACGGCATACTAAGTATGAACATACCGAATATAGCCTTGAACCCAATATAAAAAGTTCGCCTGGTGGTCTGCGCGATATTCAGACCGTCATGTGGATAGCCATGAGAAAATTTGGTCCAGTGGACTTTGACGACCTGGTTCGTCAGCAGTTTTTAACCCAGTCTGAGGCCACGATCCTTACCAAGGGGCGGGACCTCTTATGGAAAATCAGATTCGGCCTGCATCTGATTGCAGGCCGAGAGGACGACCGACTGCTCTTCGAACATCAGCAAAAACTCGCTGAAATGTTCGGCTATTCAGATGGTGATCTGCAGGCAGTCGAACAGTTTATGCAGGAATACTACCGCTCGGCGCTCGAAATAAACCACACCAACCGATTGCTGCTGCGTCACTTCGAAGAAGCGATCATCGAGCCCGGCAAGCGTGTGCAGACAATACCCATCAACGAGCGTTTTCAACTGTGCAACGGTCACCTCGAGGTCACGTCGCCGTCAGTATTCTCTGAACACCCTGCAGCCCTGCTCGAAATGTTCGTCATTATGGGCAACCGGGATGATACCCAGGGTGTTAGTGCGGCGACCATTCGACTGGTTAGAGAGCACACGGGCCTAATCGACGAAAAATTTCGCACGGACCCACAAGTCACCGAGTATTTTTTAGAACTTTTGCGTTCTAAACATCACCTGTTCTCCCAGCTTCGCAGAATGGAACGTTACGGCATCCTCGGATTATATCTTCCAGAATTCAGTCGGATCATCGGTCAGATGCAGTTTGACCTGTTCCATGTGTACACCGTTGATGCACACACATTACAAGTTGTTCGCAATATGCGGCGCTTCAGATATAAAAATCAGCAACAACAGTTCCCGATAGCCGCTCACATCCATCACAAACTACCTAAAATCGAGCTGCTTTATATAGCCGGTTTGTACCACGACATTGCTAAAGGTCAGCGTGGTGATCACTCGGAACTTGGCATCGAAATCGCCAAACAATTCTGTGAGCGCCATGGTCTCGGCACCTGGGATACCAACTTAGTATGCTGGCTTGTGAAGAATCATCTGGTGATGTCAACAACAGCCCAGCGCAAGGACATTCAGGACCCTGAGGTCATTCATGAATTTGCCATGCTGGTGCAGGATCAGGTCAGACTGGATTACCTGTACTCACTGACCGTTGCAGATATTAATGCCACTAACCCCACGCTTTGGAATAGCTGGCGCGCTTCACTGATGCGACAGCTCTATCTGGCTACCCGCAAGCTGTTACGCAGTGGTGTTGAAAACTACGTAGACCGACAGGAATACATCCTGGGCATACAAGAGCACGCCATCGAACGACTCAAGGAATATAACCTCACCCGGGACGAGACCCTGCAAATCTGGAATCATGTCGATGATGACTACTTCATTGCCGAATCGGTATCTGACATCATCTGGCAGACCTCGACAATCAACAAACACAACCTGGACGATGGTCCTTTGATCTCAATCAGGGATTCAACTGCAAGACGTAGCGCGTCTGAAGGCGCGACACAGATATTCGTCTATATGCCGAATACACCCAGAATATTCGTCGCTATTGTTTCTGCCCTTGATACCCTGGCACTTGATGTCGTCGATGCGAGGATTGCGAGCTCCGAGACCGACATGGTCTTTGATACCTTCACCGTCCTCGAGGCTGATGGTTCCCCCGTGGGAGACAAGCCATTTCGCAGGGAGCGCATTAAAAACACACTGCTTAAATATCTGATCGAAGATGCACTCCCCACAGCCAGCCAACGAAGAATACCTCGTGTGCTCAAGCAGTTTGTACTGAGAACTGAAGTCACCATTAGCAACGAGAAGACACATTCAACGCTAAGCGTGACCGCTTCTGATCGGCCCGGTCTACTCGCCGTTCTTGCAGGCATCTTCTTCGACATGGATATCGTTGTTATCAGCTCAAAAATAACCACATTGGGTGAACGTGTGGAAGATGTCTTTCAGGTGAGTAAGAATGGTGGTCCGGTTCTGTCTGATGCCAACAACCTGATGGATCGTATCTGCCAGGAACTCGACTCACACGTAGAAAAGGTAGCAGTATAAGTGAACTCTCTTTTAGACCGGCTTCACCCTTACCCGTTTGAGAAATTAAACTCCCTGATCGGCGATATCAATCCTCCAGATGATCTGGATATCATTTCCCTTGCTCTCGGTGAACCGAAACACCGGGCACCGGATTTTCTCATTGAACAATTTGCAGATATCGACGCCATCGCCCAGGGGTTTGGCACCTATCCTCCTACCAAGGGGTTACCTGAACTACGCGAAGCGATTGCCAGCTTTGTCACGCGACGAAACAATCTCAATCGAGCCATTGATCCTGATACTGAAGCGATACCCGTCAATGGTACTCGTGAAGCACTATTCGCCATCGCTCAGACCGTGATAAATGGTGCTAGCAACCAAATAACGCTGATGCCAAACCCGTTTTATCAGATCTACGAAGGGGCGGCGATACTCGCAGGTAGCACAGCGCGATTTGTTCCCTGCACGGAAAGTAATGGATTTAATCCGGATTTTTCTGATGTTAGCGAAGAAGAGTGGCAACGCTGCAGCCTGGTATATATATGTACACCGGGCAACCCAAGCGGCGCGGTGATGAGTATTGCCGATCTACAGAGCCTGATAAAAAAATCCGATGAATTCGGCTTTGTCATCGCCTCTGACGAATGCTATTCGGAAATTTACGCCAGCTCGCCCCCACCCGGGTTACTAGAGGCAGCCAGCGCCATGGGACGGGACGATTACAAAAACTGCATTGCCTTCAACAGCCTGTCAAAGCGTTCGAATCTGCCTGGATTGCGTTCCGGCTATGCCTGCGGTGATGCTGCTATTCTTGAACGGTTTCTGCTGTATCGCACTTACCACGGTTCCGCCATGGCCGTACAGAATCAGTGGGTCAGTACCATTGCCTGGCAGGACGAAGCACACGTACTCTCTAATCGAAAGTTATACACCGAAAAATATGATGTGTTCATGGACATTTTGAAAGATGTCTGGCCGATGAAGCGTCCGGAAGCCAGTTTTTATCTCTGGCCCAAGACACCCATCGCCGATGATGAATTTGCCAGAAAGCTGATTGCATACGCCAACGTTAAGGTGTTGCCGGGCAGTTACCTGTCACGTGAAGTCGATGGTAAAAACCCAGGTGCAGGTCGCGTGCGTCTGGCATTGGTCGCCGAAGTCGAAGAATGCGCAGAAGCGGCAAATCGAATCAAAGCGATCTGGCACAAATTGCAGTAAGCACAGCGACGAATTCAAACAAATTGCGATAATATGTGCGCCTCGACGCAGACAGGGATCCACAATGTATAGTTTGGCA
>Ga0114999_10007819_pt1 | contig 12062 bp, 9 predicted proteins | sample ArcticOcean_MG_C_3_FD_89820 | JGI IMG/M metagenome (GOLD analysis project Ga0114999, IMG submission 89820) | Marine microbial communities from western Arctic Ocean - ArcticOcean_MG_CB8_126 | ecosystem: Environmental > Aquatic > Marine > Oceanic | place: Arctic Ocean: Canada Basin | collected...
CTTTCCATTTCGGTCTCCTATTTGAAATATTTGTCATGACTTATCTCAGTATAGGATAGCCGTATCTTGTTGTTTTGGAAAGTACTTCCCTCATCACTTTTGCGTTTTGTCAGTCAATCAGGCGCCACGCACAAAAAACTATTCGAGTCTACAAAGGCAAGAAAGCTGTTGAATGTCTTTCTTTTTTTGTTAGAGAATCAAAAAGTATTATTGATGAAATAGATCAAGTCATGGGAAAACACTACGGTTTCACCGACGAAGAGCTTGACTTCATCATCAACTACGACATCAAATACCGCATGGGTCAGGACAGTGAGGAATGACACGCGAAGACTTACATCAACTGGTTGCTGAAGTACAGCGACAGCAGAGCGAACTGGACAGCGTGGAAGTGAAAGCCGCAAACGGAGGGACACCCAAAAGCCTTCAACGCCCGTTGTCTGCATTTGCCAATAGTGCTGGTGGAGGCGTATTGCTGTTTGGGCTGGACGAAGAAACAGGTTTCTCAATTGTTGGCGTAGGAAATCCTCATCGATTGCAGGAAGACCTCACCAACTTAGCTTCGACAGATATGGAACCCGCACTACGCCCCAAATTTGAAATGGACGAATTTGATGGAAAAACCGTGGTGGCAGCAGAAATTGAAGAAGTACCAGCAGCCCAAAAACCATGTTTTTTTAGACCTGCGGGATTGCCCAAAGGGGCTTTTTTGCGTGTGGGCAATACCAACCGACAAATGACTGAATATGAGATCTTCGGTTATCTCAGTGCTCGCGAACAACCCACCCACGACGAAGAGACCATCTCCAAAGCAACAGTGAAAGACTTAGATGATCAGTTGTTAGATGACTACCTGAACAAGCTCCGCCAAACAAGACCGAATGCACGTTATTTAAAAGGGACAAAAGAAGAAGCCTTAACTCAGCTTCGCATTTTGGCACAAGATGGTAATACCTTGCGACCAACACTATCTGGCCTATTGACGTTTGGCATCTATCCCCAAGGATTTTTCCCACAATTGAGAATTACATTTGTCCAATTTTATGGCACCACAGAAACAGAGCACACGCCGAAAGGCGAACGGTATCTCGACAACCGCAGTTTTGAAGGCCCTATTTCAGACATGATCAACGAAGCCGAACGACACATCTATGCATCAATGCGCAAAGCGGCACTCATTACAGGTATGCGTCGCCAAGACATTCCAGAATATCCTCCCGAGGCCTTACGCGAGGCTCTCGCCAATGCCATTGCACATCGTGACTACAGCCCCTACGTGCGCGGAAGTTATATCCAGGTACGTATGTTTGCCGACCGAATGGAAATTCAAAGCCCTGGCGGATTGTTTGGGAACGTCACCATCGACAACCTTGACCAGGAGCAGTCCACACGTAATACGCGACTCATGCGCTTAATGGAAGACTTGCACATTGTTGAAAATCGCGGTAACGGCATACAGGCCATGCTTCAAGCCATGCGCGATGCCAACTTAGAACCCCCAGGCTTTGATGACAAACGCACCTCTTTTTGGGTCACACTCCACAATCACACTCTGATGGATCCAGACGCCATCCAATGGCTCAATCAATTTGCTGACTATCCATTGAATGATCGCCAAAGGGTCGCATTGGTCTATCTACAACAACAAACTCAATTGACCAACCGTGACTATCGGCACTTGAATCATGTGGATACAATCAAAGCGGGAGAAGAACTCCGAGGCCTGGTTCAAACGGGCTTGGTAACGCAAAATGGTGCAAGTCGATGGACCTATTACACACTCATCACCGAGTCAGACGACCAGACAACCAACCTCGAAACAGATGAAGAACGCATTCTGGATTATGTTCAGAAAAATGGCTCGATTAATAACGAGCAATGTAGAAAATTGCTAAATGCAGATACGAACCGAGCATATTATTTGATCAACAAACTCATAAAAAATAACTATTTAATTCCAAAAGGAAATGGTAGGTGGCGTGTTTACAAATCGAAATAATTCTATCCTGAATTTTTAGGGATAGAATAACATCAATAAAATTAAATAGATATAGTCAAAATCCCATTTCTATCCTGAATTCTATCCTGAATTTTTAGGGATAGAATAACATCAATAAAATTAAATAGATATAGTCAAAATCCCATTTCTATCCTGAATTCTATCCTGAATTTTTAGGGATAGAATTTCTAATAGAAGAAAGCCTTCTTGTTGTGTATAAGATCCAAAAAATAAATACCGATCAATCTGTCTTACGTCAGCTTTTGGCAGAACACGCACCCAAAACGATCTGGTCACTGGGCGATCTGGCCATTCTTCAAAACCCACTGGTGGGCTTTTTCTGTTCGGTCAAATGTCCTGGCACCGTCATTTTGCGCATTTACGACCTCATTCGCGCACTTAGAGATGCTGGCATCCCCGTCATAGGTGGATTCAATCGCCAATGGAAAAAGAATGCTTAGATCTCTTGCTTCGCGGCGACCAACCCATTGTGATCTGCCCAGCACGATCCATCGAAAACATGCGCATTCCAAAGGCTTGGCGAACAGGCATAGATGAAGGCCGTTTGCTTATCCTCTCACCCTTTGGAGTCAAACACAAACGCCCCACAACACAACTGACCGAGCAACGCAACCGATTTGTCGCAGAGCTTGCAAACAAGATCGTCATTGGACACGCAACAGAAAACGGCAAAATTGCATCTCTCTGTTCAGAATGGATAGATTCAAAACAACCTGTTTACACATTGGATGTGTCAGACAACATGCCCCTAATCCAACAAGGTGCGATTGGCAAAGCCGTGAATGACTTGGTTCAAGCTTTGAAATAGACTCAATGCTCAATTCAAGCCAAAAAATGTAAGCCCCGTCGGCAACTTGCCAACGGGGCTATTTGTTTTGGTGTGTCGGGCTTCGTGTATTTTGTGTTCGGTTTTATTTCGTGCCGTTCGTGATCCAGCGCTGTGGGAAAGGGTTCCGTGCCCTTCCTCCTTTTATTTCTTCCGTGTTCTTCCGTGATCGTGATCCCTATTGTTTCACATACTTATGAATCCGCCCCTCTTTTCCCAACTCAACCTCGCCCGCATAGATATTGCCCTTACTGTCCAACCAAATACCGTGTGGCCCACCTAAAAATTCACCGGGTTTATCACTGGGGTCTCCGCCGCCGCCCCAAGAAGTGATCATTTTGCGTGTGGACAGTTCAAAAATGCTAATGCGACGTCCAAGTTCGGCGATGTAAATCACATCATTGGCCACATCCAAATAAATATTATTGGGGCGCAACAAACCTGTCCATTCATCAACGAAGTTGCCTTCTAAATCAAAAATTTGAATGCGACAATTTTCACGGTCGCAATCCCAAATGCGATCGTCGCCATCTAAGCGCACGGTATGCGAAATGGAAAACTCGCCAGGTCCACTGCCTTCACCACCCCAAGTCTTAATGTGTTGCCCATCTGCTGTATAGCGGTGTATATGATGATTCCCATATCCATCTGACACAATAATATCACCATTAGACGCAGTGGCAATATCTGTCGGTTGGTTAAATGGGTTGCCTTCATTTGCACCCGCTTCTCCCGGTGTGCCCAAGGTCATCAACAATTCACCACTTGCGTTAAACTTATATACCGCATGGTCTTTTGCATCGGTCACAAACACATTGTCATCTTTATCAATAAAGATACCGTGTGCAAAATTGGGCGTCAGAATACCTTCACCCCAAGTTGTCAAATGATTGCCGTCGGGGTCATATACATTCAACGGCTTTTGGCTGCGCGAATATACAAACACCCGATCCTTTGAATCACACGCCACAGCGGGAATCCAACCTTCGTGATAGTCGCTGCCCAAACCCGCCCAATTTTCTTGATATTCGTAGGTATAATCGCCTTCACCAAATGCCATGTTCTGCTCCTTTATTGTTTGCCATCATTGCGCCAAAATAGCTTTTGATACTACATTTTAGAGAGAAGATCCATACCATCTTCTTTCTTCTTCTCGCTCTTTATGACCTCATAGACCAATCCCCACTCACTTCTTCAAAAGAAAACACAGGTGTGAACGGTTCACTATAATCATCGCCATTGTGACTGTGTTCACAGGAGACGAGCCATTCGCGCAAAGCCGTCTGCATATCAGACGCAAAAGCCCGTTGTGAATCAATCACATTGTTCATCTCAAACGGGTCTGCCAACAAATCATAAACCAAATCTTCTTCGCCCGTATCAGATAGGTTGGTCAAATATTTAAACTGATTGCCTATCATTGCAATGGTTGGGGCACCAAACATCTTGTCTTTCTGATTCAAAAAACGATACGGGATCGGTATGGGACGCATAGTCATCTCGCCACGCAACACAGGCACCAAACTGATGCCATCTATCGGTCGTTCATCTGGCATCTGATAACCCATCACATCCATCACAGTTGGGAAATAATCCAGCGTGCTACACGGCATCTCAGAAACACTTCCAGCGGTCACCCGACCGGGCCACACCATACACGCTGGCACACCAACCCCCCCATTGAACAAACTGCGTTTGCGTCCACGCAATCCAGCAGTAGAACCCCGTTGCCGTCCTTTTTGCCCTGTTTGTCCCTCGGGACCATTGTCACTGCAAAACCACACCATCGTGTTCTCATCCACATCCAGCGCCTTCAACTCAGCACGCAATCGCCCCACTTGCTCATCCATTGCCGTCACACAACCATAATAATGCTGCTCGCCTTCATCACAATCAGCATACATAGCCCGATACTCCGGCCCAGCAACCACAGGTTCGTGCGGAGTATGAAACCAAATCACAGATAAGAAAGGTTGTTCCGCTTTCACGCTCTCACGAATAAACGGAAGGGCACGATCCATCACCACCCGAGAATCATCACCTTCCATATTTTCATCTACAGGGACACCCTCTTCGTTCCAATAATGCGTGCCAAAGAATTCACCAGTGTGTTCATCCACCATTGGGTTCCAAGTAGGCACACGCGCCTCGGTTGAAAAACACACATCAAAATCACGCCCCCAAGGCGGTGCAAAATGCGCGTGTGTATCTTCTCGCCCCCCGCGCCGACTGTCGCGCCGATCTCGCGTAAGCGTGCCCAAATGCCACTTACCAAAATGCCCAGTGCGATACCCTTGTGACTTGAGCATCTTCGCCAACGTCATCTCTTCCACAGGCAAATGCCCCCGGTTCGCGGTTGTCACGCCATAGCGAAAATAATGACGCCCCGTCAAACACGTCCCCCGTGTGGGTGAACATACCGGTCCCCCCGCATAAAAACGCGTAAACCGCAAACCATCTGCCACCATCGCATCCAAATGCGGCGTCTGAATCACCTCATGGCCATTAAACCCCACATCGCCATATCCCAAATCATCACACATCACCAAAATGACATTGGGTCTGCTCATACGTGTTTCCCTTCATAAAACCCAGACACCGGCGGAAACATGTCATCGGGCGGTAATGTATTCGGTTCAAGCCCTAACGCATCTGTCACCACATGCTTCACACCCGTATACGTTGCGGTTACATCAACAAAAATAATCACATATCCCACGCGCCAATCTGCCAGCTGATTTGGCCCTGCCGTATGAAACGTCATCCCATGATGAAACGTACAATCTCCCGCCTGAAGCGGCCACGTCACCCGCGAACCCCATTCAATCTCTGGCGCCATCTCTCGCCATCCATCCTGATTATTCGTACCCATATCTGGCACGTCCAACATCCCATGAGATCCTTGCACAAACGACATACACCCCATTTCAACAGGCGTATCTTGCAATGCAATCCATGCCGAAAGCGCATTTGAACGCCGATCATAGGGCCATTTCACCAAATCCTGATGAAACGCCGTGGGCACACCAAGCCCAGGCATCTTCGCCAAAATATGATCGTGCCAAATCCGCAACCTTACCTCCGCCAATTTCTCTGCCACCGCTGCAACATTAGGGTGCTGAGTCAATTCTTTCAACACGGGATCATCTCGCCAAACATTTACTTTCTGATTAAAGGGCCGATCCGGATCCTTGGGCATCGCCTCCAAAATATCCAACGTCACCTTCCGAAAGTGTGTGACTTCTTCAGGCGTAATGATCTGGGGCACCTTAACAACACCATCTCGTTTATATGTTTCTAACATCTCGTCTGTTATTTCGTTTGCTGTCATGTCTATCCTTTGAAATCCACCAGGATAAATCCCGGTGCTATAAAAGCACCAAGTCTGATGAATCAGGCTCCCACAACCACGCCACACACAACCCCTTGGATACATTGTTTGTTCTATTTGGCGGTAATATCGTCCCATGACGCAACCATGCAACGTGCTGCCCATTCGTCATACAAATCAGACAATTCTTTCACCACATCGGGATGCGCGTCTACCACATTGTTTAACTCCGAGCGATCTGCTTCTATATCGTACAATTCCCACGCATCGGGGTAACGCTTCACCAATTTCCACTTGCCCTTGCGAATCGCACCATTGCCTTCATGTTCCCAAACCAAATAGGGTTTGCCATTGTCTTCACCATCAAAAATAGGCGTGAGCGATGTGCCTTCAAGGGGCAAAATATCGTGGCCATTAAATTCCACCGGATATGCTGCGCCCGCCACATCCAAACACGTGGCCATCACATCAGTCAACTGACCCGGTTGATGGCGCAACACACCTTTGTCTTGCACTTTATCTGGCCAATGCACAATCAACGGTGTTGAGATGCCACCTTCATGCACCCAATGTTTGTATAACCGAAACGGCGTGTTCGACAGATTTGCCCACGGCACACCATAACTCTGATACGTCTCTTCAGACCCAGGCATCACACTTGGGTCATTGCCGCGTTGAACAGGTCGTCCATCCCGCGTCGTAGCCGGTGCAATACTCGCGTTATTCATGCGCGGTCCAAGTTCCTCGGCGCAACCGCCGTTATCGGCCAAAAACAAAATCAGCGTATTATCCAACTGCCCCGTCTCTTCCAACGTATCCAAAATGCGCCCGATCCCCTGATCCATCCGATCAATCTGCGCAGCATAGACCTCCATCCGCCGCTGCTGCCATTCTTTGTGGTCCACCTCATCCCATGGCAATTGCGAGGCATCGCGCTCACTCAGCTCCCACTCGGGTTTCACAATGCCCAAATCGCGCATCCGCGCCAACCGCTCTTCACGCAACTGATCCCATCCGGCGGCAAAACGCCCGTTATACTTTTCAATATCTTCTTCATGCGCATGAAGCGGCCAATGCGGTGCCGTAAATGCCGTATACAGAAAAAACGGTTGATCACCCGCCGCCGCTTGATGCTCGCGAATATAATCTGATGCCTGATCACTAATGGCATCGGTAAAGAAAAAGTCCTCGGGAAATTCATCCACCGTAATACGTTCATTCTCTCGCGTCAACGTTTGTGGTTTCCAATAATTGGCTGCTCCTGTAATGATCCCAAAAAATCGATCAAACCCACGTTGCCGAGGCCAACTGTGTTTCGGCTCATCTGTATGCAACGTAATGTGCCACTTGCCACTCATATACGTCGCATACCCCGCCGTCTTTAATGCCTCAGCAATCGTCACACTCTGAAAATTCAAATCGCCTCGATACCCCTCATACCCTCGATCATTCATCATATGCCCCACACTCGCTTGGTGTGGATGCAAACCCGTTAAAATCGACGCACGTGTCGGACAACATCGCGCCGTATTGTAAAACTGTGTAAACTGCAAACCATTGGCAGCCAACCGATCCAAGTTGGGCGTTTGCACTTCACCACCGTAACACCCAATGTCGGAAAACCCCATATCATCGTTTAAAATCAGCAGAATATTGGGGCGACTTTTAGAATAATCAGACATACGACACCTTTTGAAAAAAATTTAAATTTGGCCTTGTAATAAGCTTCGGACATTGTGCACATATTAAAGAATGTGCAAGTCCTAAACGCATGTTGCTACGCAGAAACCAACGTTGCAAGTACGACACAGTGGCAATACGCAGTACACACGGCGATGCATTAAAGTCCAACGCAGCAATTATCCCTTGCCCATAGGTCTTGCATCTTTCCACCCCGCCAACATCATCTTCGCCAAATCAGGCACCACCGAAGCATACGCCGCTTCATCTACCACATTGCTGTTCTCCGCTGGGTCTTTCACGTGATCGTACAACTCACGTGCCAAAATCTCCCGCTCATCATCTCGTGTCACCCATTCGGTATATCGATACTGATCCGTCTTCATCGAATATCCCATCCGATTGCGCCCGCGCGGATACTGGCTAAATGCCGCCTTTTTCCAAGGTTGATTGGGGTTCTGCATGAGCGGCACAAAACTGTCACCCTCCACATGCGCTGGCACATCCAATCCACCAAGCCCACACAAGGAAGGGAATATATCTACAAACTCGACCAAAGCATCTGTCACGTGCCCTTTTGGCAAATCGGGATCGCTGCAAATCAACGGCGCGCGGGTATCCAACTCCACATTGGAATGCTTGCACCACGAACCGTGTTCCCCCAACTTCCACCCATGATCGCCCCACAAAACAATGGACGTATTTTCACGCAAACCCAACGCATCCAATTCATCCAACAACTGCCCCACCAACGCATCTACATAACTCACACACGCATAATACCCGTGAATCATCCGAATCGCCTGTTCGTCACTCACTGGCCCCTCGCTAGGAATCCCATCGTATTTGCGCAACTCACCAAAATTGGCCAGCGCATAGTCTGGTGATCCCTTCGCCGGATAGGGATTGTCGGGCAATTCAATTTTACTCGCATCGTACAAGTCCCAATATTTCTTAGGCGCACAAAACGGCAAATGCGGTTTGCTAAACCCAACCGCCAAGAAAAATGCTTCATCCTTTTTCTCCCGCATCGTCTGAATCGCCAACTCCGTTGTCGCACCATCCTTATAAGCATTGTCGGGCACATCCACCATCTCGGTCGGTGGACCATTTGTCCAACGATAGCCTTTATCCACTTTATTCTTTTGCTGGTTGGCACGGCGAATATTCCGACTTTCTTCCAAAAGATAGTTGTTAATCCTCGGTGTTCCGTGCGGCACACTCCAAGAAAATTTGTCATTCCGATTGCCATGCCCCGTATGATAAATCTTCCCCATGCCCTGACTGTGCCACCCCTTGTTCATAAAATGCTGAGGGATCGTCACCACATCGGGCACATTATCCCGAAAATGCGTCTGCAACGACCACACCCGGCTCGTATCGGGCCGCAACCCCGTCATCAAACTCGCCCGCGACGGGTTGCACACAGCCAACTGACAATAAGCGTGTTTAAACAACGTGCCCTGTCCGGCCAACCGATCAATATTGGGGCTGTGAATATGTGATGCCCCATAACAATTTAACTCAGGCCGCAAATCATCAATGGCAATAAACAACACATTGCGCTTATTAGCAGCCATTGCAGACCCAGACAACAAATATGGCATCAACGCGGCGGCAGCCGTTGCTTTGGCAGTTACATTAAAAAAATGGCGTCTTTTCATGGCAAACCCTTTTGAAACCACAGATGGACACGGATAAACACAGATGCCAAACATGATAGGAAATTATGTAGCATATCACAACACTTGCTTAATGAGGGCAAACAAAAAGCGTCAATACAATATGCATTGACGCCAAATATATCCCCTCATGATTGCTGAGCGCTTTGTAACCCAAATCAGGATATCTAACGCATCACAGGTTGCTTTTATAGGTCCCAACTTGAGTTATTTAAGTGCGTTTACCAATGCCCAATAATCAAATCGCCCAATCGATTGTCCATCTATCACATCCGTAGATTTGGCAGCCACTTGTGTCTGTGTATACGTCAACGATATCGTATCTTCACTGCGCCAAGCACCCGGTCGAATGGGCAAAGGAATCACCACTTGCGTATCACTTTGCCACGTCAGAGAAATATTGTCAATAATCACCGTTTGTTGAAACGGCACAACGGTGGTCTTCTCGCCAGCTGTCGGTGTCATCTGCAATGTGTTTCCTGAAAACGTATGCGTGCCAGTGACAGTCTCTGACCAAGAAAAATTGCCCACCGCAATACCAAAAGTAAGTGTATAAGCCCCATTGGCACGCATATCCAAACGCCCTGTTGCTTGCGGGGGAACAATCTGCAATGGACTCGCGTCAGAATCAATCGACAAGCTCGACAATGTAAATGATCGATCGCGTACGGTAGGCGTCGTCGGCTGTGGTGTCGGATCTGGCTGGGGCGTAGAACGCGTAGGTGAACCACTTCCCCCATAGGCAGACAAAAACAAACAACAGATCAAATATCGAATTTTTTTCATCATCCCTCTCATAAATGTCGTTTTGCACAGGCTTCCAAAACGCGCTTCAACGTATCATCATCCAAACGTTCCTGTGCAATTTCAAAAAATGTTCGCTCCTCAAACCGAATATGTTGTTCAAGCAGCAAACCAAATCGTGCCAGTGCCTCAATCGTTCGGTCAGAATCTGGCGCAACAAAACTTCGCAACGCACGATGTTCTTCAACAAGCTGATCAACCACATCAGATTCACCAACGGCGATCATGGGCGCGGTCAAAAAATCTTCTTCAATTTGAAAATGTACCGCGAGCTCTTGTTCAAACTTGAGCAAGAGCTCGTCCCAAGCCTCTTCTGCCGACAATGCCCCTTCTCCGTTAGCAGCACGCTTAGCTGTTCGTGCCAGCACCAACCCTTGATGGTGATCATCTGACAAATCTCGTAACGCAGCAATACGTCTCATACGACCTCCTGCAAAATATCACGTTTTCGACGTCTCCACCACCAAACGCCAACCCCTATCACAATCAAAATATCCACCACAAGAAAGAATCGGCGCAACGGAGATAAATGAGGCTTCAGCTCAATTTCGTATACACCGGCACCCAATTTCAACGCAATAAAATCACCAGCCGTTCGATACGGTGTTATACGCTCGCCATTTACATACACACCCAAATAGGGGTAATATGCATATGCCAACCGCGCAAAACATGGCTCGGTCACACGCACATTCAATAACACCCGCTGATTCCAAACCTGATGTGAAATCAACGCCAATTGCGGTGACGTACCCAAATGCTCCGAACGTTCTCCATCTGCCAAAAGAATACGTTGGCTCGTGTGTGTACGCACATTCACATCCATCTCACGCATCATCTGTTCAAGAACCGCCACGCGGTCTCCACCCACGCCCGCTTGAAAGACACGCGCTTCAGGGGCAACTACAATGGGGCTATTATTTGGCCAAACCACACGGACGAGTTCTTGCGTTTCATATTCCAGCACATAAGTCAAATGAGCATTGAGTAAACTCAGACCCAAACGCAAAGGCTCAACCTCTTCAGTGGCCAGCAAAGCACCCGACACTGTTTTATTTTTAAAAATGCGGTTCATCAAATCTTGCACCGGTCCGCAAAATTTGCTCAGTGCGGGCAACCCTTCCCGATACCCAGTCAAATACGACGGCACACCCATGTTGGTCGTAAACCACGCAATGCCCAACAAATCAAACATATTGTCCATAGGATAAGACAATCGAAAATTGGGAATTTCCCCTGAAGAAAGATCCCCTTTGTCAGCGGCTACTTCTTCATAAAAACTGGGTGCAAGAGCAAGAAAAGTGTTGCTTTCTGGTACATAAGGATGTTGAAAAGTCGTCATCCCCAAATCCACCAACACAACCAACAAAATTCCCGTCACAATCCGCATCGATTGCACACGCCTTAAGCGCATCAACACATGAGCACCAATCCCCGCCATTACAGCCCCCCAAAATGCCACAAACAACAAATAACGCCCCGCATTAAAGGCCTGAATCAACGCAAGGGATCGAATGCCCGGCCAGCGATAACCCAACACCAAAATCAAAGAAACGATCCAACATGCCGCACCGGCCCAAAGAACATGTCGCATATTCCGCCGTGTGATACCAACACACAGACCCATCAGTGACAAAAGAACAAGCGACAGCCCCAAGTAACCCCCATACCAATGTTCATGACCTGAAAAATCGAACAACTGAATTCTATAATTCGACC
>Ga0114999_10007823_pt1 | contig 12058 bp, 11 predicted proteins | sample ArcticOcean_MG_C_3_FD_89820 | JGI IMG/M metagenome (GOLD analysis project Ga0114999, IMG submission 89820) | Marine microbial communities from western Arctic Ocean - ArcticOcean_MG_CB8_126 | ecosystem: Environmental > Aquatic > Marine > Oceanic | place: Arctic Ocean: Canada Basin | collected...
CAAAAGAAGGATCAGCACCGTTCGGTTTTTCTTTGTGTAAACCAAACCCGCTTTAATATCGCCCCACATTCGACGTTTGCCCAATGCCGCCGGCGCCATTCCCGGAACCCAGCTCGTGAGACCCAGAGCAATAATCGTTAGTCCTGCCATCACATAGTAGGTCGCAACAGGTCCCGCCAAGCCGTAAATCAATCCGCCAATACCCGGTGCTGCGACCGTCATTAACGACATACCTGAAGCGTTGAGTGCAACTGCGTTCGTCAGGTGATCTTCATCAACGAGTTGGCCAATGATCGCCTGGCGTGCGGGCATTAGAAATGCCCAGATTGTTCCCTGAGCGATAGATGCCGCTGTGAGGTGATAAACCGTGATCGATCCTGTCGAAATCGAAATGCCCACGAACAGTATTATCGCAAGCATTCCGATCTGGCCAAACTGGATGATCTTCTTGCGGGACACACGATCAGCTACGGCTCCTCCGTACAACGACAGAAGCAGAATGGGAGGTGCAAAACCAGCACCAACAACAACAACTGCAATTGGAGATTTAGTTAATTCCCAAGTGAGGTAACCGCGAGCGAGCATCTGAATGTTCACCGCTGCCATTAGTAACAGCATTCCAAACCAGAGATGCCGAAAGCCAGATTGTCCTAATGAAGCGAATGTTCTCGACAGTATCCCGCTTTGCCGTCCAGCGGCACTTGCTGCGCTGAGTTTTGTGGCTGGCTTGGGATTAGATTTTGACAAATTATGCGGCTGTTTTCGTGATTAGCTCAATGGCAATGACAGTTGAAGTTTTATTGCCCGATAAATGGCGAACTATTCGCAGGTGTTTAGGTCAAAGTGCCTTACGCAGTCGTGGCATAAAGATGATCGACGATAGAGCAAAGACAAGGAGCGCGACTGCAACAACGGCCACGGAAGGTCGGGCTCCAAACTCTTTCATTGCCCAACCAAGCGGGAGCATGCCTAATGGCATCAACCCGAACGTCATCATGAGCATACTCATCACTCGCGCCCTGTATTCATCCGAAGTGCTTTCCATCATAAGACTCTGGCCAAGCGCCCAACGGGCTTGTTCAGCTAGTCCCATACCGACCATCCCGATAATTCCGGCCGCGTAAATCGGCACACTAACTATCAGGCCTAATGACGCGCTAGCAACTACCGCACCGATCAGAACAATCCAACCTCTACGCTGACCTTTTCTCAGGTTAGCAATCGTTATCGTGCCGATTAGTCCACCAAGACCGAGCGCAGTCAAAAGAACTCCGACCCCTGAAGCGTCAGATCCATAGATGTCCTTGGCATAGACCTGAACAAGCATCCTGAATGGCATCGACAACAACGCGACGATCACGCTGTAGATCATTAAATTCAAGATGAGTTTGTTTTGTCCGATGTACCTGAACCCGCCAATGATGTTTGCCATCACCGACTGTTTTACAGCGGCTACTGGTGGCGGCATCTTAGGAACAATCGAAGTAAAGATAACCGCGCTGAGCATCACTGCACAGATCAGCACGTAGACGTTTTCCGGCCCGATGATTTCGTAAAGCACTCCAGCCAATGCGGGAGCAAACAATGCCATCATGCTCATTGCCATTGCATTAAGCGCAAATGCATTTGGTATCTGGTCTTTACCTACCAATGACGGAACCGCTGCCTGACGTGCTGGCATTTGAAGGGCAAACATGGCCCCTTGAACAACTGAAACGGCGAACAAGTGTCCCCAAGCGAGCGATCCAGTAAACATCAATATGGCCACGACTCCCGCAAGCACGCCGTTTGCCGCCTGAGAAACCTGGATCAACATCCGACGGTCAACCCGGTCACCGAGTACTCCACCGTAGAGAGAGACGATTAGAAGACTGGGAGCAAACCCCATGCCGACGATTCCTGTGATTAATGCATCGTCTGTCATGTTGTACACGAGAATCCCGCGAGCGACCATCTGCATCTGAAAGCCACCCATCGACAGCACCATGCCGAACCAGATCATTCTAAAATCTCGGTTCGTAATTACAGATTCAAACGTGTGAAAAAACGATCGTCCAACCACACCAAATTTTGGAGAGCGACGAACCGCCACTGGCGGTGAGTCGCCATGCGCTGAGATCGGGTTTACCGGGTCGTGGACTGCCAATTAGTTCTCTAAACGAAATAGGCACCCTCCGACGGAGCGCTCACAGAGGAAGGTTACTCCTGTAATCTCTGATTTGCTCATGGATTTGATGACCTTCTGTTAGTTCAAGATCGAGTCTTGTCTTGTACCCTTTGCTCAGCCGAAATATTATCTTCGATGAGAATGTTTATATGACTGATTTACTTAAATTGACCGAGCCGACCCTCCAAGATATTCACACCGCTCGATCAGCGATCGAAAACCACGTATCGCATACACCGATACGGCACTACCCGGTGCTGTCGGAACTCCTTGACGCCGATGTTTGGGTGAAGCACGAAAACTTCCAGCTATTGGGTGCCTTCAAAGTACGAGGGGGGATCAATCTAGTCTCCCAAACTACGCAAGAAGAACGTGACCGAGGATTCGCCACCGCTTCATCTGGAAACCACGGACAATCCATTGCATACGCAGCTCGTGCATTTGGCGCAGCTTGCACCGTCGTATTGCCAGAGGGTGCGAATCCAGCCAAGGCTGCTTCGATTGCGGCAATGGGAGCGAACGTGATATTTCATGGCGATGTGTTCGAGCGCTCGCGAGAACACGCAGAAGAATTAGCAGAGCGACACGGCTCGCGTTTCGTTCATGCAGCTAACGAATCGGCGTTGGTCGCGGGAGTTGCAACCTACGCAGTCGAAATACACGAAGATCTAAAAGATATCGATGTAATTTTCGCACCAATCGGAGCCGGTTCTGGAGCTTCCGGAGTCTGTATTGTCAACGACGCTCTCTCGCCATCAACTCATGTAATCGGTGCGCAGGCAGCGAATGCACCCGCTGCCTATCACGCTTGGAAGACAGGAAATATCGAAACATATCCAATGTCGACAGTAGCCGAGGGCTTGGCGACAGAATCGGCGTATACGTTTCCTATCGGGATACTTCGGAACCGACTAAAAGAGTTCGTACTCGTTGATGACTCGGATATCAGCGACGCCATCAAGACATACGTTTTCGCCACTCGAACATTGGTCGAGCACGCAGGTGCGGCATCACTTGCAGCAGCTATCAACATGAAAGATCAAATTAAGGGCAAAAGAGTCGTGCTTATCGCAAGTGGTGGGAATATCACTACCGATCAGCTTAAGTCAGTACTGAGCTAGGTTATTAATCGCTCGCTAGCGCCTGAATTTCCTGTTCTATCGTGTGAACCCGGGTGTAATCCTCGCGGTACATTGCGTATGCGCGCTCTAAGTAGAGTTGTGCTTTCTTTGCAGAAGTTTCACCACCCTCAGTGGCAGCCTCAATCAACAGATCGATTCGACGGTTGTCAGGGATATGCTTTGCGATCGAACGTATCTTCGATTCACTTTCGCGCGCTCCGACTGAATCATCGCCACTTGATTCATACTGGAATCGACCCATCAACGTCGTCAATTCGGTCAGTAAATCTGGCTCTGACATCATGCTGTACATCACGTCATTGACGTCAGCATCGACCGGAGAGGCATTTCCAATTGCCTCAACATCAAATGATCCATCATCGACATGCCTTGGCTCGCTACCGGCAATCCGGGTTTTTTCGTCATATTGAGTGGCGTACTCAGCGGAAATACCGGCGACCACTTCCATAAGCGAGGTCACATCGGTCAGATTGGCTGCTCCGCCAAACAATAGATCATCTCCCCGCTTATCGGCAGTCTGTCGCAACCACTCTTCAGACTCGACTGGTTCCGGTGCTGGGGGAAATGCGAACGAGGACATATCACCGGAGCCAAGTTGCTCGACCTGCCCGGCTAAGAACGGCGGTACATACTTGCTGATATCGACCGAAACCGGCAGTATCACTACGTAAGAAGCGCCGACCTGATCTGGATTCGACCCATCTCTGAAATAGATCAATGCGTGCCCTTTAGGATCAGCGGCGTTACCTATGTGATATTCGAGTGTCATATGTTCTGATCAGACCTTTGCCTGTTGTGCCATTATCTGACGTAATGGAGTCGAGTTATGCGTTGGGGGCGATTAACATCTTACTTCTGGTTATTCTGAACGTAACAGCTTATTTGAATATTACGACGCTGATGTTGTGATGACGCGGGAGCGGTAAAACGAGTATCTACAGTCTGGCCGCAAAACCACTAATTTTTCGACTTCCTCCAGAAGGCGCCCACAAAGCTGCCGAAACCGCGCTTCGGGTACCGGGGGTATGGAACGCTTTTCGGGTCTCTAATGGTGCACGGGACACGAAGCTTGAAATAGATCTCGCCGGTATAAAATTTCCGACACCAATTGGCATGGCCGCAGGATTCGACAAAGATTGCAAAGTACTCGGATCGGTATTGAATCTGGGGTTCGGATTCACAACGGGCGGGACAGTTACGCTCGCACCACGCCCCGGAAATCAAAAACCGAGAATGGTGAGACTGCCCGAACAAAGAGCCGTGATAAATTCGTTGGGGTTCCCCGGCCAAGGGCTTGAACCGTCAGTGAAGCGGCTCCAAAGTTCAAAGCGTTATAAAGATCGAGTACTGCTCAGCATCTCGGGAACTATTGAAGATGAGATCGTCGAATGCTTACGACGATCTCAGAATTTCGTGTCAGGCATCGAACTCAACATCAGCAGTCCAAACACTGCTGGCTTACGAATTTTCCACGAACCCGGGCGACTTCGAGGACTGATCGAAGGGTTAGTTGCGGAGAAGCAAGTTCCGCTCTTCGTGAAACTCCCACCTTGGCCGCGAGACGATGAGAATCGGCGCGAATTGTTGAAACTCGCAGCCACGGCAGTCGATGCCGGCGTGGATGGATTGGTTATTGCAAATACTCACCCGATCGAAAGTAAAAGATTGCAGGTCGGTCGAGGTGGTCTCAGCGGTGCGCCATTGTTCGAGCACACCGAGTTGATGATTGCCGATATTCAAGCCCAAGTTCAAGGCGAAGTCGCAATAATCGCTTGCGGTGGAGTTTCGACCGCTGAGCACGTTTGGAAATTACTCGTATCTGGCGCTTCCGCTGTACAACTCTATACAGCGTTCATCTACGAAGGCCCTGGGCTTCCTGGACGAATAAACAAACGCCTATCGAAGATGATGAGCGCAGCCGGCATCACTAAAATTGGTGACATCTCGGGCGAGCCTCCGAATATCCGATAACGCTAGCTATCTCCGAGTGGACAGCAGAGCTTCTGCTTCGTCTCGAGTCCCCATCGCTACCTGTGCACCGGCGCGACCAACACACAGTGCACCTGACGCCATTCCTAACCTCGCGGCGTCGAGCAGAGACATTCCTGACGCGATGCCGACTCCAAGACCGCCATTGAAAGCGTCACCGGCAGCGACTGTGGCTACGACTGGAACCTTATAAGGCGTAAGTAGCTCGGAGATGCCGTCAGATTCAACCCACGCACCTTGATCTCCGAGCGTGACAATCGCTGTCTCGATTCCGGTGTTACGGATAGCGATGGCTGCCTTTTTAGCTGAAATCTCATCGATCACGTCAATATTTGCCATCGATGAAGCCTCGCCTTGATTTGGGGTCAGCACAGTTACCGAATCATAGAATCTAGCAGGGACTTCGCGAACTGGCGCGGGGTCAAGAACTACAGGGATGCCGGCTTTCGCCGCCGCGTCGATTGCCGCTTTAGTCGCCGTAAGTGGCACCTCCTGTTGACAAAGCAATACGCCGGCGTATTTCAGAGCATCTCGAACGTCATCTGATTGCTGCGAATCACAGAGAGCGTTCGCTCCGTAAACCGGATTTACATGATTTTCGCCATCAGGAAGTATAAAAATAGCAGCGATCCCTGATGCAATATTTTCAGTCCTTCGGAGCAATGACGTGTCGATGCCCTCTTCCCGCATGAACTGGGCCATCTCTTCGCCGAACCTGTCATCACCTATGCGCCCAACCATCTTCACTGAACCAGGGCTTTGAGCCAGACGTGCAGCGGCAACGGCCTGATTGCCGCCTTTTCCACCAGGGGTGGTGTAAAACCGTGTGCCTTCCGCCGTTTCGCCTGGGCCAGCGAGGCGAGGGGTGTCCACGATCAAATCCATATTGAGTCCGCCGAGTACGATTACGTCTTTCAAAAATTCCTACCTAAGTGCCTGATTTTTGGTCGATACCAATTACGTAGCTAATTGGATGAACCGAATTTACCTGCGTTAATGAGATCGTTCAGGAAATTTACCAATCCTGAGTGCTCAGGTATTGCGATTACCTGATCTGCCGAACGTATTGCGTCGGGATGACCATCTTCAATCGCCACGCCCAGTCCCGCCCATTCAATCATCGATTGATCGCCTTTTCCGTCGCCTACAGCTATTACGCCATCACGATTTACGTTCAATAAATTCGCAAGATGCTCAACGGCAAGATCTTTGCCAGCACCCATTGCTTCCACTTCACAGAACATCGGCAGCGAGTGAGTGACTAAAGCTGATCCGTTCAGTTGTGAGTGAAGTGTTCCGACCAGAGGCTCGACGATACCAGGTTCTCCGACTCCCACGATTGCAGTCGGTTTTTGGTCGGCCATGCTGATCAGCGAGTCGATGTCACGGATTGCAATGCCCATTCGCTCGCCGTAAGCAGTCGTCCAATCGGATCGTTTCTCGACCCAAACATCATCGCCTAGGAACATCATCACCTCTGGCACAACCGTTAGAAGGGCAGTAATTGCCTGCGTGGTGACTTTTTGATCGAGTCGCTCATGTCGGATCGTTGTTTTCGTGGCCTGATCGTAAGTCATCGCCCCTTGAAAACATATGACCGGACCTGCAGCTCTTGCTTGTTCGGCGATTCTCAACGCAGGCTTGAGAGTTCTACCGGTTGAAACCGACACCACAGCGCCCGCACTCTGAACGCGAATAATAGCTTGCACGAGCTCTGGTTTTATTTGCCGGTCTTCACCGATCATCGTGCCATCTATGTCGAGTGCGACTAGTGAATATGTTTGGTTAATAACCATCAATTTCGCCCGTCTGACTTTGCTGGTTGCCCACTAACTATTCCTCGTAAATACGATGGCCAGATCAGAAGCGCAATTACCGTGAAAACGAGACCTGCAATCGCGATGATGCTCACAGCGTTGTTCGCTCCCCACCAAACTGCCATCCCGCCGACCAATAACGCTCCGATCGGACCGGTTCCAATCGACGCAGCCAGAACTCCTAATACTCGTCCTCGAATTTCTGTCGGTGTCGACGTGATTACGATGACGCTCTGCATGGTAGCGAACCCAGACATTGAGAAGCCGCCAATGAGAAGAATCGGTAGCGCCATCCAGAAAGACGGGGCCAATGAAAATAAAAGTATGGCCAGTAGAAATATCACTGACCCTATCGAGTAGATTTTAGTGAATCCGCCTGGTCGTGCCTTTAAGGCAATTACAAGCGAACCTGTTGTTGCTCCAATGCCTTCAGTTGCGAGAAGAACTCCGATAAGAAGTGGCCCAACTTTCAATGTTTCTGCACCAATCACCGGAACCATGTGTTGGTACGGAAACCCGAAGATATTCATCACTATTGTTATGATCAGCGTAACCACAATTATCTGATCGGCTTTGACGTGCTTTAGGCCCTCTGAGAGATTTGAGAAGTATCCACCGCTACTGCCTGTTGGCTTGCGAGCGTGTTCGATCTGCGGCAACGAAAACGCCAACATCGATCCAATGGCGAACAAGACTGCTCCAGTGATATAAGCAGCTTCGACCCCCAGTGTGGATAAAAATGCTCCAGCACCTAGAGGCCCAATAACGCGAGAGAAATTACTGCTCGCCATGTCGATCCCGATGGCAGTGGAGATGCGGTCTTGACCAACTGCATCACCGATCATCGCCCGGCGGACAGGAAAATCGGTTGCCCACATCACGCCTGCAAGCGTGGCGCCGATGCATATTTGCCACAGTTCGATCCGGCCACTTATGACCAAGAAAGCCATAATCACATAAACGATTGATAGTGTTCCGAGAGTAGTTCCCATGAGAATTTTTCGATTCACCCGATCGGATATCAATCCAATCGTAGGCCCCAGTAACAACATGGGAATCATACGCAGGAACCCGACAACTGCTACCCAAAACGGTGATCCAGTAAGCTCGAAAACAAAAATACCTAGAGCCACAGTCTCCATCCAGCGCATTGTGGTGGATGCAATTCCGATCCCCCAAAGACGCCGGAATGACGGATTTGAAATTACCGAACTGAAACGCTGCGTTGAGCGGCTTTCTTGCGATGCACTCGGCGAGTTCAACTGGCTATCTTGCTCTCTTTGTTGTGGGATCGGAACCAAGCTGCTGAATCAGCAGTATCACCATCGTATTGGAATCTTTCATCCCAAATACCAGCGCCCGACTCACGGGCTTGACGCTCCATATCTGCCAAATATCCGTCGTATCGAATATTTGGACGTTCGGTGTCAGACGTACCCAGTCCATTCAAAATAAGTGCAGCGTTAATCATCACGTTATCGAGGAAGACGTAGCGCATAAGACGACCTTGATCGTCACTGTCGCGCTCATCGTCCTCCAATAGGACTGTTTTGCCGTCAATCCAACTTTCTGTGACCTGCTGGGCGAAGTCGTGAAACGGATCGCCGAACGGCTTGATTTCGATTCCGATAAGCCTGATTATCTGTTCACTATTGCCATCATCGACAACAATCGTGCGACCATCGATCACACGTAGAACTTCGACAGAAATACGTTCAGGTGGCGCCGGTTGCGACGAGTTGCTGCTACCACCAAATAGCGGCCCCAGTATTCCAACAGACATCGACGCCAAGACTACCAGCGCAACGACAGCGATCAACACTTTCCAAACTGCGCCCCTGAGTTTCCGGCTGCTTCCACCAGTTTCGTAGCCATCCCAAGAACGATCGATATCGCGTTGAGATGGGCCGTACACATCATTCACGAGATCATCGGGGGATGATTCGTTTTGCTGTTCGTTAGATTTGCCTGATGGGGTTTGCATATTTGAGACAGAAGCTATTCAGATTGATCGTCGAACAAGCCTAACTGCCTCTCATCGCCAGCGGGTTCATCGATATTTATTTCGTCGATCAATCGCGGCTCATCATTCTTGTACGAGTTCACTCTCGTCGACACCGGAATAGCCTTCAGAAGATCATTTGCAGCGGGCACCAAAATCGACTGAAGATTTTCAGTTTCAGTTATCAATGGATCGAGCCAGACGACGACCGTTTCCTCGTTGAGGATAGCCGGCATTCGATCATGAATCGTAGACATGAAATCGTTCGCGACTGTAGTGACGATGGCACACGACTCGATGGCTTTACCTTGGTCGTTTATCCACGAGTCGTACACGTCGGCGAATTGGAGGGTTTCGCCTTCTTTGGACGAAATGAACATCGGCTGCTTCGAGCCGCCAGACTTGTTCCATTCATAGAATCCATTCGCAGGAACAACTCCCCTTCTCCGCTTGAACGGACCTCGCCACATGCCAGAATCAGCCAGTCGATCATCGCGGGCATTGAACGTGCTTTGAGGTATTTTCTCGGACTTTACCCAGTTCGGTATTAGCCCCCACCGCATCGGCTTTGCAATGAATCCGCCGTCTTCACTGATGATCGTCACAACGTCCTGAGTCGGACGAATATTGAATCGGGAGCCCAAATCAGGTCTTCGAGAGATTAAATCACCGATTCCGGCGCTATCTATCCCGCTACCAATCACTTGATGGCGAACTCGACTGACATATACATAAACAAAAGCACCGCACATCGAATTAGTTTACGTTGTGCGGCGCTTGTTCAGATTGAAACAATGATCACTTTGCCGAATGGTCTACGAACTGAACTGTTCGTCCCGCCACGAGTAGATCGGCTCCCAGCCAATGACGTCGGTGACGTTTTGAATCGAAAGCGGTGCTTCGAATCCGTCGAATTCCTTTTTTAGCGGAACATCAGGATAGACCGTTTTGATTGCCTCCATCGTTGGGATATTCAGCATCGTATCTTTCGCGTTTAGGAAGAATCGGTGGTGACCATTCCAGTTCTCGTTCACGACCGACTGAACACAGGCACGGGCCGCATCACGAATGTGGAGGTAAGTCCAGAACCCCTGACACCGAATCCACGGATCACTAATTGGGTTCGCTTGAAGATGTTTAAAGTACGCATCATCCCACATGCCGTTGAACCGCATGCTGGCGATTGCCATCCAAGGAGATCGCCTAGAGAACGCCTCTCCGATTTCCTCGCCTAACCACTTAGCGATTGAATATGGATCCTCAGAACGTGTGTAAACGTTCTGATCCATTGGGAAGTACTCTGGTGGCTTGACCTCGTTCGTAGCCCAACGTGCAGCAGTTCCCATAGCACCGACAGCGTTATACGAAGATCCCAAAGCAACACGTTTCACTTTGAGTTGCTCAGCAGCGCGACACACATTCCACATCGACATCGTATTGGTTTTAACAACATCTTCTTCGACGTAGTTTGCGGCACTGGGACGAGATGCAAGTGAGATCACTGCATCACAACCGTCCATCGCAGAAATGACCTGGCCATAATCAGAAATTTCGACCTCAAAGAATGTAGGAATTGTTGGCCAGTTCCCTCGCATCTGCACAGCAGCTTCGGCGTTTGCTAGCTGTCCCGTTGTTCCGCTGTGTCCCAAATTGCTGGTCACACGGAACTTGTCGGCATTGACCACTTCATGGCCCAATTTGTAGAGCTCGTCGATCACGTAGTGACCCACAATTCCTGATCCGCCGGTTACAAGTACTTTCATAGTCTGAGTTCCTGAGATTCGTATGCCGCTTCGGTTTGATCTAAACGCGAGTCGAGCTCGCTTTCACGAGCTCGACTCAATTTACAGCTTGGAGTGTCCAATATCCCTACCGAACACTTAGAATATTGATGAAACGACTACCAGGGCATCGTTCGTCCGGTCTTCTTTCGACCGTACTCCGCCCACTCTTCAGTCGCACCCATCATTTTCACGCCTAGTACGTCGATCGAGTAGTCGACTTTTTCTTCCAGCGTCATGTTGTCATCTGCCCAACTTGCGTAGAACCCAATACCCTTGCGAGTCAGCGCTGCATTGATTCGATCTCGAGCATCGTTCATGTCCGCTGGGTAAGGAGGGTCGTGAGCATCAGGATGACCAAGCGACATTCCCATGTCTCCGGGGCCCCATTCAGCAAATCCGATTCCCGGAACTTCGACAATTTCGTCGACGTTTTCGAGACAGTACCGGTCTTCGATCTTGAGTCCGAGAATGAGTTCACCCTCTGGGTTCATTGGCCAAGGGTCGGCACGTCGAGCGTACTCAACCGGATCGAGCCCCCAAATTTCATTTGAAGGCTTCTGTCCACCTGAACCACGAAGTCCCTCGCCAATCACATCTTTTTCGATGGTCTGGAACGGGTATTGAGTAGTCTGAACGAACGCTTTTACCGATTCAGCTGTTCGGGTGTGTGTGTGCAAAATTCCGTGTGCACCTGTCGACAGAACGTGTCGTGACTGCCAAGCGTTGTAGCGCACTTCTTCTGGCGTAATGGCGTTCGAAGGAAGCGTGCAAAGAACAGTTGGTGTCAAATGGCCACTTGGGGTTGGGCCACCATCTTTGAGACCACGCATGTAGTTGGTGAGACCAACAATGTCGAAAGCCTTGTGTTCAAAATCCATCATGAGCATGTCGGCCCAGGTTTGGGAATCTTTCACGCCAGCGTCGTAAGTTAACTCAGTTGGATGAGTCGCGTAGAACGGCTGACCAGCTTCGAGCAACTCAATACATTTATTAATTCGTTTTGTCATAGTGATGCTCCTAATTTAGTTGTTCGTTAATCGCCATGGAATGTCGAGTTCGCCAGTGATTCCGCGGAACCAGTCAATCACCTCAGGGTGATAAGGAATTCCATTAGCGCGTCGTTCAATCTCTTCTTCATGCTCAGGCAATCCTGCGTA
>Ga0114999_10007824_pt1 | contig 12056 bp, 10 predicted proteins | sample ArcticOcean_MG_C_3_FD_89820 | JGI IMG/M metagenome (GOLD analysis project Ga0114999, IMG submission 89820) | Marine microbial communities from western Arctic Ocean - ArcticOcean_MG_CB8_126 | ecosystem: Environmental > Aquatic > Marine > Oceanic | place: Arctic Ocean: Canada Basin | collected...
CTTTTTCATCTAATATGATAATAGCATCCCCGCCAGCTTCCTCTGGACTGACCAGCACAGCGTGGTGACTGAGCGGCGCCGTAGTTACACCAGCCGCTGCTTGGAACTGCCGGGACTTGTTTAGGTCACGTGACTGCAAACAGACCGCTGCCATAAAGGGCATTGTAGGCGACTCGACGTCCGGCAAATGCCGGGCGAGAGCGGCACGCGCTGCAAAGCCTAGCCGTCCACGATCCAAGGTCATGGATCGGTAGTCGCCCTGCCCATCGATGACCTTGCCAGTAAACCGGCTAAAGCGGCCAGACACTTCGTCGACATCATCAACACACAGGATGACACCGCCGAGCGCGACAATACCGTTATCGCGGGCAATGATATGATCCTGCCACACAAGATCCGGGGTTTCCTGCCGCAACATTTGCACCCGGCCTTCCGGCATAGTCTCCGGAGGCACCCGCAGCACCGTAAAAGCGACTTCGGCTTCACTGCCGTCACCCAAGGTCAGAGGCCGGCGCAGATGCACCGGATCCAATGGTGTGAAGCCACCATTTTGCAGCTGCGCATGGGCACCGTCACTATCATCAATAGTAAAGGCCACCAGATGCAGACCGTGATACCGATCAAGTGCGGCATTGAGTTGCTGTGACAGAGGTGTGTCCGTCCCCGGAACCGCGGCAAGGAATTCAAGATAACCGCGCTGCAGCATCGCGCAGCGATTACCGGTCCCGGCCGGAATCGGTGGACCACCTTTTGGATCGGCATTATGCTGTGCGACGAACGGCGTCAGGATAAAGCCTAACTTCTTCATCGTATCCGCCACCGTATCCATATCGGGCACGAACCACCCGACATGGTCGAGAAAAACACCATCACCGCTCGGCGTTTGCGGCGCATCGGCAGGAAAATTCGTCATGTCAGTCCTTTTTCGCGGCGATGCACTCGACCTCGAGCAAGTACTCGGGGCTAGCCAAGCCTGACACCAGCAGGAAGGTTGAGGCAGGTTTGGTATCACCCCACACGCGGGCGCGCACAGACTGATAGCCGTCACGATCTTCGCGGTTGATCAAAAACGACTTCATAAACACGACATCCTCAAATCCATAACCGGACTCGGCGAGAACCTTTTGCATATTGCTAAAGACCAATTCGGACTGGGCTTCGATACCCTGGGGGATAGAGCCGTCTTTGGCTGTCGCGGTCTGTCCGGCGACGAACAGATATTTGCAGCCAGCTTCGGCCTCTACCGAATGATTATAATTTTGCGGAAATGATAAAGAATCTGGATTTGTACGTTTGTGAGCCACGTCAATTTCTCCTGTTGATTGCCCTCAGGCAAATGCCTGATTGATATAAGGCTATGATACCAGTCCGTGCCCCGCCGTCACGGGGTTAAACAAAACATCAAAGAAAAAGGCCGCCATCCTTGCGGATGACGGCCTAACTGAATGCCCCGGTACCTACTCTAAAAAACTACTCCGGCAGTCAGTTGTTCCAGACCTCGTCCCAGTTTCCTTGCGTTGCCGCCTTGGAATACTCTGTCGAACGGTTTTCGAAGAAATTTGCGTGCTCGACCCCGTTGAGGATTTCATCCAGCCAGGGCAGAGGATTCTTTTCGATCCGGTAAATCGGCTGCAGCCCGAGCTGCGACAGACGCCGGTCAGCGATAAAGCGGATGTATTCCTTAACCTCAGCAGCGGTCAGCCCTTCGGCCGGGCCGAGCTCGAAAGCGAGATTAATAAACGCATCTTCATGTTCAACCACCGTTGAACAGGCGACATAGATCTCGCGCTGGAACTCCGCGGTCCAGATTTCAGGATTCTCCGAGACAAACGTCCGGAACAGCTTGATCATCGATTCACAATGCAAGCTTTCATCCCGCACCGACCAGGAAATGATCTGCCCCATCCCCTTCATTTTGTTGTGGCGCGGGAAGTTCAACATGATCGCGAAGGACGCAAAGAGCTGCAGCCCTTCAGTAAAGCCCGCAAACACAGCCAGTGTCTTGGCGATGTCTTTTTTACTCTCGCAGTTAAAGCCCTGCATATAGTCATACTTGTCCTTCATCTCCTTGTAGTGAAGGAAAGCCTCGTACTCAGTCTCGGGCATACCAATCGTATCAAGAAGATAGGAATAGGCCGCAATATGAACGGTCTCGATATTGGAGAATGCTGCCAGCATCATCTGCACTTCGGTCGGCTTAAAGACCTGAGTGTAATGCTTCATATAGCAGTTATTGACCTCGATATCGGCCTGAGTGAAGAAGCGAAAAATTTGCGTCAGCGTATGACGTTCTTCGGGCCGCAACTTGTTGTGCCAGTCTTTGACATCATCAGCCAACGGTACTTCTTCAGGAATCCAATGGACTCGCTGTTGCGTCAACCAAGCGTCATAGCACCACGGATAGCGAAACGGCTTGTAGACAATTCTTTCTTCCAACAACGACCTCTTCTTATTCCCTTACCTACTTTTATTATTTAAAACCGGCGCCCCAATGCCCCGGAAATCTCTATTTATTCCTACTGACAGGCGAGGCATTCCTCGTAGTCGTTATCATTTTCAGAACCGCTTCCAGCGGTAGGCGCGACAGGTCCGGCGACGAGTGGGATTTCAATCGCGTCCGGCGACGGCACCGGCATCAGGCCATCAGCCAGCATTTCAGTGACGTCCTCTTTCTGGGATATCGCCTCAGCACGCTGGATCGATTTCGAGCGACAGTAATAAAGGCTCTTCACGCCCTTCTTCCAGGCCTGCCAATGGATATCATGCAGAACCGTCTTTTCGACATCCGCCGGCAGGAACACGTTGATCGATTGCGATTGGCAGATGAATTCAGACCGGTCACCGGCGAGATCGATGATCCAACGCTGATCAAGTTCGAACGCCGTCTTGAAGATGTCTTTCTCGTCATCCGACAAAAAGTCTAAATGCTGCACCGATCCTTCATGGGTCGTGATTGACGACCAAATTTCCTCGGTATCTTTGCCCTTTTCGGCCAACAACATTCTGAGATGCCTGTTCTTGACGCTGAAAGAACCCGACAAAGTCTTATGAGTGAACGAGTTCGCCGCAATAGGCTCAATACCCGGTGACGAGCCACCACAGATGATCGATATCGACGCCGTCGGCGCAACCGCCATCTTGCTGGAGAACCGTTCCATGATGCCGTAATCCGCAGCATCCGGGCAGGCACCCCGCTCATGGGCAAGCTCAACCGAAGCAACGTCAGCCTGCGCTCGAATGTGTTTGAACATTTTCTTGTTCCAAACCTTCGCCATCACCGATTCAAAAGGAATGTTTTGTGACTGGAAGAACGAATGCATCCCCATCACACCTAGGCCAACTGAGCGTTCGCGCATTGCAGAATACCGCGCGCGTGCCATCTCATCAGGCGCATTATCGATGAAGTCCTGCAGCACGTTATCAAGGAAGCGCATTATATCGGGAATGAACTGTTCCTGATCATTCCACTCGAACCAAGTCTCAAGGTTGAGCGAGCACAGGCAACATACCGCCGTACGCTCTTTGCCATCCTTATCCATCCCGGTGGGCAGCGTAATCTCACTGCACAAATTGGACATTTTGACTTCAAGATTGCCCAGCTTGTGATGTTCCGGGATCGCCTTGTTCACATGGTCGATATAGATGAAGTAGGGCTCGCCGGTTTCAACGCGGGCGGTCAGCAGACGTATCCACAGCGACCGGGCGGAAACTGTACGCACAACATGCCGATCCTTAGGACTGCGCAGCGGCATTTCGCCACCTTCTTCAACCAGACGCATGAATTCGTCAGTCAGCAGAATGCCGTGATGGAGATTAAGGGCCTTACGGTTGGGATCGCCACCGGTTGGCCGTCGCAGCTCAATAAATTCTTCGATTTCGGGATGGTCAATCGGCAGATAGATCGCCGCCGAGCCACGCCGCAGCGAACCCTGGCTGATTGCCAGCGTCAGCGAATCCATCACTCTAATAAACGGAATAATTCCCGAGGTCTTGCCGTTGGCGCCAACCTTTTCGCCGATGGAGCGCAAATTGCCCCAATAGCTGCCAATGCCGCCACCTTTAGCCGCTAGCCAGACATTCTCGTTCCACAAGTTCAAAATGCCATCGAGACTATCGGTTGCCTCATTGAGAAAGCAGGAAATCGGCAGGCCACGCTTGGTCCCACCATTCGACAGAACCGGCGTCGAGGGCATGAACCAAAGATTGCTGATATATTCATAGAGGCGCTGGGCATGCTCCGAATCGTCGGCGTAATGCGCTGCAACACGAGCGAACAGGTCCTGGTAGCTCTCACCCGGCATCAAATACCGGTCAGACAAGGTCTCTTTGCCAAATTCCGTCAGCTTTTCATCACGACTGTGATCGATGACGACACGAATGCCGCGCTCAGTCTGAAGAACATCCGATGAAATATCTACGTTAATGCTATCTGGCATCCTTGGACCTCCCTATACACTACCCTACAATACAACCCCGGAGACCCTATTTTGGCATCCTCCGAGATAATCTAATCCCCGAATTCGCGTTGTGTTAGAGCTATTTAGAGGAGTCGTAAATCCTGCGCCTGCCTAGCCTTTTCAGGCCAAATTTTGAGCAGACGTAGCACTAAGATTCTCTTCCTCTAACATCACGGAACAGGACGAAGTTTGCCCGAAACAAGGTGATTACGTCAACAAGAATTAGTGTTTTTAGGCGTCGCACCTACCATATTTTGTGCATAATTAAGTGGATGCATCGGGGGCAACGCTATTATAGCCTGTGGAAAACTGCCGATTCCGCTGTGGATAAACTGTGGAAAAAATTATTTTCGGCACTAAAAAATAGCGTTCGAGTTTTCTCTACCCATAAATAAAGGGCCAGCAAATTGCCGGCCCTTTTCGTGAGCGCAAAAAGTCTCTATGCAGCGATCGCGTCTTTAAGTCTCGGGAAAACGTCAAAGGCATTTTGTGAGAAAATCTGCGCTTTTTCGGCGTCTGAAATGTCAGCGTTGTCGATATAACGCTTAGTGTCATCGAAGTTAAATCCGGTCTCAGGGTCAACACCCCTTACCGCACCAACCATCTCCGAGGCGAACAGAATATTCTTCGTGGGAATCACCTTAAGTAAGCAATCAATACCCGCCTGATGGTAAACACAGGTATCAAAGTACACATTGTTAAGCAAATGCTCGTCCAGAAGCGGGCGGCCCATATCTTGTGCCAGGCCACGGAAACGACCCCAGTGGTAGGGAACAGCGCCGCCGCCATGCGGAATGATGAACTTCAACGTCGGAAAATCCTTAAACAAATCAGACATCAACAGCTGCATGAACACTGTCGTGTCACCACAAAGGTAATGCGAACCGGTATGATGGAAGTTAGGATTGCACGAACCACTTACGTGAAGCATCGCCGGCACATCAAGCTCAACCATCGCCTCATAGACCGGGTACCACCATTTGTCAGTAATCGGCGGGTCGGTCCACATCGCCCCAGACGGATCAGGGTTCAGGTTCAAGCCGATGAAACCCATCTCGTTGATGCAACGCTTTAGTTCGGGAACGCTCTTAGCTGGTTCAACACCGGGGAATTGCGGCAACTGGCAAACCGGCACGAATTTGTCGGGATACATATCGCAGGCCCGTTTGACCATATTGTTGCAGATCGTCGCCCAGTACTCGCTGGTCTTGTGAGTGCCAAGGTGATGGCCCATACCAACAGCGCGCGGCGAAAAGATCGTCAGATCGGACCCCCGCTCGGCCTGCAGCTTGAGTTGCGCCGCTTCCAACCGTTCAGCCATTTCTTCATCAGTGCACTTAAAGGCAGCTTCCGAAGGCACAAAGTTAGGATCACTGGTGACCCCTTCCAGCTGCTCTTTACGGTAATCTGTCAGCTGAGGCGGCTCAGTCGTATAATGGCCATGGCAATCGATAATCATTTTAATATTCTCCTCATTCTCGGGCTACCGCCCTCTAACTCATAATTTTAGTAAGAAGGCGCAGGCTCAGTTGGTTTGTCGTTGCTACTGCCGCGTCCACTGAGTTCAAGCCCTTTATCCAGACCAGGCGTTGAGCGCACTGGTGCGGCCATCAGGAAGGTATAACCTTCATCCAGGACCCGTTGGACATTGCCGGCATTGACATGTGGATGACCTACAGCGACACCGTTCTCTTTACAGTTCGCAACGATCTCCGCCATCGCTTCCAGCACAACCGGATGCTCATATTGCCGCGGATAGCCAAGCTCCTGGCTCAAATCACCCTCGCCAATCAACACGGCGCCAACACCAGGGACGTCTTTCAGGATATCCGGCAACGCGGCCATGCCTTTGGTGTCCTCAATCATCAGGACCACCAGGATTTCTCCTTCCGGCACCAGTGGCCAGACATCGGCTTTTTTGTAATATTCCTGCTGACCAAGCCCCCAATACCTTGTGGCGGAGGTCGGGCCGTCACCGCGAATACCAGCGGGTTCATACAGAGGCACATCACTCATACGCGGATAGCGGCAAGCTGCGACGGCGTTATAGGCTTCTTCGACCGAGCTGATATGCGGCCAGACAACGCCGTAAACACCAAGATCAAGAGCCTGCTTAGCCTGCCATTGAGCCATTTCATTGCCATTCGGCGGTACCCGAACCATCGGCGTTACCGCCGGCGCCAGGGAACTAGATTTAGCGATCTGTCCCCGATTCAACATATATTGCAGGCAGTCGCGCAATACCGGGCCATCCCACGGATTATGTTCCATCTCAAACACAATGCCGTCATAGCCAGTATTTGTGCTGTAGGCGATTGCTGACGGAACGTCAGGCGTCGAAAACGCCGTAAATGTGGGTTGTCCGGCGGCAAGCGCACCGATTACACCATTGAGTCTTGTCGAGTCTGCCATCTGTCTTCCCTGAAGGTCTGTAAATATTTGCGGCAGTGTACTGATGTTCGGAGCTACAGACAAACCTACAGCAGCCTTGCGCCGCAATTTATTTCCGGTAAACCTCACCGAAACCTTTGACGAGGAAATCATGGCAGAAATCGTACTCGGTATTGGCACATCGCATGGCCCCATGCTCTCAACACCCTGGGAGAAATGGGCCGGCCGCGTCGCCGCCGACAAGCAACTTGCGGCGCATGATTTTAAAGGTTCAACCTACAGCTTCGATGAATTGGTCGCACTCCGACAGGACGAGAACCTTGCCGCACAGATTACGCCAGAGCTTTGGCAGGAACGGTCCGCCGCCTGCCGGGCGGCGCTGGATACTCTCGCCGCCAAATATACCGAGGTCGCCCCCGATGTCGCGATCATCGTCGGCAATGACCAGCACGAGCTGTTTATGGAAGATAATTTCCCCGCCTTCTCAGTCTTCTGGGGAGACAGCATTCAGAACAACCCTCGCACCGAGGAACAGATTGCCGCCTTACCACCTGGCATCGCCGTTGCGGAACGGGGTCATGTGCCGCCTGAGGACTCCACCTATCCGGGACACCCCGAACTCGGGCAACATATTATTGAATCCCTAATGGATCAGGACTTCGATATTGCTGCCTCGGCCATGCTTCCCAAGGGATCCGGCTATGTAAATGGCGTCCCTCATGCCTTTGGCTTTATCTATCGCCAAATCATGAAAGATAACGTCACGCCAAACGTGCCGATAATGGTCAACACATTCTATCCGCCGAACCAGCCGCGCGCCAACCGCTGCTATGCGCTCGGCAAGGCGCTCAAGAAGGCCATCGAAAGCTGGGAGTCGGATGCCCGAGTTGCGGTCTTCGCCTCAGGCGGACTCAGCCATTTTGTCATCAATGAAGAGCTCGACCGCAAAGTCATCGATGCCTTTATCAATCACGATCACTACTCACTGATCAGTATCCCGGAGAACCTGTATCAATCGGGCACGTCAGAGATTAAGAACTGGATACCGGTCGCCGCCATCATGGATGAATGCGACAAGAAAATGACCCTGGTCGATTATGTGCCCTGTTATCGTTCAGAAGCGGGCACCGGCAACGCCATGGGTTTCCTGTACTGGGAATAGTTCCCCTAACCTCTATCGAAAGCACAAAAAAATGATCGACCTCTATTCCTGGAAATCCGCCAACGGACGGCGGCCCATTATCATTCTGGAAGAAACCGGCACACCCTATAAGGTGATCCCGATTGATCCGCATAGCGGCAAAAACAAAGAAGCCGAGTATTTAAAGATCAGTCCCAGCGGCAAAGTCCCTTGTATGGTCGATCCAGACGGCCCCGGCGGGGCCCAGATCTCCATCATGGAGTCGGCCGCGATCATGGAATATCTCGCGGAGAAAACTGGCCAGTTCTTGGGATCGGATGAAGCGAGTAAATGGGATGTTAAACAGTGGCTCTATTTCCTCGCCACCAACGTCTCGGTCAGCTTCTCCAATCTCAACCACGCTCGCGATCTCGAAGGGCAGTGCCGTACACTGCTGGACTCCGTAAACAACCATCTCGCGGAACACGAATACTTCGCCGGTGATTATTCTATTGCCGACATGATGGTGATTGGCCGGTTTGGTGCGTTTGGGTTCGACTATATCGACCTCAATGACTATCCCAACCTTGTCCGTTGGATTGATGTGATGATGGCCCGGCCGGCCGTCAAGAGATCAATGGAAATACCCATCGGCTAGGAAACACTCCCTCTCTAACATTTGCCCTTACGTATTAAGGGGAAATCATCGTAGTCTCTTTCACCGGCTCATGGATGTTAAGGGCCGACGAAGGCTTAAAACAAATTTGAGAGGGAGGACTATGACAAAATCAACAAACAAAAGCGCGTCCAAGAATGTCACGCGCCGTACCATCATTAAGGGAAGCACCGGGCTCGGCGTCATACTGGCAACGGGCGTAGCACCCGCCATCGTCAGTGAAGTCGGCGCGTCAAAAATGCGCAAAATTCAGTTCATGCTGCCATGGCTGTTTGTTGGCGGGCACACTTTCGAATTCGCTGCCGCCGCGGTTTATTGGAAAAAACGTGGGCTGGATGTCAGCATCCCACGGGGTTACGGCTCAGGCGCGGCGATCAAGGCTGTCGCTTCGAAAACTGTCAATTTTGCCGAAGCAAGCTACGGCGTCGCGGTAAATGCGGCCTCCAAAGGTCTCGATGTTGTTGCCATTGGGGCCAAGCTACAGAAGAGCCCGATTGCCATTTCCTGCCGCAAGGATTCCGGTGTTAAGACACCGAAAGATCTCGAAGGCAAAATCTTGGTCGGCGCGGCCGCTTCAGGCGACACGCTGATGATGCCCGGTTTCGCCAAGGCTGCCGGCATCGACATCAATAAGATGAAACGTAATCTCGTTCATCCGAGTAAGTTGATCAGTTCGGTTCTTAATAAGCAGGCTGATTGTACTGGGACTTATTACGTCAGCAACGCGGCATCGCTCGCCAGCAAAACGCCAGCGGTTCACTTCATGTATGCCGATTATGGTCTGCAAACTTTGGACCTTGGGCTGATTTCACGCTCCGACATGATCAAGAATGAGCCCGAATTGGTCCAGGCGGTCGTCGATGGCGCCATGGAAGGTCTGAAGCTGCAATTGCTCGACCCTGAGAAATCACTCGATTACATGATTGCCGCGCGGCCGGAACTTAAAACCAAGCCCCGCGAGTTGCTGCTGATCCATTCTGGCAATACCAACTTCCTGTCCATTGGACCTGCGGTCGAAAAAAACGGTCTTGGTTGGATGAATGAGTCAGACCAGACCCGCACGCGGAACGTGGTCATCAAATATATGAATGGAAAAAATGTCCCCGCGATCGACAAGCTGTTCACCAACAAGTTTGCCGGCACCATCAAGCTGACCTCCGCTGAATGGGCTAAAGCAAAAGCTCTGTCGGCGAAGTTTGATCCCGCCAAAGCATAATTTGTTGCACCTAATGCGGACGCCCGTTTCCCTTTATTGGGGAGACGGGCCGTTTGCGTATTTTGTCTCGATTGGTAAATTCCTGATATGACTGAAGCCCACGTCCGGGTCAAAAATCTTCGCAAGACCTATCAAACTCGCAACGACGAGATTGAAGCCATCCGCGAAGTCCAGATGGAAGTCGCCGAGGGTGAATTTATTTCTATTCTCGGCCCCAGCGGTTGCGGCAAGAGCACATTATTAATGATCGTCGGCGGGTTGTTACCCCTGACATCAGGCACTGTCGCTGTCGGCGGCGAGAACGTCTCCAAACCCCGCCGCGATACCGGCGTGGTTTTTCAGGCCCCTGTTCTGATGCCGTGGCGGACAATCTTAAAGAATGTTCTGTTCCCAATCGAGAGCCTGGGGTTGCGCCAAGACGACTATATCGACCGCGCCCATGAACTCTTGGAGATGACCGGCCTTTCCGGTTTTGCTGACAATGTCCCAAGTGAACTTTCCGGTGGCATGCAGCAGCGCGTCGCAATTTGCAGGGCTCTCATCCACAATCCGAACCTCTTGCTCATGGATGAGCCATTCAGCGCGCTTGATGCCATGACACGCGATTTGATGAATCAGGAACTGCTGCGGATTTGGGAAGAATACAAAAAAACAGTGCTGTTTGTGACCCATAGTATCCGCGAAGCAGTCTTCCTGTCGGACCGGGTTTTTGTAATGTCACCGCGCCCTGCCGTGATCAGCGAGATCGTCACAATCGACCTGCCGAGACCTCGTGAACTGGCCATCGAGGAAACACCTGAATTCAACGAATATGTCGCGCATCTGCGCGGCCTCATAGAACATTAGACGCGGAAAGATACGAGCAATGGCCAACAGTAACGGCAACAAAACACCATTCTCAGTTGCCAGCCAGATCGGCGGACCAACGGCAATCTTCTTTGTGATGCTCGTGCTGTGGCAGGTGATCGTCATCGTCCTGAAAGTCCCTCAGGCAATTCTGCCAACGCCACTCGTCATCATTGAGACAATGGCCAAGCACTGGGAATTGCTCATGATCCATTCCTGGCCGACCCTCAGTGAATGTTTAATGGGATTTGGCCTCGCGGTCGTAGTTGGCATGGGGCTCGGCATATCGCTTGCCTTCTTCCCCAAGTTTCACAACAGCGTCTATCCGCTGATCGTTGCCTTCCAGGTCGTCCCCAAAGTCGCATTGGCACCGCTGTTTATTGTGTGGTTTGGGCTCGGCACCTTATCCCGCGTGCTGCTCGCCTTTGTGATCGCATTCTTCCCAATGGTGGTAAACACCTATGCGGGCATTCTCAGCACGGACCCCCTGATGGTTCGCATGGCACACTCCTTTAGTGCCAATAGATGGACAGTGTTTTGCAAGATCGAGTTTCCCAACGCCCTGCCTTATATCTTTAGCGGGCTGAAGATCGGCATCACCTTTGCCGTGATCGGAATTATCGTCGCCGAGTTCGTCACGGCACAAAAAGGCCTCGGCTATTTAATCGTGTTTGCAGAAGGCAATATCGACACGCCGCTGCTGATGGCGGCAATCACCGTGCTCAGCATCATCGGCGTCGCTCTCTACGCTGCCATTGTCGCTTTAGAAAAACTGGTCGTCACTTGGGATGTCGGCCAAGACCTACACTAAGACGACCTGCACTAGGTCCTAATCAGGGAAGCCGTAAAGCCGCGCCGGGTTATTAACGAGGATACGGTTACGAACCGCCTCGTCAGGTGCATGCAGCGCCAATAAATTCATCAGATCACCATCATTGGGCATCAGGCCTTCAATATTGGGATGTGGCCAGTCAGTTCCCCACAGCACCCGATCAGGCGCTGCCGCGATACAGGCCTGCGCAAACGGCACGGCGTCTTCAAACGGCGCGCCGCCCGATGAAATGCGTTCGGCGCCACAAATCTTGACCCAGAAATCATCTTTATCACACAGCAGACCAAGCAAAAGCTGGAATGCTTCCTGCTCAACACCATCTTTGGTTTTCACCCGGCCCATATGGTCGATGACCACGGGCAACGGCAAGTCGTCCAGCGCATCAGAATTCTCTACAATGTCTGGCGCCTCCATATAGATCACAACATGCCAGCCAAGTGGCGCAACCCGTTCGGTGATACGACGGACTATCGCGAAATCCGGTGGGTTGCCAATATGGCGCGCAAACGAGAAACGAA
>Ga0114999_10007825_pt1 | contig 12054 bp, 11 predicted proteins | sample ArcticOcean_MG_C_3_FD_89820 | JGI IMG/M metagenome (GOLD analysis project Ga0114999, IMG submission 89820) | Marine microbial communities from western Arctic Ocean - ArcticOcean_MG_CB8_126 | ecosystem: Environmental > Aquatic > Marine > Oceanic | place: Arctic Ocean: Canada Basin | collected...
ACGAACATGTTTCCCGGATGTATGTCGGCGTGAAAGAAGCCGTCTCGGAAGACCTGATTAAAAAACGACTCAGCTGACCTTAATAAGATGTCCTGGGGCTCGAAACCTGTGTCGCGAAGTGCTGTGACATCGTCGATCCGCAGACCTTCGACTCGCTCCAAGGTCATGACCCGGCGCCCGGTCCGAATCCAGTCAATGATTGGAACCCGAAAGCCGGTATCGTTCTCCGTATTTTCACGAAGCTCCGATGCTGCAGCGGCTTCGAGGCGCAAATCCATCTCGATATTGACCGACGCTTCAAACGTACGGACGACTTCGAGCGGTCGCAATCGACGAAGCGAAGGCCGGATACGTTTCACCAAACGCGCCAGCCACAAAAACAAGTCGATATCCTGCCGAAACCGTGCCTCGATGCCGGGCCGCAGCACTTTTACCGCTACAGCATCGCCATCGAGTGTTTCGGCGAAGTGAACTTGCGCGATTGACGCGGCAGCGACGGGTGTATCATCGAAGCTGCTGAACAGCGCGTCCATCGGCTGTTCGAGTTCCTGCTCGATAATGTCGCGTGCGGTTTCACCTGGGAATGGCGGCAGACGGTCTTGAAGTGCGGACAAATCGTCGGCAATGGAGTCGCCAATCAAATCGGAGCGAACCGAAAGCGCTTGTCCAAGCTTGATAAAGGTCGGGCCTAGTTCTTCCAGCGCGGCCGCTAGACGTTCACCTGGCCGGCCGGCAACCGAGCGGCGCGACAGGCGCTTTGCAATTGTGACGATGACTGGTGCAACACCCATTTGCTCAAGCGGGAACAACGCGTCGTGCCGTGCGAAGGTTCGCGCAATACTGATGAGGCGCGAAATGCTGGCAATGGAGCCGACCATGGCCGAGCTGTCAGATCCGCCAGGCGGCGTGGATTGCCGCGATGCCGCCGGACAAATTGCGGACTGTTATCCGGTTGAGGCCCGCGGCTGCGAGTTTATCGCGCAGCGCGTTTTGATCCGGGAACTTCCGGATGCTTTCAACGAGGTAGCGGTACGAGTCGGCATCTCCCGCGATTTTGTCGCCCAGTACCGGCAAGACAGAATAGGAATAGCGATCATAGAAATCCGAGAGCAACGGCAAGACGACACGGCTGAATTCAAGGCATAGAAAATGTCCACCAGGCTTTAGAACCCGCCGCGCTTCGCGCAGGGCGCGGTCAATGTCGGTGACGTTTCGCAGGCCGAACGCGATTGTGTACGCGTCCATGGTCGCGTCGGGAAACGGCAACGCTTCGGCGTCGCCCACAGCCCACTTGATTCCTCCCGTCATGCCGCGGTCTAGCGACCGGTCGCGTCCAACGGAAACCATGGCCACATTGATATCGCAGACCGTAACGTCGCCGCCGCCGGCATCCAGGTAGCGCTGCGCAATGTCACCGGTGCCACCCGCCACATCGAGAAGCTGCATCCTTTGTCTCGGCTTCAGGCAATCGATCAGTGCGGCTTTCCAAAGCCGGTGAACGCCCCATGACATCAGGTCGTTCATCAGGTCGTAACGCCCCGCGACGGTATCGAAGACGCCGCGCACAAGCTGCGCTTTTTCACTCACCGCGACTTCGCGGTCACCGAAATGCGTTGTCGGGGCGGAATCGTTTGGGTCATGGTGCGTCATTGGCTCGACGATAAACCACCCGATAGGGGTTTGCCAGACGCCAGTGGACACTTCTATAACCGGTATCATGCCCGAACTGCCTGAAGTCGAAACGGTCTGTCGAGGCCTCCGCAAGCCGCTTGAGGGGCGGGTTCTCACCCGCGTCGTTCAGCGCCGTCCCAATTTGCGCTTTCCAATCCCGGAGCGGTTTCCTGAGCGCCTTACCGGCAGAACCGTGCTTCGCATTGATCGCCGCGCAAAATTCATCCTGATCACCTTCGACGACGACACAGTTTTGATTGTTCATCTCGGCATGTCGGGGCGAATGACCATCGTCGACGCCGCAACCGCGCCGCCACCTGGTCCCCACGATCATGTCGAATTCGAAACGGACAAGGGCGCTCTCGTGCGCTATTGCGACCCCCGCCGCTTTGGCATGATGGACCTCACGACGGTAGATGCGCTGGGCAAACACAAAATGCTCAAGAATCTTGGACCGGAGCCATTGAGCAATGCGTTCAATGCCGAGGTATTGGGCGCGGCTCTAAAAGGTAAGCGCACGTCGGTAAAGGCGGCATTGCTGGATCAGCGTATCGTCTCAGGATTGGGCAACATCTATATTTGCGAAGCGCTAAGCCGCGCGAGGATATCACCACGCCGCAGCGCGCATACGATCCCTGGCAAGCGTGCCGAGAGGCTAACCCGGGAAATTCGCGACGTTTTGCAGGAAGCGATCGAGGCCGGAGGGTCGTCCTTGCGAGATTACGTGCAGGCCTCCGGGGACCTTGGTTATTTTCAGCACAACTGGCGCGTTTACGGCCGCGAGGGTGAACCCTGCCGAGAGTCCGGATGCGTGGGGATCGTGGGCCGGATCGTTCAAAGCGGCCGCTCGACTTTCTATTGTGCAACGCACCAGCGATAATGATATAGCACCTCCATATGCGCCTACCGATCTTCATCTCTCTTGTGGTTCTGCTGGCAGCCTTTAGCGGCCGCGCGGAAACGTTTCTGGCCGGGTTTGAAGATGTCCCGGTTATGCCAGGCATTGAAGTCGACCGCGAAGCGGTGGTCGCTTTCGATACGCCGGCGGGACGTATCGTTGAAGCCTACGCCTCAGGTGATGTGACGAAGAAAGCCGTGCAACAGTTTTATCAAACCGCGCTGCCGCAGCTTGGCTGGGCCCGGACCGGCATACTGGATTTCAGCCGCGATGGCGAAAAACTCCGGCTCGAGTTGCTGGGTGAACCCGGCGCCGTCACCATTCGGTTTGAACTCGGCCCGGTGCCCAAAAAATAGCCCGAACGATGAAGATCAAGGGAGATTTGATCAAATGTCTTACGAACATATCCTAGTTGAAACGCGCGAAGCCGTCGGCTTGATTACGCTGAACAGGCCGCAAGCCCTAAACGCGTTGTGTGCTGCGTTAATCGAGGAGCTTGCCCAGGCACTCGATGCATTCGAGGCGGATGATGCTGTCGGCGCCATTGTTCTGACCGGTTCGGATAAAGCTTTTGCAGCTGGGGCCGATATCAAGGAAATGGCAGAGCGTTCCTATATGGATGTCTACCTCGCTGACTTCATAACGAAGGGATGGGAGCGCGTTTCGCACTGCCGAAAGCCTATTATCGCTGCGGTGGCAGGCTACGCGCTCGGCGGTGGCTGCGAAGTTGCGATGATGTGTGATTTCATCATTGCGGCGGATACGGCTCGATTCGGCCAGCCTGAAATTACGCTCGGTGCGATACCTGGTGCCGGTGGGACGCAGCGGCTGACCCGGTTTGTCGGAAAAGCGAAGGCGATGGATATGTGTCTTACGGGACGAATGATGGATGCGGATGAGGCGGAACGCTCGGGCCTTGTCAGCCGGATTGTCCCAGTAGCCGATCTGATCGATGAGGCTGTTAAAGCGGCGGCAAAAGTGGCGTCGATGTCCCGTCCTATCGCCATGGTGACTAAGGAATCGGTGAATCGTTCCTACGAAACGACCCTGGCCGAAGGTATCCTGTTTGAGCGCCGTACCTTCCATTCGGTGTTCGCCACGGAAGATCAGAAAGAAGGGATGAGCGCCTTCATCGACAAACGCAAACCGGCCTTCAAGAACCGTTAACGCGCGCTTCGCAGACTCCTTGTGGAATCAAGGTTGACGTGCGCTGGGCCCACCGATATAAGCCGCTGGCTTGAACAAATTCTAACGATAGCAGGTTGAACCATGGCGAATCATCTCTCCGCCAAGAAGCGTATTCGCAGCACCGCGCGGCGCACGGACATAAACGGCGCCCGCCGCGGACGTATCCGGACCTACGTACGTAAGGTTGAGGAAGCGATCGCAACGGGCGATAAGGCCGCGGCGCAAACGGCAATGCAAGGTGCGATGCCGGAGCTGCATCGCGGTGTTTTGCGTGGCATCCTTCGCAAAAACACAGCGGCGCGCAAAATTTCACGACTAACGAAGCGAATCAAGCTTCTTTAAGCCGGCTAGACCACCGGTCGATTGAATGCGGCTGTTTTTTTGTCGCAGTTTGTTGGTTAATTTATCCTGACGAAGATTCAACGGCTTAGGTCGAACCTTCGAATTCTAAGCCCAGTTTTTTTAGATGTTCCCCATTCGGTCTCGTTGCATGCGGAAAAAAGCATGGGTAGATTAGAATGGTGACGACCATCTTGGCGGGATAGAAGCCAAGTTAACGATAGTAAAAAGCGGCGGCAAAACGTCCAATCGGCGAATGCGGGGATATTGGAATCAGCACTAATAAGTAATCATTGGTGCCTGTTACAGTACTTTGTTTTGTTTATTTTGGGGCTCCCAAGAGAAATCTTGTTTTTGGGAGAAGGGTTACTTTACCCTTTATTAGCTAGTCGCAGTTAACTTGCTTTAATATTCCGCAAGATATGAGGCGCGATCATTTGTAGTCGCGCCCTGATTTTGGTGGCTGTCCGCGGCGTTGCTGAGATCATTCGTTCGCTGTGTTCCGGAAGGAGTCATAGCGGGCATCGTTTAAGGAGTAGCGGTTACTGTGACGAATGATAAAGGTTTCGAGGCTGGGCTAGCTTTGCAATGGAACCGTATTCGCTCGAGGTTGCGCGCGGAATTCGGTGAGGCCGCCTATCGCAGCTGGCTAAAGCCGGCGTCTTTCGAGGCGGTTGACGCGGAAACAGTTCGGATCCTGGCGCCGACGCGATTCATGAGAGATTGGATCGAAACTCAATACGGCGAACGGTTGAAACGACTGTGGCTGGACGAAAACCCTGAAGTCCGCCAATTGGAAATTGTCCATATCGGCACAGAACCTGAAACTGTTCCTGCAACGCCGAAGGTTTCGAGAGTCGAAAGCGTACCAAATGGCGAGGATGTCGGTGCCTTGCTCGACCCGCGTTTTCGGTTTGAGAATTTCGTTGTCGGCAAGCCGAATGAGTTGGCGTTTGCTGCCGCGCGTCGTGTTGGCGAGGCGCAGGCGGTTCCATTCAATCCACTGTTCCTGTACGGCGGTGTTGGTCTTGGCAAGACGCACCTCATGCACGCGATTGCCTGGCACATTCGAAAGACCAATCCGGAACGCCGGGTGATTTACCTGTCGGCCGAGAAGTTCATGTATCAGTTCATTCGGGCGATGCGATACAAGGACACGATGGCGTTTAAGGAGCAGTTCCGTTCTGTTGACGTGCTGATGATTGATGACGTTCAGTTTTTCAGCGGTAAGGACAACACCCAGGAAGAATTCTTCCACACATTCAACGCGCTCGTGGATCAGAACCGGCAGGTCGTTATTTCCGCCGACAAATCGCCCAACGATCTTGAAGGCATGGAAGAGCGGATGAAATCAAGGCTGGGCTGGGGCCTTGTCGCAGATATTCATCCCACGATCTATGAGCTACGTCTGGGTATCCTGCAGTCCAAGGCAGAGCGCATGGCGGTCGATATTCCGATCAAGGTCATGGAATTTCTCGCCCACAAGATCACGTCCAACGTGCGCGAGCTGGAGGGGGCGCTCAACCGGCTTGTTGCCTACGCCGATCTCGTTGGGCGGCCGATCACGCTCGACAATACGCAGGAAGTCCTGCACGACATTCTGCGCGCCAACGACCGCAAGGTTACAATCGAAGAGATCCAGAAACGGGTCGCCGAACACTACAACATTCGCCTTGGCGAGATGTATTCGGCTCGCCGGTCCCGCGCCATTGCGCGTCCTCGGCAGGTTGCGATGTATCTGTCCAAGCAGCTAACCGCGCGGTCTCTTCCGGAAATCGGCCGTAAGTTCGGTGGCCGGGACCATACGACCGTGATGCATGCGGTGCGTAAGATTGACGAGTTGTGCGCGCTCGATAACGCGTTTTCCGAAGACGTGGAGCTCCTGAGCCGGATGCTTGAAAGCTGAGCGGGCGCTGCTGGGCCATTTGGCGCTAAAAAACCACTATATTTTGCGTTTGAACCGCTAATAAAGATGCGGATTCAGGCCCGTTATGCTATCTTTTGTCCCCGCCCATACTCATATGACCGTCGTTAGGCCCGACGCAATGGGCGGGCCGCTCTTCGTAGCCGGTTTGCGGTCTGATTTAATGACGTTTATGGCAAAAGAGAAACTATGAAACTGACGATAGAACGGGCGGCACTCCTGCGGTCTTTGAATCACATTCAAAGCGTTGTCGAACGCCGCAACACGATACCGATTCTTGCAAACGTCCTCGTTGAAGCCGATGAAAGCGGCGTGAATCTCACCGCAACCGACATGGATATCTCGATTGTCGAAACGGCGGAGGCGATCGCATCCGCGCCAGGCTCGACAACGGCACCAGCGCATACACTGTACGATATCGTGCGCAAGCTGCCGGACGGTTCACAAATCGAGTTGGATTCGGACGGAGAGAGTGATCGGCTGGTGTTGAGCGCCGGCAGGTCGCGTTTTACGCTGGCAACATTGCCCACGGCCGACTTTCCGGCGATGAGCGAGGGGGATTTGCCGCATACCTTCGCGCTGCCGGCCGATGCGTTGCGCGCGTTGGTGGATCGCACTCGGTTTGCGATTTCGACCGAGGAAACTCGATATTATCTGAACGGCATTTATTTGCATGCGGTTGAGCTGGAAGGTGTCCCGGTTATGCGGGCTGTCGCGACGGATGGCCACCGGCTCGCGCGTGTCGAAATGCCAATGCCCGAGGGCGCGGCAGGCATGCCAGGGATCATTATCCCGCGCAAGGCCGTCAACGAATTGCGTAAGCTGATCGACGAATGCGATAACGATATTCAAATCTCATTGTCCGATACCAAAATTCGCTTCGGATTTGATGGGGCGGTCCTAACTTCCAAGCTGATCGATGGCACCTTCCCGGATTACGAAAAGGTGATCCCGGTTGGCAACGACAAGCTTCTCGAAGTCGATTGTCGACAGTTTGCGGAAGCGGTGGATCGCGTTGCAACGATCTCTACTGAGCGGTCGCGTTCGGTTAAGTTGGAGATTTCCGACAACAACTTGACGTTATCGGCAAGCAGCCCAGATGCCGGATCGGCGACAGAGGAAATCGAGGTCTCCTACGACAAGGAAGCGATCGAAATCGGTTTCAATTCGAAGTATCTGTTGGATATCGCCCAACAGGTGGAGGGCGATACCGCGCAGGTTTTGTTTGCCGATGGCGCGTCACCCGCGATCGTCAGGGATAGCGCCGACAGTAGTGCTTTGTATGTGCTGATGCCGATGCGGGTATGAGGGAGGCGGCCTTCGCCGTGGCCGATACGTTTAGTGCCGCTACCCGTTTGTCGGTTACGCGGATACGGCTAACGAATTTTCGTTGTTATGCGGCGGCGGCGTTTGACGGTGATGAGCGTCCTGTTGTTTTGACCGGACCGAATGGCGCCGGAAAAACCAATATGCTTGAAGCGATTTCGTATCTCGCGCCAGGGCGCGGTTTACGCCAAGCAAAGCTGACTGATGTTGATCGCCGCGATGGCGCCACGGGCTGGGCTGTTGCGGCTACTGTTTCAAGCCCGGGCGGTCCGATTGAAATTGGCACAGGGCGGGACCCGGAGGCAACGCGCCGCGCGGTGCGCATAAATGGCGCGCCGGCGAATGGCCAAGGTGCTTTAGCCGAATATGTGAGTGTGGTGTGGCTTACGCCGCAGATGGATCGCTTGTTCTTAGATGGTGCAACGGCCCGCCGGCGCTTTCTTGATCGGCTGATTTTTGGCTTTGACGCAGAGCATACGGTTCGGGTGAGTGCCTATGAGCATGCGATGCGGGAACGGGCGCGGCTCTTGAAGTACGGCGGTCGTGACGATGTCTGGCTTTCTGCATTGGAAGAGACGATGGCGAGCCGCGGGGTTGCTATTGCTGCGGCTCGACGCGAATTTGCCGGCCGGCTTGCAAGGGCTTGTGCAGAAAGTTCGGGACCCTTTCCGCGGGCCGGAATTGCTGCAGAGGGGCAAGTTGAAGATTTGCTGGAGCAGGGGCCTGCGCTCGCCGCGGAAGATCAGATTCGCCAAAATTTGGCAGAGGGCCGGATTGAGGATGGGGAAACGGGGCGTACCGCAATCGGTCCGCATCGCAGCAATTTCGCTGTACGCCACCTTGCGAAGGACATGCCTGCCGATCAATGTTCCACGGGTGAGCAAAAGGCCCTGCTGCTTGCTGTTGTTCTGGCGGATGCGCGGCTGCAGGCCGCAGAGCGGAATGTTACACCATTGCTTCTCTTAGACGAGGTCGCTGCCCATCTTGATACGGGAATGCGTCGTGCTTTGTTTGAAGAGGTGCGGTCACTTGGCGTGCAGGCGTGGCTAACGGGTACGGACCGGCTTTTGTTCGACGATCTTGGCGCCCATGCGCAATTTTTTACTGTCTCGGACGCGACGCTGCAGCGTGCGGCGTAATCACAAACGGAATCTAAATGAGCGACTTAGCCGATCAACCTAACGACGACTCCATTGAAGAATATGGAGCTGATTCGATTAAAGTCCTACGCGGTCTGGAAGCGGTTCGCAAGCGGCCCGGAATGTATATCGGTGATACCGAGGACGGTAGCGGGCTGCATCATATGGTTTATGAGGTTGTTGATAACGCGATCGATGAAGCGATGGCGGGCCACGCTGATCGGATCACGGTAACGCTTAACGGCGATGGCTCGGTTACAGTTACGGATAATGGGCGCGGCGTCCCGGTCGATATCCATACCGAAGAGGGTATATCTGCGGCGCAAGTGATCATGACCCAGCTGCATGCTGGTGGAAAATTCGACCAGAACTCTTATAAAATTTCAGGCGGCTTGCATGGCGTTGGTGTGTCCGTCGTGAATGGTCTTTCGTCACAGCTCGACCTGACGGTTCGTCGGAACGGCCATATCCACTACATGCGGTTTGCGGATGGTGATCCCGTCGATGGCAAGGATTTGGAAGTCATTGGTGATTGTGGGAAAGAAACTGGAACCCAGGTTATTTTTTGGCCTTCGGCCGAAGTTTTCAAAGTAGCCGTATTCGATTTTGCGACACTGGAACACCGGCTAAGGGAGTTGGCCTTTCTCAACTCCGGCATTGATATCGTCCTGACGGATGCTCGGCTGCCGGAACCCAAAGTAAGCAACTTGCACTACGAAGGTGGGCTCGACGCTTTTGTCAAATACCTGAACAGGGCGCGAACTGCCTTGCACGAGGACCCGGTTCATATGGATGGCGAGCGGGATAGTGTTGGCGTCGAAGTCGCGATGCAGTGGAACGACAGCTACCACGAGACAATGCTTTGTTTCACCAACAACATTCCGCAGCGGGATGGCGGTACGCACCTTGCCGGTTTTCGCGCGGCTCTAACCCGTCAGGTAAACAACTATGCGGCTGAAACCGGTCTCGCGAAGCGGGAAAAAGTGTCCATTGTCGGCGATGACTCCCGCGAAGGCCTGACATGCGTTTTGTCGGTGAAGGTACCGGACCCGAAATTTTCGAGCCAGACGAAAGACAAGCTGGTTTCGTCTGAAGTTCGTAATGTCGTCGAAACCGTCGTTGGTGAAAAACTTAGTCAATGGTTCGAGGAACACCCGGCAGAGGCCAAACAGATCGTCCAGAAGGTTGTCGAAGCCGCCGCGGCTCGGGAAGCCGCGCGCAAGGCGCGGGAGTTGACCCGACGTAAGGGCGCGTTGGAGATGGGCGGATTGCCAGGCAAGCTTGCCGACTGTCAAGAGCGTGATCCGGCGCTCTCCGAAATCTTTATTGTGGAGGGCGATTCCGCTGGCGGGTCTGCAAAACAGGGGCGCGAGCGTCGTAATCAAGCGATCTTGCCGTTGCGGGGTAAGATTCTCAATGTCGAGCGGGCGCGCTTCGACAAGATGCTCGGTTCCTCGGAAATCGGAACGCTGATTACGGCACTGGGTACGGGAATTGGCCCTGAAGATTTTAATATCGATAAAATTCGGTATCACCGTGTCATTATCATGACCGATGCGGACGTCGATGGGAGCCACATTCGGACGCTATTGCTCACCTTCTTTTTCCGGCAGATGCCGGAACTGGTCGAGCGCGGCTATCTCTACATCGCGCAACCGCCGCTCTATCGTGCCAAGAAGGGCAATTCGGGTGTCTATTTGCGAGACGACCGGGAGCTTGAAGACTTTTTGATCGGGGACGGTGCTGGAGGCATCACCTTGACCCTTGCCGATGATTCCGAGGTTGCCGGCGAGGATCTGCGTAAGACCGTTGAACAAGCGCGTCGTGCCGCTCAGTTGATGGAACCCTTGATTCGTAAGGTGGGCAATCAGCATGTCGTTGAGCAGGCGGCAATCGCTGGTGTACTCAATCCAGAGGTCCTTGGTGATGAGACGCGAGCGATCGAGGCGGCTTCGTATATTGCCCGCCGTCTGGATCTTTTGTCCGATGCGGTTGAACAAGGTTGGGAAGGGCTTCCACAGGATGATGGTGGGCTTGGCTTCCAGCGTACGGTGCGCGGTGTAACCCAGCGCTACCTGATTGATGGAGATTTAATTCGCAGTGCGGAAGCGCGACGGCTCGATGGCCTGGCGTCAGATCTTCAGATTCTTTACGGTGCAAAACACGCGGTGCTGCATGTAAAGGATGAGGAAGTTCGGATTTCGGGGCCGATCGGTCTGTTTGATGAAATCATGGGACTCGGTCGAAAGGGCATTTCGATACAGCGCTATAAGGGCCTTGGCGAAATGAATCCGGATCAACTTTGGGAAACGACGTTGGATCCCAACGTCCGGACCCTTCTTCAGGTTAGGGTCGCCCATGCGGAGGAAGCTGCCGCCTTGTTTTCGACATTGATGGGTGACGTTGTTGAGCCGCGTCGGGAGTTCATTCAGGCTAATGCTCTGAAGGTTGCTAATCTTGACGTATAATAAGGCGCTTCAGTTCAGTTGAAGGCAATGGCCGGAGCGGTTACATATACGCTCCACGACGCGCTATTGGTTTGATAGAACGCGCAAAAACGAGACGATTCGACGAGGTTGAGGCGTGAAGCTCACGAAAGACAGTTTTTCCTACGAAGAGTTGCTCGAATGCGCGCATGGTAGGCTCTTTGGGCCCGGCAACGCGCAACTGCCGTTGCCCCCGATGCTGATGTTCGATCGCATAATGTCGATTACGGAAGACGGCGGTTTGAACGGTAAGGGGCAGATCGTCGCTGAGCTCGATATCAACCCAGATCTTTGGTTCTTTCCCTGCCATTTTGAAAACGATCCCGTGATGCCGGGTTGCCTGGGCCTTGACGCCATGTGGCAATTGGTTGGGTTTTTTCTTGGTTGGCTTGGCGGCGCTGGCCGTGGCCGTGCGCTGGGTGTGGGCAATGTTAAATTTTCCGGCCAGGTGCTGGAAACGGCACACAAAGTAACTTACATCATCAATCTCAAGCGTGTCATCATGCGCAAGCTAGTGCTTGGCGTCGCGGACGGCGAAATGCATGTAGATGGTGAGCCGATTTTCGAAGCAAAAGACATGCGGGTTGGCCTGTTCATTCCCACCGAAGGCTAATAGCGAGGTTTATAAAATGCGACGCGTCGTGGTTACAGGTATCGGAATCGTATCCAGTATTGGGAATGATAAGACTGAGGTCCTTGATTCACTTAAGCGAGGCCGTTCCGGCATCGTGCACAGCAAGGAATATGAGGAGCTCGGCTTCCGTAGCCATGTGCATGGCGCCGTAAAACTCGATATCGAGGAACGGCTTAGCCGTAAAGAGCGTCGTTTTATGGGCGATGGCGCGGCCTATAATTATATCGCGATGGAAGAAGCGATCGCGGACTCTGGGCTTGAAGAAAAAGACATTACCAACGAGCACACCGGACTGATTATGGGCTCCGGCGCCCCCTCAATGAAAAGCATGGTCACCGCTGTCGATACGCTACGCGAAAAGAATGCCAAGCGAGTCGGGCCTTTCGTTGTGCCAAAAGTGATGTCGAGCACGAACTCGGCGACGCTGGCGACTCCGTTTCATATTCATG
>Ga0114999_10007828_pt1 | contig 12051 bp, 9 predicted proteins | sample ArcticOcean_MG_C_3_FD_89820 | JGI IMG/M metagenome (GOLD analysis project Ga0114999, IMG submission 89820) | Marine microbial communities from western Arctic Ocean - ArcticOcean_MG_CB8_126 | ecosystem: Environmental > Aquatic > Marine > Oceanic | place: Arctic Ocean: Canada Basin | collected...
CACGGCGTATTTGTACAGCCAGACATTGTATCCGAGGACCTCCATCCGGAGTTCTTTCTCGCGAATGCCAACAAGAATGCGGCCAAAATGTGAACCCACCATGAGCCACACCAGCGAAAGACTGACAACAAAGATCACGACCGCGAGATAGTAGAAGGATGTAACGCCATCAATCACGTACCCACCGAGAACAGGAGGCGGAACACCGGCGATCCCATCGTCGCCGCCGGTAAAGGAGCGCCAGCCAAAGGCGATGCCCCAAAGGACCTGGCTCATAGCGAGCGTGATCATCAGAAAATAGGCGCTCTGTGCACGAAGGGCGATGAGGCCGAACAGCGCCGCGGTTAAGAGCGCAGCAGCCAGTCCGGCACCGAACTGGAAAACAAATCCTGTGAAGCCGGCCAATCCCAAGAGTCCGACGGCGTAAGCCGCCATGCCGAAATAGGCGGCATGCCCGAGCGATGCAAGCCCCGTATAGCCGAGCTTGAGGTTGAGGCTGGTTGCGAAAATCGCGAAGATCATCATTTTGCTTACAATGCCAAGGTGGTAGGATGAAAGGACGAGCGGCAATAGCCCAAGAACTAGCATTCCAGCGACGATAGTGAGCCCGTTTCTCATCACGCTGTCTTGAAAAGCCCGGCCGGCCGAACAGCAAGAATTATGACCATCGGTACGAATATGGTAAAGAGCGCGAGTTCCGGGAAAAGAGATTTTCCGAAATTGTCGAGGATACCGACGATAAGGCCGCCAAACCACGCCCCTTTAATGCTTCCCAACCCACCCACGATCACGACCACAAAGGCGAGCATGAGAATCTCGAAATCCGCCCCAGGGTAGATGCCGAGCACGGGGCCGGAGAGCGCGCCACCGAGGGCCGCCAATCCCGCACCCACGCCAAAGACTACGGTATTCAGGAGCGACACATCAATGCCGCTCGCTTGAGCGATCTCCCTGTCGTCCACCGCGGCCCGCACCATAGCTCCGACTTTTGTGGCCGACTGAACGTACCATAGTATCGCCCCGACGAACACGCCAATTGCGATTAGGAAAAGCCGATAGACTGGGAAAACCAATCCCCCGATCCGAATCGAGAAATCGAGCATCTCGGGTGGGGCAAGTGAGCGCGGCGTACCGCCCCAGATCCACAACGCCGCATCGGCAATGATCAGAAGGAACCCGAACGTCAGGAGCGCCTGCGGCAATTCCTCGTGGGGCAGGCGGCGGAGAAAGTAGCGCTCGATTACGATGCCGACGACGATGACGACGACGATTCCGGCGCAGGTTGCCAGAAAAAAGCTGCCTGTCACCTTGGCTACTGAAAGAGAGACATATGCTCCTAACAAATAAAACGAGCCATGTGCCAGATTTAGAATGCGCATGACTCCAAAGATCAGTGACAGACCACTGGACAGCAGAAACAGGATCATACCGAAAGAAAGTCCATTCAGAAGCTGTATCACCCAGTAATTCATCGCTGTCACCCTGTTCTGGCCGGGTTCTTCATTTTCTTACTTTATATCTTCGCGGGAGGGGCATCATATCTTCGCGGGAGGGGCATCAAACCGACGGTAGAAATCTTGATCGGGACCCCCTGTCTGCGTCAAGACGCAGACAGGGGGGTCCCGATACGGCTGATTTACGGGAACAGGCGGTAGGGATCTCCAACCTGGGAGATTTTGTCGACACATTCGTTCTGCAGACGGCCATCTTTCTTGACAACCTTCAACAAGTAAAAATCTTGCACGACACCGCCATTTTTGTCGAAGCTGACCTTGCCCATCGGACCTTGGAGCGAAACCTTGGACAATGCGGCCAGGAACGCGTCTTTGTCCTCCACATTGCCGTTAACATCTTTTATGGCTTGGATCATCATTTTCGCCGACATGTAAGCCTGGTACGGGAATGAGCCCGGAATCGAATTATAGCGGTTTTTGAAACCCTCCACGAAGGATTTGTTTTCTGGCGTATCCAGGCTTCCACAATAAACATAGGACGCGAAAATGCCCTCAGTCTCAGGTGGCATGCCGGGCAAATTCTCTTCGGTTGTGACTGACCCGTAACCAAAGTAGGGAAGTTTTTCCTTGTATCCATACTCGCGGAATTGCCGCAACAAACGTACCGCGTCGCCACCAAATATCACGGCAATAACGCCATCGGCTTTGTCCGTTGCATTCTGGTCGATCTTGGTCAGGAACGGTGCGAAATCTGGCGCACCGAATGCAGGCCAAAGTTCCATAACAATGCCGTCTTCACCGTAGACCTTCTGGACGGTCTCGAAAGCTTCGCGCGTCGCTACATAATCAGAGGCGATCCAGACGACCTTTTTCCATCCCATCACCTCCTTGAGGTATTTTGTTGGAGCATAGCTCCATTGATAACCCGAAGGTGCGAAACGGAAAATGTAAGGGCTCTTCTTGCTGCGGGTTAGATCCTTGCCACCTGTTGTCGTAATCCAAGGTAACTTCTGCGCGTCGACATAGTCACGCATCGCATACCCGCCCGCAGTCGAGATGCCGCCGAGCAGAAGGTCGACTTCGTTGCGCTCGACCAGCTTGCGGGCTTTAGTCAGAGCCGTTTCAGCTTTGGTCTCCGTGTCTTCCTCGAAGAGCTCGATCTTGCGGCCGGCAACCATATTGTCTTCTTCTTCGAACGCCATTCGAATAGCTCTCATGCTGCCGAGTCCCAGACCTGAGAAAACCCCGGTGAGGGGGTGGATCACTCCAATGCGGACAGGGTCCGCCGCCAGGGCGGGAGCGGAACTGATGCAAAACAGGACTCCGATCAGCAATCCTAATACATGCGGCAATTTGGTCATGGTCAATTCTCCCAGAGCTACGTTGATGCTATTCTGACCCGACCACGACTCGCCGTGTCAGAGATTTTAGTTATCCTTGGTTTCCCAATAATTATTAGAAGTTCAGAAAGACAAATTGAAAACATGAAACTGATTCATTGTGCCTGCCGGTTCCAACTGGCTATCGTGGCGCGGTCGGACATTACACACGGTTTCAACTGGCCTGGCGAGAAGTTCTAGAACCCGAGTTGGCTTGAATTGCGAGGAATCCCAGAAACATGAAACCTCAGGAGTAACAAGTATGAACTTAGCGGGAGAGCGCTTTAATCCCAGAAAATTGGAGCTGAAACACAGAACAGCATAACGACAACGAAAACGCCCTACTGTCTACCATTAGTCTACTTTTATATCAGATAGAAATTCTCAAGAGCTATAAAAACATTATTTCTTTGCTTATAGATTGATTCTATTATCAAAAATTGGTGGGCGCACCAGGATTTGAACCCGGGACCCGCTGATTAAGAGTCAGCTGCTCTACCAACTGAGCTATACGCCCGCCAAATAACGCCGTGTCATGACACCTTTGACAAGATGACCGCTATAGCAAAGCGCAGCAGTTTTGTCGATGGTAACAACTTCGATAATTAAGGTTTTCGGCTGTGTATCTGGCGTATCCAATTTGGAGCGGGCCGAGGAACATACCTACGTCTCTGGTTCCATACCACCACGAGCAATACGGACATCGCGGTGAACATAAACACACATCAGGAAGCCAAATCCTATAAGAACAGTTAGCATTGCGGTACCGCCATAGGAAATTAGCGGTAACGGAACTCCTACTACAGGAATAAGCCCAGTCACCATGGCAATATTGGCGAAGACGTAGAGAAAAAATGTTGAAGTCACACCGAGGCCGAGCAGGCGCGCAAACTGGCTCCGCGCACGCCATGAAATTGCTAGTCCATAAATGATGAGGAGTGAATAGAGTACCAACAGCCCTACCGCGCCGATAATGCCAAACTCCTCGGCCAACATTGTGAAAATAAAGTCGGTTTGCTTTTCGGGCAGGAAATTCAGATGGCTTTGCGTGCCTTCCATGAAGCCTTTGCCCATGATGTTACCCGAGCCAAGAGCGATCTTGGACTGCAGTATGTGGTAACCCGAACCCAAGGGGTCACGCTCGGGATCAAAGAAGGTGAGGATGCGTTGCTTCTGATAGCTGTGCAGAAGCGTCCAAGCGACCGGGAGTGAGGCAAGACAAGCCGTAAGCATCAGCGCAAACTTCCAGATACGCACCCCAGCGGCAAAAAATATTACTCCGCCACTTAAAACCAACATACCAGCAGTACCAAGATCCGGTTGACGTAACATGAGCGTCGCTGGTGCTACTACCAACAGCAACGGTGTTAGTAGCGAGATTAAGCGGCCAGTCTCAACATAAGTAAGGCCATGAAAATAACGAGCAAGCCCAAGTACCAGTGCAATTTTAAAAAGCTCCGATGGCTGGAGTTGGAACAATCCCAAATCGATCCAACGCTGTGCGCCCATGCCGGACACACCAATAATCTCAACCGCTGCAAGCAAGCCTAAGGATAGCGCATAAATGAGATAAGCGTATTTCAGCCAAATTCGAATGTCGACGAGAGCAACAACCAGCATCACGAGAAAGCCAATGCAAAATCGGACAATCTGACGTGATGCCCACGGTTCTAAGCTACCATTAGCGGCGGACACCAACATCATGAAGCCGATGGAGGCTATCACAATGATCAACATAACCATCATCCAATTGATCTGCCAAAGCTTTTCAACAAGCGTCATGCGCGGAGTTGAAAATCGATCTTGGATTGTCATCGCGTAATCTTCATTGGGGTTGTTCAGCTCGACTTGGCATTGCTCTCGCGAACGGGACGTTTACTAACGTCCAAACCATTACGCTGAAGTTCAATCAAGATATCACGGGCGATTGGTGCCGCCTTGGATGCGCCTGCACCGCCATGTTCAACGACGACAGAAATAGCATAGCGCGGCTGGTAAACTGGTGCAAATCCCACAAACAGCGCGTGGTCACGTTCCTTCCAAGGTCGATCAATATTTTTTTGTACGCCGGACTCTCGTTCAAGAGTTGTGATACGCCTGACCTGTGACGTTCCCGTCTTGCCTCCCATTGCCCAGCGAGTACGCTGGATACGGGCCGCGTAGGCAGTACCATTCGGCGCATTGACGACGTCGGTCATTGCACCCTTAATAAAATTAAGCGAAGCCTGCGAGAATCCGAGGGAAGTAGATTTATCACCGGATGATATATTTTTCGAAGCAGGTAAATCTCGCTGTAGATTTGGGCGAATGGTGTGACCCCCGTTGACTAATTGTGCAGTCATTGCTGCAAGTTGCAATGGCGTTGCTAAAACGAAACCCTGCCCAATGCCCGTAACTAACGTCTCACCCCCTTGCCAAGCTGAATTCAGCTTATCACGTTTCCACTTTCGAGTTGGCACCAATCCCGGCTGTTCTCCGGCAAGATCTACACCGAGACGTCGGCCAAAGCCGAACCGTTTGGCCATTTCTGCTATGCGATCAACACCAAGTCGGCGGGCCATTTCATAAAACCAAACATCACATGATTCTCGGATTGCACCATGCAGCGATAGTTCGCCGTGGCCGTGTTCATTCCAACAATGAAATCGCCTATCACCAAACTCGATGTGGCCATTGCAAACCACTCTTGTGTCACTGGAGATACCTGCATCAAGGGCGGCCATGGCGACCATTGGCTTGAACGTTGAGCCCGGAGAATATTGGCCGGCAATCGCCTTGTTGATGAGCGGTGCGTCGGAATTTTGCGTCAACGCGTTCCAATCCTCCGTGCTCATTCCTTCGTTAAATGCATTGGGGTCAAAACTTGGAGTCGAAACCATCGCCAAAATATCACCGTCGTCGACATCCAAAACAACGACCGCAGCACTACGCTCTTCTTTGACGCGCTGCGTCGCGAACTGTTGCAGCTTGATATCGATCGTCAGCGCTACCTCCGCACCAGGTTGGCCTTCGTTGCGCCTAAGTTCGCGGATTATCCGCCCAAGTGCATTGACTTCGACCTGACTGTTGCCGGCGATGCCACGCAATGCCTTATCAAATTTTTTCTCAACACCATTTTTACCGACGCGAAACTCTGGAAGTTCGAGCAAAGGATCGCCAGTCAAATCTTCATTCGACACAGCAGCGACATATCCAAGCACATGGGCGAGGGCTGGACCATATGGATAGTATCGGGATTGACCTACATCGATACTGACCCCGGGAAGGCTTGGTGCATTAACCTCCACGCGGCTCACTTCCTCCCAACTTAAATTATCGCGCACTGTAATAGGAACAAAGACTCGATGTCGCCGGACGCCACGCTCGACACGTCGAATATCATTCGCAGAAAGTGTAATTAATTGTCCGAGCGCTTTTAGAGTGACTGCAATTTCACGTGTTTGCTCGGGAACAATTACAACTTGATAATTTTGTGTGTTGATCGCAAGCGCTGCTCCATTGCGATCAACAATGAAACCTCGTGGTGGTGACAGAAGCACCAAATTTATTCGATTTTCATCTGCCAACATTCGGTAACGATCTGCCTCGACTACCTGTAGGTAGTACAAGCGTCCTGCAAGTGCACTCAGTAAGATAACTTTACCGCTCGCTATAACCGCCATACGTCGGTTGAAGACTCTAGTTTGATTTATTTCTGACCGCATTTAGGCGACCTGCGGCAATGTGCTCTGCACACGGATGAATACCCGTGCAAACAACGGATAGAGGGCAGCGGTTTGAAGAAAAGAAAATAACGCAGACAGTGGTATTATCAGCGTAGCAAATATCAGTGACATGATGATCCACTGTAATACCTCTGCTGCCGCAGCGATCATAATGAACGCCCACCAAACAACGAGGAACGACTTACCGAGGAGAAATTGTCGCTGCAAACCGGTAACCCAATAAACACCGAGAAGCACGCATGCTTGTACACCCATTGGACCGCCAGTGAGAATGTCATACAGAATGCCGACAAGGAAAACTGTGAAAGCGGGAAGAAGGTCTGGGCGATGGAGAGACCAATAGAATACAGACATCAATGCGAAGGATGGAACAACCGATGAATAACTTGGAATATGCAGTGGTAAGACGCTCAAGATCACGAGGCCACCAGTTATCAAAGAAGGCGTGAGCATTCGTGCTAACACGTCAAGGCGCTGCCATACTGTGTTCATCATTAACGTTCGGTCGGTTTCTCGCCAACAAGTTTTACCGGCTGCTCGTATCTGTCTGATAACGCCGATGAGACGACTTCGCTTTCATAGTCGACCAGCAACACCTCTTCGATAAAATCCCAATTAACATATGGCCGCACACGCACGCTGGCCTGATCGATCGAAGTAACAATGCCTATCGAGAGTCCTGCTGGGAACACCCCACCGTGACCTGATGTAATAACTTTATCACCACGTTTCACCTGCGCGTTTGCCGACAGATAGAAAAGGCGCTGCAGCGGACTATTGTCACCAGCAAGCACCGCCCGAGCACGAGTAGCAGCAACGAGAACCGGAATTCTACTATTGAGATCGCTCATGAGAAGAATGCGCGCAGAGGTTTGGCCAACCTCGGCCACACGGCCAATTAAATTGCCGCCTACGACCGCAGCTTGACCATTTGCGATTCCATCTTGACTTCCAGCGTTGACGAGCAAACTCCGCACAAATGCACCACTTGAATTGGCAACGACTCTTGCCGCTACGTAAGTTGCCGGAGGCTCCGGAACATAGCGTAAAAGATCTCGCAAACGCACATTTTCTTCTTCGAATTTCTGAGCTCTGATTTGCCAAACTTCGAGCCGCGCATTTTCTTGCCGTAGAATTGCGTTTTCACCACGTAAGACAGCAAGCTGTTCAATTTCTTTTATAAATGCTGCAACAGTAGCAACTGGTCGCGAAAGAATTTCTAAAACCGGCGCCGTCGTATCAATTACCGCTACCCTCGTACGCTCAAATACTGTCGGATCAGCTTTCCCAAACAGCAGAATCACGACTGCGGACATCAATAAAAACAAAAACATAAACCGCTGCGCCATACTTCTAAGCGGTGCGGTTATCTTATGGACGCGCTCCTGACGATTTGCCACGACTTCCTCCAACTTCTAGTGCGCGCTAGTTCCTCCCTCCAACCACCAGCAAGACAAAAGACCTATTAGTACATTCCGATGAGTACATTCCTCAGCGTCTTCATTTCTTCCAAGCAACGGCCTGTCCCCATCACCACACATGACAGAGGATCGTCCGCAATCGACACCGGAAGACCGGTAGCTTGCCTAAGCACAAGGTCTAGATTACCAAGCAGTGCGCCTCCACCTGTTAAGACAATACCCTTATCCACTATATCAGCGGCAAGTTCTGGAGCCGTGTGTTCCAACGCCACTTTAACCGCCTCAATAATAGCGCTTACAGGATCAGTCATACTCTCGGCAATCTGGCGTTCGCTTATCACCAACTCTTTCGGCACGCCATTCATGAGGTCGCGACCCTTGATCTCCATCACTCGACCTTCATCATCTTCCGGCATACCAGCTGAACCAATCTGTTTTTTGATTCGCTCCGCACTCCCTTCACCAACGAGGAGATTATGGTTGCGCCGGATGTAGGCGATAATCGCTTCGTCCATCTTGTCACCTCCAACCCGAACAGATTGGGAATAGACGATGCCACCGAGCGACAATACTGCGACTTCAGTCGTGCCCCCACCGATATCCACAACCATTGAACCTGTGGGTTCGGTGACAGGCAACCCCGCGCCAATTGCCGCCGCCATCGGCTCTTCGATCAAAAATACACGTCGAGCTCCAGCGCTCTCCGCCGATTCTCGAATCGCACGGCGTTCAACAGCTGTCGAGCCTGACGGCACACAAACGATCACCTGTGGACACGCAAAGCTACGACGGTTGTGCACTTTGCGGATGAAATGTTTTATCATCTCTTCCGCAACCTCAAAATCGGCGATCACACCGTCGCGCAAAGGTCTGATCGCCTGGATATTGCCAGGCGTGCGCCCCAGCATCATTTTTGCTTCATCGCCGACTGCCAGAACTTGGTTGCGGCCTTTGACCTGAGCGATCGCAACCACGGATGGTTCATTCAGCACAACACCACGTCCTTTGACGTACACAAGAGTATTAGCCGTTCCAAGATCAATTGCCATATCAGCTGACAACATTCCGAGAAGTCCTTCGAACATGGTTAAACCTTCACTCTATCAATCTTGAGCACGCCACGGCTCGATGTACTGGCAAGTGCACAATCAAAAATCATGCGGTGAGCGCTGTCGGCGCATTTTTTTCACGCTTCACAATAAGCTTGTTCAGCGCGTGGAGATACGATCGCGCGGATGCTACTAGCGTGTCAGTATCTGCACCCTGTCCATTAACTGTTTTTCCATTCTCTTCAAGGCGAACCGTCACTTCGGCTTGTGCATCCGTACCGCCTGTAACTGCGTGTACTTGGTAAAGTTGTAATTGAGCATCATGTGGACATAAGTTCTTGATAGCATTAAATGTTGCATCCACGGGCCCGGCACCGGTTGCCTTGTTCGATACCGACTCACCGTCAATCTCAAGTTCAAGCTCTGCCGTCTGAGGCCCCTTTGAACCTGCAACAACCTGAAGCGAAATAAACCGAATGCGATCATTTGCTCGCATCACTTCATCATCGACCAACGCTACAATATCTTCATCAAAGACATCCTTCTTCTTATCGGCTAAATCCTTGAAACGAGCAAATGCATCCTCGAGTGCATTCTCACCAATCACATACCCGAGTTCCTGAAGTTTTGCACGAAACGCGTGGCGGCCAGAATGCTTCCCCATCACTAGGTTCGACATTTTATGCCCAACCGACTCCGGCGTCATAATTTCATACGTTTCCGCATTCTTTAGAACACCGTCCTGATGTATGCCAGCTTCGTGTGCGAATGCATTCGCGCCTACGATTGCCTTATTTGGCTGGACTGAGAATCCCGTAATTGTCGAGAGCAAATGGCTAGCACGTAAAATGTTGGTAGTCTGAATATTAGTGTGGTACGGCATTACATCCTTCCGTACACGAAGCGCCATAGCAACCTCTTCCATAGACGTATTTCCAGCACGCTCGCCAATACCGTTTATTGTACACTCAACCTGTCGAGCACCATTCCCTATGGCCGCTAAGGAGTTGGCGACAGCCAACCCTAAGTCGTTGTGACAATGTACAGAAATTACAGCTTTATCGATGTTTGGTACCCGGTTCCTCAACATCGCTATTAACGACGCAAACTCCTCAGGCACGGTATATCCTACTGTATCAGGGATATTAATTGTTGACGCCCCTGCTTTGATCGCCGATTCAACGCAACGACATAGAAAGTCATGGTCAGATCGCGTAGCGTCTTCGGGGCTCCACTCAACATCGTCACACAGATTGCGGGCAAGACTGACAGCATCGATAAGCGCTTCGTGCACAGCCTCGGAATCCATCTGCAACTTATATCTCATATGCAAAGCGCTGGTGGCGAGGAATGTGTGTATACGCGGCTGCTTGGCATGCCGAAGTGCTTCCCAAGCACGATTAATATCTTTACGTCCAGCTCGAGCCAGACCAGCAACGTTTGCAACCTTAACCTTTTTAGCAATTGCCTCAACTGCCTCAAAATCACCGTTTGACGCAATCGGAAAACCCGCCTCAATCACATCGACACGCAAATCTTCCAAGACGTCAGCAAGTCGAAGTTTTTCCTCTATATTCATCGAACAACCGGGCGATTGCTCCCCATCCCGTAGGGTGGTGTCGAAGATAATTACTCTATTCGACTCGTCCAAGACGGCCGTCTTTTTGCTGCATTCCTTACCTGCACTCATTTTAAAAATTCCTCTGCTAAGCCAGAAGATCTGTCATGGACATGGTCATTACCGCTAAAAATAGAATGGCCGATACGGCATAGACATTCAGGGATGACTAATTTGACCCGTGAGTATCCTAGTAAGCAGACTAACTTTGTGCGGGTTTAATTGAAACAAACTCGCAAATTGACTAACACGAAAAGCACCGTCAGGAGACATGGCGCAGCGAAGCGCACAATAATACGATTTTGTATAACACATGTTCCACATTGAAACTGACTCCGCCTGATCCTAACTAATACTATAAAATTAACGTCGACTGAAAAGGTAGTATTAGCAATACTCGAAAACAGTCCACTTACAGCACTAAACCATACAACACCTTATAAATACGCCGCTTTGAGCCTCAACCGCAACGCTTTTTGTTTAAATAAATGGCTCAAACTTTCTCTGCAAACGATCTTTCTCTACGGGATTTAAATGCGTGCACCATTTCATTTCGTATATATTTATGAGCTCACTTTAGGCAACTCTTCATTTCAAACTCAACTCAGTTTTTCGCTTTATCAACCAATTTATTAGCCGCTATCCACGGCATCATGGAGCGCAAACGGGTGCCTACCTCCTCCACAGGATGTGCGGCATGACGACGCCGTTCTGCTTTAAGGCGTGGTTGACCAACCATGCATTCCTGCATCCAACCTTGAACAAATCTACCCGATTGAATATCGTCGAGAATACGCTTCATTTCGGCTTTTGTGTCTTTAGTAATTACACGAGGTCCACTAACATAATCACCATATTCGGCCGTGTTGGATACTGAGTAGCGCATATTTGCAAGACCACCCTCATATATTAGGTCGACGATTAACTTCACTTCGTGCAGGCATTCAAAATAGGCCATTTCAGGTGCATAACCAGCTTCCGTTAGTGTCTCAAATGCTGCTGCTATCAACGCCGTAAGCCCGCCACACAGAACCGCCTGCTCACCAAACAAGTCAGTTTCGCACTCCTCGCGAAACGTTGTTTCAATGATGCCAGCACGGCCACCGCCGATCGCACTTGCGTAGGACAACGCAATCTCCTGCGTGTTACCAGACATATCTTGGTGAACTGCCATTAGGCAGGGCACACCCCCGCCCCTCAAATATTCAGATCGGACCGTATGGCCTGGCCCTTTCGGAGCAATCATAAAGATATCAAGGTCGGCACGCGGTTCTATCAAGTTAAAATGAACACTGAGTCCATGCGCAAATGCAAGTGCACCGCCCTCTCTCATATTGCCATGCAGGCTCTTTGTATAGAGTTCACGCTGAATTTCATCGGGCGCAAGCATCATGATAATATCAGC
>Ga0114999_10007829_pt1 | contig 12050 bp, 9 predicted proteins | sample ArcticOcean_MG_C_3_FD_89820 | JGI IMG/M metagenome (GOLD analysis project Ga0114999, IMG submission 89820) | Marine microbial communities from western Arctic Ocean - ArcticOcean_MG_CB8_126 | ecosystem: Environmental > Aquatic > Marine > Oceanic | place: Arctic Ocean: Canada Basin | collected...
CCAAAGGAACTAATGGGCGTAATTCAGGAGGAATGACTGGAATAATTTCCATGATCATCCATTCAGGACGCGCGCCAGATTCTAAGAACGCTTCAACCAACTTCAAGCGTTTAACATACTTTTTACGCTTTGCTTCTGATCCGGTTTCTCTCAAATCGATTTTGATGTTTGCACGCTCTTCTTCTAAATCGATAGATGCTAACATTTCACGTAATGCTTCAGCGCCAATACCAACTTGGAAAGTATCTTCACCATACTCATTAATCACGTTTTGATACTGATCTTCATTCAGTATTTCGTGCAATTTAAGCGGTGTTAAACCTGGCTCAACGACAACATAATTTTCAAAATAAAGCACCCGCTCCAGATCTTTCAATGTCATGTCAACTAAAAGACCTATCCGGCTAGGAAGCGATTTCAGGAACCAGATGTGAGCAACAGGTGAAGCTAATTCAATATGGCCCATGCGTTCGCGACGAACTTTTTGAAGAGTTACTTCAACGCCACACTTTTCACAGACAATACCTTTATATTTCATTCGCTTGTATTTGCCACATAAGCATTCGTAGTCTTTAACAGGCCCAAAAATACGAGCACAGAACAAACCATCACGCTCAGGCTTAAATGTCCGGTAGTTTATGGTTTCTGGTTTTTTAATTTCACCAAAAGACCAAGACCTGATGCGTTCGGGTGAAGCAATCGAGATCTGAATTTGGTCAAACCGCTGACTTCCCTGCGGTTGACCGAAGATTTTTACAAGTTCGTTCATCTTAGTGTCTCCTTAAAGGTTCAGCTATTAGTTAAGTTCGACGTTAAGCCCTAAAGAATGCAATTCTTTGACCAAGACGTTAAAGGATTCAGGAATACCTGCTTCGAATGTATCGTCACCACGAACAATGGCTTCATATACTTTCGTACGACCCGAAACGTCATCCGATTTAACTGTCAGCATTTCCTGTAGGGTGTAAGCAGCGCCATAAGCTTCAAGTGCCCAGACTTCCATCTCACCAAATCGCTGACCACCAAACTGTGCTTTACCACCCAACGGCTGTTGCGTAACGAGACTGTATGGTCCAATTGATCGGGCATGTATCTTATCATCAACCAAGTGATGAAGTTTCAAGATGTAGATGTAACCAACCGTTACCTTACGGTCAAAAATCTCACCCGTACGTCCATCAATCATCGTCATCTGTCCAGAAGTATCCAAACCAGCCTTTGTCAACATATCGTTAATATCATCTTCGTTTGCTCCATCAAAAACAGGAGTAGCGATAGGTATACCATTACGGAGGTTTTCAGCCATTTCTGCCAAATCAGTATCATCCAAAATATCGATATCTGCCTTGAATACTTCATCTCCATAAATGACATTTAGTTTGGACCGTAAATCTTTCGTGTCCGTATCAAGCGCTTTCATCGTATCAAGGAGGTCCCCGACTTGGTTGCCCAACCCACGGCATGCCCAACCCAAATGGGTTTCTAGAATTTGACCAACATTCATACGTGAAGGGACACCAAGTGGGTTTAACACAATATCAACAGCCGTTCCATCTTCTAGATGAGGCATATCTTCAACGGGTATAATCTTTGAGATAACCCCCTTATTTCCATGACGACCAGCCATCTTGTCACCAGGTTGTAATTTACGTTTAACCGCAACAAAGACTTTGACCATCTTCATAACTCCGGGACTTAAATCATCCCCACGTTGTAACTTATCTACTTTGTCCTCAAAGCGTGCTTGAAGACGAGAAATATCAGTTTCAAAATGTGTTTTAAGTTCTTCTATCTTCTTCATCGCCTTGTCGTTTTCAACAACGATTTGTGACATTTGGCCAACCGTATAAATATCCAAAACCTCAGGCGTCAACTTTGTCCCTTTTTCCAAATCTTTCGGCCCGCCAACAGCTTTTTTATCATCAAGCAATGTCAACAAACGCGTTTGAAAGCTACCTTCCAAAATCGAACGTTCGTCATCACGATCTTTAGCAAGACGTTCAATTTCAGAGCGTTCGATAGCAAGCGCACGTTCGTCTTTGTCAACACCACGGCGCGAAAACACACGAACTTCAACAACTGTACCCGCAACACCTGGTGGTAAGCGTAGTGAAGTGTCACGTACGTCCGATGCTTTTTCACCAAAAATAGCACGCAGCAACTTTTCTTCTGGTGTCATTGGGCTTTCGCCCTTTGGTGTAACCTTACCAATGAGAATATCACCCGGTTTGATTTCTGCACCAATATAAATAATGCCCGCTTCATCCAAATTTTTAAGTGCTTCTTCACCAACATTTGGAATATCGCGAGTGATTTCTTCCTGCCCAAGTTTAGTATCACGCGCCATGACTTCAAATTCTTCAATGTGAATTGAAGTGAAGACATCGTCTTTAACAATACGCTCAGAAATCAAAATGGAGTCTTCGAAATTATAACCGTTCCAAGGCATAAACGCGACCAAGACGTTCCGACCTAAAGCTAAATCACCAAGCTCTGTTGATGGACCATCACCTATGGTGTCCCCGGCACTGACACGGTCATTAACTTTAACCAATGGGCGTTGGTGCATCGCGGTATTTTGGTTTGAGCGTTGGAACTTCAACAAGTTGTAAATATCCACACCAGTTTCAGCATTTGTTTCGTCATCCGTTGCCCGAATCACAATTCGGCTGGCTTCGACTTGGTCAACAATTCCAGAACGACGTGCTATAACCGTAGCTCCAGAATCCTTAGCCACAGCTGCTTCCATACCCGTACCAACAAACGGCGCTTCAGCCCTTAGCAATGGGACCGCTTGGCGCATCATATTAGAGCCCATCAAAGCGCGGTTCGCATCGTCGTTTTCAAGGAAAGGAATAAGCGCAGTCGCTACAGACACCAGTTGCTTTGGTGAAACATCAATATAATGGATATCTTCTGGTAATGACATTACAAAGTCGCCACCTTTACGTGAACTCACCAATTGATGGGTAAACTTATTATTATCATCCAAAGCTTCATTCGCCTGAGCAATCGTATAGCGGCCTTCTTCCATAGCGGACATATAAACAACTTCATCTATAACGATGCAGTTTTCTACTTTGCGATATGGTGTCTCAATGAAGCCATACTTATTAACCCGAGCAAACGTCGCAAGCGAGTTAATCAAGCCAATATTTGGCCCCTCTGGGGTTTCAATCGGGCAAATCCGACCATAGTGGGTTGGGTGAACGTCACGGACCTCAAAACCTGCTCGTTCTCGTGTCAAACCACCTGGCCCAAGAGCTGATAAACGACGTTTGTGCGTGATTTCAGATAGCGGGTTGGTTTGGTCCATAAACTGTGACAACTGCGAAGAACCAAAAAATTCACGAACTGCCGCAGCAGCTGGTTTAGCGTTGATCATATCATGGGGCATGACTGTATCGATATCGACAGAGCTCATACGTTCGCGAATAGCGCGTTCCATGCGCAGTAACCCAACACGATATTGGTTTTCCATTAATTCACCAACTGAACGAACACGCCGGTTGCCTAGGTGATCAATATCATCAATTTCTCCACGACCATCTTTCAATTCAACCATGGTACGCACAACTTCAAGAATGTCTTCTTTACGCAGAACACGTAGAGTATCTTCGGTATCAAAGTTTAGGCGCGAATTCATTTTCACACGACCAACAGCACTTAAATCATAACGCTCTGAATCAAAGAACAAACTGTTGAACAAGTTTTGAGCAGTCTCAAGTGTCGGAGGCTCACCAGGTCGCATTACCCGATAGATATCAATCAAAGCTTCTTCACGGCTGGTATTTTTATCAACAGCAAGCGTGTTTCGGATGTAAGGGCCAACATTTACGTGATCAATAGCTAAGGTTTTCAACTCTTCAATATTTGCATCCGCCAACACTTTAAGTGTTTCTTCAGTGATCTCTTCACCAGATTCAATATAAACTTCACCTGTGTTTTGATTGATCAGATCTTCGGCGGCATAGCGGCCAATAAGATCCTCATCGAGGAGAAGGACATGCTTAAGACCTTTCTCCTCTAATTGCGCAATCAAACGAGGCGTCATCTTAGTGCCAGCTTCCGCAACAGTTTTACCTGTTTTTGCGTTAACCAAGTCCCCACTAAGCTTAGTCCCCTTCAGCTGATCCCCATTAAAATCTGTCTGCCAGCCTTTTTTAATCTTAATGTAGTTAATTGACTGATAAAAATATGCAAGAACGTCCTCTGGAGACATTCCTTCAATATCTTCAGGCAAAACTACTTTATCTAATTTATGAGCTTCGACACTCGCTTTAGCGCTGGCATCACTTTCAAGCGCTAGCAACAAGGTTGTTACTGGAAGTTTACGGCGACGGTCAATACGAACATACACTAGGTCTTTGGCATCAAACTCAAAATCAAGCCATGAGCCACGATATGGAATAATTCGTGCCGCAAATAGGAATTTACCAGATGAGTGAGTTTTACCTTTATCATGGTCAAAGAAAACGCCTGGTGACCGATGCATCTGAGATACAATAACGCGCTCGGTCCCGTTAACAACAAACGTACCGTTTGATGTCATCAAAGGCATATCACCCATGTAGACTTCTTGTTCTTTCACATCACGAATGGAGCGGGCTTGAGTTTCTTCATCAATATCCCAAACAACCAAACGCAACACCACCTTCAAAGGTGCAGAATAGGTCATGCCCCGTTGTTGGCATTCTTCCACATCATATTTTGGGTTTTCAAATTCGTAACTTACGAATTCCAAGGTGCCGCGCTCTGAAAAATCTTGGATAGGAAAAACAGATTTAAAGACTTCCTGCAATCCGGCATCTAGCCGATCATTTGCTGGAGTAGTCCGTTGTAAAAAAAAGTCGTAGGAGGATTTTTGAACCTCGATAAGATTTGGCATTTCAACCGCAGTTGATAGACGCCCAAAAGACTTACGTACGCGTTTGCGACCCGTAAAGGAAGTAGCCATTACAGTACCTTCACCCAAAAATTGACATGGATCTTATTTGTTGATTACCGCAATCGCACAAAAAGATCTCAAGAACGATGTATGAACCAACAAACCAAACGGATGTAGCCCATATCTGGCAAAAATATTCACGGTTCCCGGCTGCGGTTTAGCCAATACGAATGAACACCAATTTATGTAGTCTATAAGACCGAAGATAATGAAATGCATCTTCGGTCTTATTAGTTTACCAAACCGAGTAAAGAACACTCGGATGGCTCGAGTAACTAGGCTTTATCACATTACTTAAGTTCGACAGTAGCACCAGCTTCTTCGAGTTTCTTCTTGATCTCTTCGGCTTCGTCTTTAGACACACCTTCTTTAATTGCAGCAGGTGCAGACTCAACCAAGTCTTTTGCTTCTTTTAGACCAAGCCCCGTAATCGCTCTAACTTCTTTAATTACGTTGATTTTTTTCTCACCAATAGAAGCCAGAATTACTTCAAATTCAGTTTTTTCTTCAGTAGAGCCAACGGCTTCTGTAGCACCTCCTACAGCAGCCGCGGCTGGCGCAGCAGCTGATACACCCCATTTTTCTTCGAGAAGTTTAGAAAGCTCTGCGGCTTCCATAACTGTTAAAGTTGACAATTCGTCAACAATTTTTCCTAAATCGGCCATGTTAATAACTCCTAGGCTTGAACATTAATAAAATTTCGGATACTGCGACTCACGTCGTTTACTCTCCAGCGTTCGCATGGGCACCGATTACTCGGGCCACTTGACCAACCGGCGCCTGAATCACAAAAGCTATACGTGTTGCAGGTGTTGCAATCATGCCAACCAGTTTAGCGCGAAGTTCATCTAACGACGGTAAGGTCGCAAGGGCTTTAACACTATTCACGTCCAGATTTTCTGAGCCCATGGCACCACCGAGAACGATGAGCTTGTCATTGGTTTTAGAAAAATTGACCGCTGCCTTAGCAGCAGCCACAGGATCTTTCGAATAGGCGATAGCCGTAGGGCCGGAAAACATTTCCGCAGTTCCCTCAAACTTCGTACCAGCAAGAGCAAGTTTGGTGAGCCGATTTTTTGTCACTTTGAAGCTAGCACCCGCCTCACGCATTTTTCCTCGAAGGTCGCCTAACTCAGAAACTGTCATCCCAGAATAATGGGTAACAACTACAAGCGCAGCATCTTCAAAAATTTTACGCAGGGACGAGACCTGTTGTTCTTTTTGTGTGCGGTCCACGTAACATCTCCAGTTCCAAGCAAATATACCTCATTATTAAGGCACATCCGCCGTTGCACGAAGATTTGAATAAGAAACATCATGAGATGTTTCAAAACCAAATCCAATCGCCTGTCCTCTGTAACAGTTCAAGCCGAGTAAAATGCCTTAGCACAAAATTCGGATATATCACTATCTATGCAGGTTAGTTTCCTAATTAAGCTAACCTAAATTAGCACCTACAGTCTTGGACAGGTCGAAAACGACTTTCAAAGCCGCTTTCTAAGCCACTCAAATTAATGAGCGGAATACGTTAATTCGTGTTTTAAGCATCAGGCGTAGAAAAATCAACACGTATTCCTGGTCCTATAGAAGAACTAATGCTCACTTTCTTCATGTAAGTGCCTTTTGTACCTGATGGCTTAGCCCGCGCAATAGCATCAATGAACGTAGTGATGTTCTCAGCCAAAGCTTCAGCACTAAAACTTGCCTTGCCTACACCTGCTTGAACAATGCCAGCTTTTTCAACACGGAATTCAATTTGGCCAGATTTAGCAGCCGCAACAGCACCTGCAACATCAGGTGTTACCGTACCTAATTTAGGGTTAGGCATTAACCCTTTAGGACCGAGTACTTTGCCTAAACGACCAACAACAGCCATCATGTCAGGTGTTGCTATACAACGGTCAAAATCTATTTCGCCTTTTTGTATTGAATCTGCCAATTCTTCAGCACCAACAAACTCGGCACCTGCAGCTTTTGCTTCGTCCGCTTTATCGCCACGTGCAAAAACAGCAACTCTGATCGATTTTCCTGTACCGTGGGGCAAAGCAACCGTACCGCGAACCATTTGATCTGCATGCCGCGGGTCAACTCCTAAATTCAATGAAACTTCAACAGTTTCATCGTATTTAGTTGTACTTGCTGCTTCTTTGATTATTTTTACAGCTTCAGCAGTTGAATAAGTTGATTCGCGCTCGAACCCTTCATATGCTTTTCTAAGTCTCTTACCATATTTAGCCATTTACGCACCCTCCACTTCGATGCCCATAGACCTGGCCGAACCACAAATCATTTTTGCAGCTTGTTCAAGATCATACGCGTTCAAATCAACCATTTTCAATTCGGCAATTTCGCGAACTTGAGCCATAGTTACTTTACCAATAACTTCTTTACCAGCCGTACCAGAACCTTTTTTAAGCTTTGCAGCTTTCTTAAGAAAGAAGCTGGCAGGCGGTGTTTTTGTCACAAAACTGAATGTACGATCTACATACGCGGTGATGACAACAGGTATTGGCATACCTGCTTCTAAGTTTTGCGTTTGCGCGTTGAAGGCTTTGCAAAATTCCATTATGTTTAAACCCGCTTGCCCCAATGCAGGGCCGATAGGTGGTGATGGGTTTGCTTGTCCCGCAGGGACTTGCAACTTTACGTATCCAGAAATTTTCTTCGCCATTTTGAAACCTCAGTTAGTTAAAGTTATATCTCCCAAATAGGAGCTCTGAGCGCGTGGTACGGCCTTGGCTGACCTCCCACACTTTACAAGCTGTCATTTGACAGCAAATTTTATATTAAAGCTTCTCAACCTGCGCGTACTCGAGCTCAACAGGTGTTGCCCTACCGAAAATTGATACAGAAACTTTTAGACGGGCGCGGTCCTCATCAACATCTTCAACAAATCCACTAAAGGTATTAAATGGTCCATCACAAACCCTTACTTCTTCACCAATTTCAAATGTAACAGAAGGTTTCGGACGCTCGACACCTTCTTTAACCTGATAAAGAATACGCTCTGCTTCTTTATCAGATATCGGTGTTGGTCGACCTTGTGTACCTAAAAAATCAGTCACTTTTGGTGTATTTTTAACCAGATGCCATGTTTCATCAGAAAGATCCATACGCATTAATACATAACCAGGAAAGAATTTACGCTCCGCAGCAACTTTGGCCCCCCGGCGCAGCTCGACAACTTCTTCCATTGGAACCAACACTTGGTCAACTTCATTTCCTAAACCCGACAAGCGGACTTGCTCTTCAATTGATAGTGCAACTTTTTTTTCAAATCCAGAATATACATGTATGACATACCAACGCATAGCCATATCAATTACCTCCAATACCAAGAATCAACTTAACGCCATATTGTAAAAGTTGATCTGCAGCCAAGAAATATAAGGCTGACACAAACACCATAATGAAAACCATCACCGTTGATACTGTGGTTTCTTTACGGGAGGGCCAAGTAACCTTCGCGGTTTCTTGACGAACTTCTTGTATAAACTGAGCCGGATTAACTTTAGCCATCAAGGTATTCCAAATTAATCAATTAAAATCAGGGAAGCATAGAAAGTGGCAGGGGCACCAGGGCTCGAACCCGGGACCTGCGGTTTTGGAGACCGCCGCTCTACCAACTGAGCTATACCCCTATTATTCGTTTAACAACTACCAACTTAATAATGACAAGGTTGGTCCAAGGCCAGCCTTGTCATTATTTAGATCTTATTCAACGACAGTTGCGACGACGCCAGCACCAACAGTGCGACCGCCTTCACGAATAGCAAAACGCAAACCTTCGTCCATTGCGATAGGAGCTATTAAAGTCACTTCCATAGCAATGTTATCACCAGGCATAACCATTTCGGTGCCAGCTGGCAGCTCAATGGTTCCAGTTACGTCCGTAGTTCGGAAGTAAAACTGTGGGCGATAGTTCGAGAAGAATGGTGTGTGACGACCACCTTCATCTTTAGTTAAAATATAGCACTCGCCTTTGAATTTCGTATGCGGCGTAATAGATCCCGGCTTAGCCAGAACCTGACCGCGTTCAACTTCTTCACGTTTAGTGCCGCGAAGAAGAACACCAACGTTATCGCCAGCTTCCCCTGAATCAAGTAATTTACGGAACATTTCAACGCCTGTGCAAGTCGTTTTCTGTGTATCCTTAATGCCAACAATTTCAATCTCTTCACCAACCTTTACAACACCGCGCTCAATACGGCCGGTTACGACAGTACCACGGCCAGAAATTGAGAACACATCCTCAATTGGCATCAAGAACGGAAGGTCGACAGCACGCTCAGGCTGTGGAATATACTCATCAACAGCTGCCATCAGCTTCAACACCGCCTGTCGACCAGTCTCTTCATTGTTGTCTTCAAGAGCAGCAAGAGCAGAGCCCATAACTATTGGGATATCGTCTCCCGGAAAATCATACGATGTCAGTAGCTCACGAACTTCCATCTCAACGAGCTCCAAAAGCTCTTCATCATCAACTTGGTCAACTTTGTTCATGAAAACAACCAAAGCCGGCACACCAACCTGACGCGCTAGCAAGATATGCTCGCGAGTTTGTGGCATTGGGCCATCAGCTGCTGACACAACTAAAATTGCACCATCCATTTGTGCCGCACCCGTGATCATATTCTTCACATAATCAGCGTGGCCTGGGCAGTCAACGTGAGCGTAGTGACGGGCTTCTGTCTCGTACTCAACGTGTGCTGTTGAAATCGTGATCCCGCGGGCTTTTTCTTCAGGTGCTTTATCAATATCAGCATAATCCTGAAATTCTGCACCACCTGATTCAGCCAAAATTTTTGTAATAGCTGCTGTCAAAGAAGTTTTACCATGGTCAACGTGACCAATCGTGCCAATGTTGCAATGCGGTTTATTGCGTTCAAATTTTTCTTTTGCCATCTTATCTTCCTATCTCTTTTATCCCCAAAGTGTTCCGACGGTTCGATGATACTATACCACCGTCTAACGATTTGGAGCGGGTGAAGGGAATCGAACCCTCGTCGTAAGCTTGGAAGGCTTCTGCTCTACCATTGAGCTACACCCGCTTAACACTCGCTCCGGCGCAATTTAAATACCGAAACTTAAAATGGTGGAGGGAGTTGGATTCGAACCAACGTAGGCGTACGCCAACGGGTTTACAACCCGTCTCCTTTAGCCACTCGGACACCCCTCCATAACAAAACCCCGGCAACCTTTCAGTTGTCGGAAGATCCGCAATATGAGGATTTGCGTGCCATTGTCAACGCCTAAAAACATGAATTTTAAAAGCTTTTTAAAGATCAAACCTTTTCAAGCCTGAAGATGGTTGCAGACGAGGTACTACTATCATACTAATGCACCTTATGAGCAAACAAAAACAAAAAACAAATCATCACAAACTAGAGCGCCCACAATCGCTTGATACTGCACCCGTTCACTTGTGGATATACGGTATCCACGCCAGCATTGCGGCCCTCAGAAATCCAAATCGCCGAATAAATACAATACTCACAACAAAACATTCATCTGATTTTGTTACGGAATTAAATAACTCAGGTCTACCACCCCATCAAATTATAGACAGAAACCAGCTTGATGCTATATTACCCCTTGATTCTGTACATCAAGGAATTGCTGTCCAGTGTGACCCTTTGCCCTTACAATATTTAGAAGATGTGATTTCTAATCAATCTAAAAATAGCGCTTTAATCATTTTGGATCAAGCAAACGATCCGCGAAATATTGGTTCAGTATTGCGTTCTGCTGCCGCATTTGACGCAACAGCAGTTATTGTTCCAGATCGCGGCACACCGATGATTAGTGGGTCAATGGCAAAAGCGGCAGCCGGTGCAATAGAGCAGGTTCCATTTGTTCGAGTAAAAAATTTAGCACGTTCTTTGAGAATAATTAAAAATGCAGGGTATTGGTGCGTCGGATTAGACAACCGGGCAACTCAAACCTTGGCCGAGGCCAAACTCAGCGGAAGAATAGCAATTGTGATGGGCGCAGAAGGTCGTGGGTTACGTCAACTAACCTCTGAAACCTGCGATTATTTAGCAAAAATACCAATTTCAGGTCAGATGGAAAGCCTCAACTTATCGATCGCCACTTCGATAGCCTTGTATGAACTTAATCGAACCAGCTCGATTTAATTTAAAAAAATGATATTCGTGTTTGGCTTTTCCGAACTGATCTGTATATTTCCGATTGTCGATCATAATGATCGAACGCTTGTTACCTAAGTTTGTGGTTTAAGGAAAAATAAAACTTCTAGAATAACTGCAATCCTTAATAGGCTTTGCATAGCCGGTTTAGCTCAGTTGGTAGAGCGGCTGATTTGTAATCAGTAGGTCACGAGTTCGAATCTTGTAACCGGCACCATTACTTTCAATGACTTAGCAGTTTTCAGTTAAGTCATTTTTTGTATCGACACGGAATTAGGTGACAAATTAGGTGACACATCCAACCTCATGAAACTGTCTATTACACTGACTGTTAATCAGCTTGTCGCAGGTTCGAGTCCTGCTGCCGGAGCCAATTAAAACAAAGACTTAGGGAGAAATTTCTAGATTATTTGTTTTTGATAATGCTAATTGGGTTGCGCTCTAGGTTGCAATTTTCATGAAACAAATATCTCAGGTTAACCATCCAGCTCAGATTGTGCGTCTTCCAGTATCTTCAATGCTTGCACATGGTCTTCCTCACTAACCATAACCCTGCGTGGGATAGCCTTGGCACTTTAGGTATTACCTAAGTAGATTATATGTTTAAAGTTAGCCCAATTGAATATCTCTAATTTTGTGCAAATTTCTAGGAGCACACAGAGGTTTTTTGCCGGGGTAATACTCTGGGCCAGCTGAATGAGGAGGACTTATTCAGCTGCTTCACTGGATTGAGCGGAGGGCGCTTCCTCACGCAGCATTTGCTGAAATATTTGCCGTGCGCGACGCAGTGCCTTGTCCGGCTTCAGGAACAACTCCGAATAGCCATCATCGGGAATATTGAACATAGCCTGCTGTTGCTCGAGCGCGTAATGATCTTGGGCAACTACATCAGGGAACATTTCCGCAACCCGTTTTGCGGTGGACATATTAGGCTTACCGGCCGACAAATGATC
>Ga0114999_10007831_pt1 | contig 12047 bp, 10 predicted proteins | sample ArcticOcean_MG_C_3_FD_89820 | JGI IMG/M metagenome (GOLD analysis project Ga0114999, IMG submission 89820) | Marine microbial communities from western Arctic Ocean - ArcticOcean_MG_CB8_126 | ecosystem: Environmental > Aquatic > Marine > Oceanic | place: Arctic Ocean: Canada Basin | collected...
CTACAACCCGTTGAATGGTTTCCCACCATCTCTCATTTTTACCGTTTTCTTTGATTCAAGAATAGGTTCTCATATAAACCAACTCACCTAATCCATTAAAACCAAAAGGTGGTCTTTTCCTCTTGTACTTATTTATAAAATTTTCCGATAACTTAAATTTTTCCACTACAACTCCTCATAGCCTTTATATTTCTTTAACCAATAATCCTTCTTCTTTTTTTCAAGAATTGATTCTCTATGTTTCCAATAATATCTTCTTTGTCTTGTTCGTCTAGCAACTAACTGCTCTTTTTTGGTTTGGTATATTCTTTTTCTTCCCAAAATATTTTTCCCATTAAAAGTAGGGAAAAATTTCTTCCCCGATATTAAAAAATTTTTTACCTATCGCCAATAATAAATACAATATATATTAAAATATAATTATGTATTTTGTAAAATTACTCAAAACCATTAAAGTTTTTATCAGAAGTTTTTTCTTCACTACTTTTTTGTGCATCTGGAACTAATACTTTATATGCATTTCGTGCGGTTTGTTTCATAAAATCTTCAGAACTTTTCATTTTCTTAGAAGCTTCCACTCCCATTTTTGATAAAGGTCTATGAACATTTATTAACCCAGTATGTGTATTCATAGTACATGGATATGTTATACCATCTATACCAAATCTATTTTTAATCACGTGAGCTCTGGCAGTATTTGACGCCTTATCTTCAATCTTCCTACTAAGACTTACAACAAAATCTGCAGTCATAACCTTACTATATGCTTCTGCAATTTTATCTGCACCAATTACATCTTCTTCAAGAGCTGAGCGGTTAGCTTGAGATGCAGTCCATATCGGTATCTCCATCTCTCCTGCTAATCCTCGTAGGTCTTCATATATATTTCCCAACCTATGTCTTAACTCTACACCACCACTAATATCTTTCATAATATCTGCATAATCTACTATAACAACATCTGGCTTTAACCCACTCAATTCTACTTGTTTCATATGTGAATTAAATGTTTGTACTGATGCAGACCTAGTTGGAAAATATTTAATTAACAAATTTCCTTTTGCTTTCTCTAAAGATTTCCTGACCGCTTCCTTGTGATATTTTATTTCACCGGTTGATATTCCTGAAAAAATTGTATCATATCGTAATCCTATATAAGATTGGTTTAACTCTAATGTATAATGTAAAACATTTTTTCCAATACATAATCCGTGATATGCTATCCTCTGTAACATCCAAGTTTTACCAATACCCGCTGGTGCAACTAGAACTCCAAGCTCACCTTTTCCTAAACCACCACCCATAATTTCATCTATAATTTCCCATCCAGTTGGTATAACTTCTCTAGTAGACTGAGTTAATCTTTCTTCTAATCCTTCTACATAATCGTGTCCTAAATCTTTTGTAGTCCCAGCTTTCATAGCAACATCAATAACTGTTTTTATTCCATCATAATCATGTCTCTCTAGCATATCTACAGAGTCCATAATTGCCTTTTTTAAATTCTGATTCTTGCAAAATTCTATAATTTTTTCTTCAACAAATTCTAAATCTGTAGCTTCTCTATGTTGAAACACTTCTCTTAAATTATCTACAACTAATTTTTTTAACACATCAGAAGAAATATCATCTATTTGTATTTTTAATGCTTCTAATGTAGGTTCTACTTTATATTTTTCATAATACTTCTTAATAGATCTAACTAACCACTTATCTGCATCAGAATCAAAATATTCTGATAAAATAATATCACTAATAGTTTGTAAAAAACGTCTATTGAATAATAATAATACTATTATTTTCTTTTGGAATGAGTGTCCGAATTGTATTAATGTATCTGACATATTAAAAGAACTCGTGTTTAACTAAATTTGCTGGATTTTTTGCCTTCTCTACTCTCGCTTCGGCAATCTTAAAATATTCTTCTTCTCTCTCTATCCCCAAGTATTTTCTATCTAATGTTACACAAGCTATTGGTGTAGTTCCACTACCCATGAATGGGTCTAACACTACATCATCTTTTCTACTTCCAAGTGTTACTAAATAACTAAATAATTGCATTGGTTTTACCGTTGGATGGATGTTTTGAGTTGGTAGTGTGGTAAATTTTTTCTCCACTCCCTTCATATCGTTACTTGGTTCTGGACTTTGACCATTATATATCTTTTGTTTCTTTTCAAGATTATCCAATCCCATATTTTTTTCTGACTTACTCGCCTTGGGAACAATCAAAAATGGAAATGTATTTCTAACTTCTTCTGGTAATCTACTCATTCTATGTTTCCACCACTCATCTAAACTATAATATCTACTAAAATCTCCCTCATCTCCTTTACCTGGATTCTCTCCTGTGCCTTCTTCATCATATGCCCAACCACCACTATACATCTCATTTGTGTTTTGATATGATCTACCACCAGTTGATTTTGTTTTCTTACCAGTATCTAATACATTATCACTTACTAATAAATTTGCTGCAAATCTACCGAATGGTGATGCTTCTGCTGTATCATTATCTTCACTCTTAAATCCACTCTGTTTAAATACATTATGGTCTGTACGTGGTTGTCGTTTTGTTATTTTAACTTTTTTTGTGGATTTCTTTCCCCATAAATTTCTACCATCTTTGGTTTCTGATTGTTCTGAATCTCCAAATGCCGAAACTCGTTCGTAGGTATCACTTTTAGATTTTCGTGCTGGTTGATTTCCTCTGGACAATCCTTCTGCATCAGTATCAAAGTTTTTCTGACTACCTACATTATCTTTATCATATTGTTCTGTATCACTCATACCTGCAAATGGTATTCTTGCATCATCCAACCAAGTTACTCCCTTACCATTATCAAGTGCTTGGTCTAAATAACCTTTTTGTTCTAATGGTTTCATTGCTACTATTACGACTTCTACAGCGGGTTTTGGTTGATATCCTGCATAACTTCCATCGAGTTTCTTTGCTTCGTCTGACGTGGATACTGTTTTATCTCTTTCCACTACATTTGTATGCCTACCAGAATGCATATTTCCAGACTGCATACCGATATCAATTTTTTCTTTACCTACTACTTCTCTTTCAACACCCAATCTCTTATCAACCGACTTACCAATATTCATAGCCTTTGGAAAACCTGTTGCGTATGCCCAATAGATTGATGTAAAATTAGTTTTAAAGCCTGATTTATTCAAAGCTTCAATCTGTTTCTGTAATACATCCTGTTTTGGAGCAGCCATTATAAAAGCAAATCCTCCTGGCTTCAATACCCTTAAACATTCTTTCCATATTGGAACAAAAAATTCTTCCATAGCAATAGGTTTATTTCTTGGAAGTTTTTTAAATCCTTTCTTAGCATAAACATGAGATTCGCCCTCAAAACTAATTACTTCATTAAAACTATCCCATTTTTTACCCATAAAAGATAAACCATACGGTGGATCTGAACATATCAAATCTATTGTATTGTCGTCTAAATCTTTTAATTTTTCTAAACAATCTCCTTTTATTAATTTACTCTCCATATAATTGCTTTCTACGTTCTTCCGTTATTTCGTCTCGTCTTTTCTTTCTATACCTATCCCTAGCAACTTTACGTAAAGATTCCTTATTACGCTCATAATGCTCCATTTGCCATTTTCGCTGAGCGACCTGTTGTTCTATTTCTGTAAAATATTTACGCTTTCTTCCCATGACTCATTTTCGCGTATCTATTCAATTGTGTAAAATTTTGATTTAACCAACCCTGTAAATTTGGCAATGCTGTAAATAATTTATCTTGAACAAACTTAGTTTCAAACTTAAATTTTATTAATTCTGTTATAGGACTTTCAACTACATCCATAATTTTCATCTTACTACCTGGTGTGATATCTACTTTAAATAATTGCATTAATTTTCTATTAAGAAATAATTGTTCTTTACAAATACCTACACTTTCATATAACTTTAATTCATCTTTCTTTTCTTCTGATATTTTTATACATTCTTCTAATGTATAATATGGTTCATCTCTATCTGTAATTTTGGGGAATCTCTTTATAATACTTTTACGTCCAGCTCCTCTTACTCCAGGAATATTATCCGATTTATCTCCTTCTAATATCCTATAAGTTAAAAAGTTTTTAGATGGAATTCCATATTCATCAAATATTGCATCCCTATCATATATTTTCTTTTTAGTAGGACTATATACTTTGATTCTATGATTTATGAGTTGAAGAAAATCTTTATCCGTAGATGATATAACCACGTCACTTTCATCAAAAATTTGTTTGGATAAATGAGCTATAACATCGTCAGCTTCAATATTATCCATAGCTAGAATTGTAACTGGTAACAATTGTAAATACTCAATTACTGATTGTAATTGTTTCATCATATTCTTTCGCTCATCTTTCTCATCAGCGAAATCGTACGCGCGCACTAATCTACTTTTTGGTTTCCTACCAGCTTTATATTCAGGAAATAACTTACGGCGGCGGGTACTCCCACCCTTACCATCAAATACTATGATGGCTCGGGTGGGATTGAAAAGATGGATTGCGTAACCTATACTTTTTAGAAAGCCAACTATTCCCCCAATGTGAATTCCATCATCATTGAGAGTTGGCATAACGCTGAATACTCTTATAAAGGTATTCAGACCATCTACAATAAGTACCTTATCATTGAAGTGACCACCATCTAAACTACCGCCTTTTTTCTTAATTTCTTCAAGTATACTGACATATCTTTTATTCATTATCAGTCTCATCTGTAATTTCTACATCGTCAATTCCTAAAGCACTTTTATCATACTTTAGAATAACTTTATCACAGATGAGTTTATAGACATATTCTTTTAGATTTTCATCTTTTAACATATCAGCAAAATCTTTAGATTGAAATTTCTTTACTTCCAACTCTTTCCCAGTTTTCAAATCAATTATTGGTAATGAGTACCAAGCTCCAGAAACTTTAGCTATACCATGTTCTTTCATTATAGTTAACCAACTACCTTCATCATCAATACCACTCTCAAAATAAAGAGGGAACTCCGCTTTTCTTAGTGGAGGTCCCAATCTATTTTTTATAACTTGCGCTAGAATCGTCATCCCAATAACATTCTTCTTAGAATCTTTAATTTGACCTTTATTTTTTAATCTAATTCTAGTTGACGCATGAAATGGTAATGCCTTTCCACCACTTGTTGTCCAAGGGTCTCCAAACATTACTCCTAGTTTCGCTCTTAATTGATTTGTAAATACTAGAGCAACTTTTTGTCGCCCAACCATTTGGGTAATTTTTCTTAATGCTTTAGAAACAATAATTGCTTTTGCAGTTGCCCAACCGTCTTTATCAAAGTCTGCTTCTAACTCTACTTTGGTAGTTGCCGCTGCCAGAGAATCTACTAATATTGTCACTAATCTATCTTTATCCGAACTTCTAACTTGTAAAACTATTTCTTCAATAGCTTCAAATATATCTTCAACTGTTTCCAAATGTAAGTATAACATTTTTGAAACATCTATACCAATAACTTCTAAAAAATCATGACTTACTGATGTTTCTGTATCAATATAAACTGCTACACCATTTTTCTTTTGGGTTTCAGCGAGAATATGAGCTCCAACTAAAGATTTACCACTAGATTCCAATCCATTGAGTTCTGTAATTCTACCTACTGCAATACCACCATTTGGCTTATTAGATATTGCTAAATCCAACACGGTTGATCCAGTAGAAATAAACTCTTTTATATCTGTTGGCGTACTATCAGATCCATCTAAAAAATACGCAACTTTCATGTCCTTAAACTTCTTATTTAAAGTGTCAGCTAGAACATCAGCTAACTCATCCCGTACAGACATATTCTATCCCTACTTGTTAAGCTTTTTGATTAAATAATTCATCAAAAGCTGATGATACAGATTCTACAGTTTTTGTAGTTTCTGCAACTTTATCTGAAGTGACTGATTCACCTTTTTTAGTGTCATCAGTTTCTTCATTCTTACCTTCAAGCCAATCATTTAAAATCTCAGTAAGTTCATCATAAGTCTTTTCCTGATAAATTTCTGTGAGTTCACGTTGTGAATCTGATACCAATTCTAGAATATTTTTATCCTCTGAAATTGGAGCCGTTACTGGCTTAACTCTAATAGCAGTAGATGGGAAAGTAGCACCAGTTTCTTCTGCAGTCTTGAATTCAACATTAACATCTCGTCCATTTAATGGATCTGTAATATCACCATAATCTGGATCTGAAATAACTGAAAGAAGTTCCTGGTAAACTGTTTTACCAAATCCCCAGAATTTTACTCCTTCTTTTTCTTCACCTCTTACCACTACTGGAGCAAAAGTTCTCATTTTTGCTTCTAATTTCTTACCTAATCTATAATCATCTCGATTACCAGAAGATTTCAACTTCTGGGCAAATTCTTCTATTGGGTCTGGACGACCGAAAGAAATTGGTGATAGATAAGATTTTCCACCTAAATTATAATGGAAAAATAATTCTATAAAAGGATTGTCCTTATTAAATTTATAAGGTACAATTCTAATAATTTGTGTTCCTGGTTGTGGTTTCCAAAGAACGGATGTTCTTTGATTTGTTGCTTGTAACTGGTTTAAACGTCGTTTTACTAGATCTAAATCCATTTGTTAATCTCCTATATGTATGTTTTAATTATTAATTATTAATTGTAAATGGTCAATCAATTTAAGAACCATTCACATATAACTAGCTAAGTAGTTTTACAAACTACCAATTTTTTTTGAATTTTTAATGATATTCATAGCATACTCATAATAAAATCTGCCTGCTTTAGGTCCACCGTTTTGTTTCCCGTCCGATTCACCTATAGGTTTAACCCATAAAAATGCATCACACAATTCATTATTAGTTTTAGTAGTTGGAAACTTACCTATCACTGCTGTTTTTGGATTACACCAATCTCCTGTATATCCAAACCCATTTCTAGAAGTATCTATCACATAATGCTTATCTATTTTATCAGATATTTTATCTCCATAAATCATACATTGTTCAGTAGAAACAAAATTTGATGTATTTAAAGCAAACCCTTCATAAGATTCTTTATCAAATTTACTCAAAATATTTATAACATCATCCACGTTTAACCAATATGGATGCCCAACATCTAAATATATCTTAGCATTACATCCTTTATGTAAAAATTTTAATGCTTTTCTAATTAATCTAATTCTTTTCTGTTTTTCTTCATATTTCATATCAAATGACTGTGCTAATGCATCTGGTTCATATATTACTATTGGAGCTTTATCTTCTATCCCCTTTGCTACATCTTTTATAAAATCTATATAGTCTCCTTGATTAATTTCTCCACCTTTAGCATAATGACCCAAATCTCTATCTGGTATAGAATATATAACAATATAAGGTAAATACGGATCCGCTCTATCAAATAATCTTTTAATTCGTTTTTGAATCTTCTTTGCCTTTTTATATGGGGATGATCCATACCAAAATGCAATAGGTTGTCCAAATATTTTATTTAATTCTTTGGATTTTAATGTATGTTCTTTATGTATTCTAAAATCTGGATAATAAAACCTGTATTCCATATAACTTAAATTTAACCTAATCTTCCATTCCCCACTCTGAAACTAATACTACTTTATGAATTTTTGTTTTTATCTCTACCAATTTATCGTCATTATATAATAAAATACAATTACGATAATCATCCCAGGGTATTGGGAATTTTTTATCAAGTATTCCATTGTTTAACTGTAATATAATTTTATTTAATGCATTTATTGTATATAAAGTATTGGTATGTTTTTTTCTATGTAGTGAAATTGTATTTGGTATTCCTTCCATAAAATCTGTTTCAAACTCAACATTATATGTACAAATCAAATTAGTAGGCTCATGTGTATTATTAAAAACATATATTTTATCAAACAAAATTGTATTACAACTAATAATAATATCAATTATCTCATTTAAATTGTTCTTTTTTGCAAAAGTGCAAAGTAGTTGTGTTTTCATACTAATTAACCACGCTTACCGTCTTTTGAAAAACATTTTTTCATATTATCTGACCATTGATAAACTGTTTGTAACTTACCAAGTTTTCCTGACTTAGTTCTAGCCACCTTAACTCCAACTTCTACTCTTTCAGTTGTTACTTCTCCTGTATCTGGATTAGTCTTTTCTTGTATAGCATAAACAATTTTTTTACTACCAGTAGTCCTACCCTTTTGACTGCCCCTAACTCCTTTTTGATCTGAAGCTTCTCCTACCTCAAACCTTGTCACAAAATCTTCTTTATTATTTACTCCAGGAATACACTTTCTTAACACCTCTCCATCTACAGAAAGACCTCCATGATTTGTTTCAAACATACCTTTGTATTTATGTACTCCCTTTTCTGATTCCGGATTCATAGCCTCTAAATGAAACTGTTTAAAAATTGTATTCCCTTCTAAAAATGTTCCAACCCCTATCTGTGTACCACCATAATTTATTTTAATTGCATCCTGTCTTTCTATATAATCAGTTTCATTCTGTATTGTTCTATTTCTTATATCTTCAATCATTGGATCTACATCTGGAGCACCTTTATTAGCCCACCTTCTATTCAATCTATCCATAAGTGTTATTTGGTTATTAGTTGGATCTTTCTTTTTATTTTCATCTGCCATGAATGCTAAAAAAGCTTCCAACAATTCTTCATCACTTGGGTCTTCTTGATTATCTAAATATTTTAATAAATTTGTATTAGGTCCACTTTTTCCCTTAATTGCTGTTGAATTCCATTTAGTAGACGTTTTTTGTGTATCTGCACTACCATCTTGATTAGTATCATTATGTATACTTTTCAAAGCATCTTCTAATGTAACGTTATCTTGGAAAAATTTTGCTGGAGTACCACTAACTTGTTTTAATTCTCTCTCAATCTCAGCTTGTTGTTCTACATATTCCTGATTTTCACCCATTATTGCTTCAGCTTGTTCTGGTTCCAGTAACTTACTATCAACTAATTTCTGTACATTATCTTGATTTGCACCAGCTTCAGCTTTTGCGGAAGATTGAGCAATTATTGCTTCAGTACTATCTTTATCAGAATGAAAAGTCATAATTACTCTATCTGAATCTGAATCAGATACTAAAGTAGCAGTATCAGAAGGATTATCTCCGCCTCCGCCAGACCTAATAAGTTCTTCAGCTTCTTCAAACTCTATTGGAGTTCCATCTGGTCCAATAACCTGTTTACCCTTTATATCATTCACCATCGATTCAAAAGAATCTGAATGTCCATAATAATTTTCCATTTTTGGATTTTTAAATCCATTCTGTTCAGCTTCTCTATTAGATTTATTATATTTCCTTCTACCTGATGCCACTGATATCATTAACTTACTATAAAGTTCTCTATTTTGTCCTTCAGGTACTGCTTTGGTAGATATCCCACCCGCTGTTTCCTTTGGTTTTTTAGAATTTTCTTTAAAAAGTATAGTTTTACCAAATTGTTTCTGTAATAAATCTATTAATTCTTTATCGGATAACCCTGGATTTTGTTCTAAAATTTGTGCTACCTCACCAGAAACTATTTCATTCAACATAGAACCAGCATTTCCAGGTGCTGGTTTGAATATAGTTTTACCTGTCTTTTTATCTTTTATTTCATTATAACCATATAATAATCCAGTCTGTTTAATATCTGAATCCGCACCTGTCATTAGTTCTCCAGGTTTTATATCTTTATATATTTGTGAAGCTTTAGGTTTAGGGTCTTCTTTTTTCTTACTACCAGGTCTATCAAAATCCATTGGTGCTTTCGTTTGTGTATCATCTTCACCTTCTGGTTTTTCTCCATATACATATTGATGAGCTTTGTCGTGAGCGTCGTGTTCGGGATCATCAGCTGCAGATCCCGCCTGAATTTCTATTTCTTTAGTACCATCTTTAGTTTTCTTGGTATATTTAATTTTATCCTTCTTCCTCTTCTCTATTTCAGAATCAGAAGGTTTAGCTTCCATCAATAAAACAAATTCATTTATAGCATCCCAAGTCCACCCCTCTTCTAACAATACATTTTCTAAATGAAAAATATGATGCTTATTTTTAGAATTTGGACCTAACTTACCAATCTTTTGTGACCATTTTGTTACTATTTTTTTAAAATAACTCACGCTTCAAATTTCTCCGTTATATCTTCCATTGTGTGATAGTTTTCTCCCCATTGTACCTTAACTGGAAATCTACCATTATGTTCTAATATAGATTTAATTGTTTGCAAACATTTTAAATCGTCATCTATATGAAAATCAAATAAAAATGAATCATAATTATACAATACCAATTTACTTTTATATTTTGTTATCTTTGGTAACAAATTATTTAATATTTCCATATTTCTTTCTGTTTCTAAATTTTGAATAAAGTAATTAAACAATTTATTCTTATTCATATCACTCATATTACTACTATATATCTTCTTTCTATAAATATAAGATTCTATATATTTATCCTTTATATATAACTTCCAAAGATTTTTTACAAAGCCTTTTACCTTACCAAAAAATTCTATATTTTTACCTATATCAAAAGGTACTCCACCATATAAATATTTAAAACTTAATACTTTAGCCTCTTTATAAGTAATTCCATATAGTTCTGCAAAATATTCATGTACTGAAGTTTTTGGTAACTCAAAATCTAAAATATCTGCAATCAATCTCAAATGATATGCATCATAATCAAACTCAACTAATTTACCTTTACTACCAAACCTACTTATATAAGGTTTTCTACTACCATCTGTTTTATTTAATGCTGCAAAATTAGTTCCCCCAAATCTATTTGAAGGACGACCTGTAGATGTAAAATTATTATATTGTGTATAAACCAATTGATCGTTTTTTAGCATTCCATTTTTTTCTATAGTGTATAATATTCTTGTCATATAATCATATCTTGAATTTATAAACTTTTTATTGAAAATATTATTATCCATGTGTTTTTTAATATACTCATAATGCTTTAATAATGGAATATAATCATTAAGATTTTTTTGATTTGGAAATTTATAATTCCAAAAAGATATATAATTATCATCTTCATCAATATCATTATAATCTTTATTAGTTTCTAAATATAATAGTGTAGATATATCTATCATATTTTTAAAATCAACTTGATGTAAAAGATTCTTTTTATTCCACACATACTTTTTATTTTCTGTTTGTAACCGATATAAATTCTCAATAGGTAAATTTAGAGCATCATTATGATTGAACGGTAATATATAATCATCATCTAATCGTACACATAAAAAAGATATCCTGTTATGTAATGGATGTAAATGTATATCTGAAAAAACATAATAGATTATTGGTCCCTCCTCACTACTATGATATTTAGTCCAAAACGATTCAAATTCTTTTTTTGACTCAATTATTTCCAATATACTTCACTCCATATTTTAACAGTCTCGGGATAAATATCATACATCATTTCTTTTAAACATTTAGCATATTGTTGTATTTCCCATTGTGCAGTTTTCTCATCTCTCAAATCAATAAAATTCATAATGGCTTGAAATGATGCTGTCCAATAAACTTCGGTGTATTGCGATAGTGGCAATACTATTCTTGCTTGTTCCTTCACCATACCTGTTTGCACCATAGTTTCATAAACTCTCTCAACATCTTTTAAATATCTATCATATAAATGATTCATTCTTTTTTGATGTAAATCATCTAACTCACCTTCAGAAGCTTGTTTATTATCGTCTGATTGTTTTCTCCACACTTCTGGAATATAATAATCTGACACGGGAGTGTATCTACCACTAATCTCGTTCCAAGCATGGTCTTTGGTAGGATATGATGATGTGGTTTCTATTCCAACTACGTGTTTATACCATTGTCGCATAACAAACTCTGGTGCTTTAAGATGGAATTGCACCACCATATGTCGAAATGGAGAGAAGTGTTTATATTTGGCAAGAAATTTTACGAGTGCTCTATCTGACTTATCATACACTTCTTTTCTTTTACCAAATGAAACTCTTGCTGAATTAAC
>Ga0114999_10007833_pt1 | contig 12047 bp, 12 predicted proteins | sample ArcticOcean_MG_C_3_FD_89820 | JGI IMG/M metagenome (GOLD analysis project Ga0114999, IMG submission 89820) | Marine microbial communities from western Arctic Ocean - ArcticOcean_MG_CB8_126 | ecosystem: Environmental > Aquatic > Marine > Oceanic | place: Arctic Ocean: Canada Basin | collected...
AAATGCATCCGCTTCCCTTCAACGGATGTTCGGCTATTCGCTGGCCGCGCTTCCAGCGGTGTTCGGGGCATTCGTCTGGCATCGGGCGATCATGTCATGTCAATGTCCACCTTGAACCACGCCTCTTTCTCAATCGAAGAACGCGACGCCTATCTACGCCGCCGCCGCGCCGAACGTATGGATAATGACGACGCTGTCGAGACAAACGGCAATGACGAAGAAGTAAGGCAAGCCGCCACGCTGACCGATGAACGCTATGCCGAAATGCTCGAGATGGACCAATTCATCCTGACCCTCGCGGCAAATGGCAGCGGCAAGCGGACGTCGTCTTACGAATACACGGTTCGTAAAAGAGGCGGGCAGGGCATCGCAAACATAGACCTGTCAGTGAAAGATAATACGGTCGTCGCCTCCTTCCCGGTGGAGGATGATGACGGACTGGTCCTGGTAACCGACAACGGCCAGATGATCCGCACCGGGATCAACGAGATCCGAATTGCCGGACGGTCAACCCGTGGCGTTATTGTCTTCCGGGTTGCGGATAAAGAACATGTCGTTTCTGTCAGCCGCCTGACGGATGTCGATGACGATGAAGAAAATGGTGAAGCAGAAGAGGGTAGTGAAGATTCTACCGTAGAAGTTTCAAACATAGCGGAAACAGCGCCTGTCGTCGTCGCAGAGGCCGAAGAAAATTCTTCTGACGCCGACGACAGCGAAGAAGATGGAGAAGACAATGTCTGATCCTCTCATTGGCATATATCCCGGTACCTTCGACCCGATCACCAATGGACACACCGATGTTATCCAACGGGCTGGCAGAATGCTGGACAAGCTTGTTGTTGGGGTCGCGATTAACGTCGGCAAAGGCCCCCTGTTTTCGCTCGAAGAACGTCTGGAAATGGTCCGCGTTGAAGCCGCCGCAATGGGCGAAGTTGGAACACGTATTGAAGTACGCGGTTTCGACAATCTCCTGGTCGATTTTGCCAAAGAAAACAATGCCAGCGTCATCATTCGCGGGTTACGCGCGGTGTCAGATTTTGACTACGAATTCCAGATGGCGAGTATGAATGCCAAATTAGCCCCTGATGTAGAGACTGTCTGCCTGATGGCGTCAGATCGACATCAGTTTATCGCATCTCGACTGGTAAAAGAGATTGCGATCCTCGACGGGGATGTAGCGCAGTTTGTATCGCCGCGAGTCCGCGATTTACTCGAGGAAAAAGTTAAGAACAGATAGCGATTTCTCCAGCTTTCTATTGACCGTAAGCGGTGGCCCCCATATTGTGCGCCGCCGTCGATATATTACGATGGTCAAGGCATCGTGCGCCCGTAGCTCAGCCCGGTAGAGCAGTTGACTTTTAATCAATTGGTCGCAGGTTCAAATCCTGCCGGGCGCACCACTTCTTTTGCTAAAAAATCATTCCTTTTGAACCCGTCCACACACCAAATTTGTGTGGTTATGGCTTTTCCCGCTAGAGTATCGGAAACAGGTGGCCACGTTGCCCCTTTAGGTCAAAATTAGGGATCTTGAGATGTTCGCAAAAATCAATCACGTCGCCATTATGTCGAGCAACTTCACGCTCCAAAGCCAGTTCTATGAGATTCTATTTGGCATGAGGCGGGCGGACGGACCATCACAGGGCGCGATTACGGTTGGCGATGGCTATGTCGGGCTTAACATCAATCCTCGCAAGCCCGGAAGGCCCGGAGGGCTCGATCATTTTGGTGTTCAGGTTGAAGATGTTGAAAGCGTCTTTGAGCGAATGGAAAAGTACCCAGAAGTAAAATGGCTCAAACGGCCGAGCAGTCGCCCTTATGCTGGTATCACGACACATGATCCTGATGGCAATCTATTCGATCTATCCCAAGCAAAAATGACCAACCGAACCGGCATCTATACCGCGGGCGAATGGGAGCAGGATCGCTATATCAGCCACTTTGCGCTGCGAACATTAAACCCGCAAAAATGCGCGGAATTTTACTGCGATGTCCTGCAGTTGAACCTCGCCAATCACCAGGAGGGCGATGAGAATTACTATGTGACCGATGGACGGATAACGATCGTTCTCGCCCCATGGGATATTACCAACTATGCCAATACCGGTATTTCCCGTGCAGGGCCTGACCACTTTGCCTTCAAGGTAGAAAGCCTTGCTGCTTTTAAAGACAGCTACCAGGCGATGATCGACCGGAACTTAACGCTGATTCCGCCACCGGTTGGCATGGGTTCCGAAGGCAAGGCCCGTCTGGAATTCCTGACAAGGATTGCACCTTACACCCAGCACCATCTCTCAGATCATGACTCTGTGCTGATTGGCGTTGCAGAATAACAACTAGCCGTCGTCACGCGCCGATTTTAAGACATCCGGATTGGGCGTTAAGCCAAAGCCCGGCTCGTCAGACATACTCATCAAGCCATCGGTTTGCACTGGTTTCTCGCCATAGAGCACAACACCCGCCGCAACCGTATTGAATTGATATTCCACAGCCGTACCAACGCTCAAACCCGCCTGCAAATGTGCATTATGAAGTGGCGCACCGCCACCATTGGAAATCGGTACATTAAACGCCGAGGCCATACCGGCAATCCGCACGCATTGCGTCATGCCGCCAGTTATAATGGCATTTGGCTGGATGACATCGACTGCACCCGCCAGCAGCATATCCCGGAATCGATAGGCCAATCCTTCATTTTGACCGGCGGTGATCGGGATTGAGGTTTCCCGGCGGAGTTCAGCCATAAGTCGGACATCGTTTTGAACGATAGGTTCCTCAAAGAACGCGATATCCAACTCTTCCAATGCCTGACATAGTTTCCGGGCACTTGGCAGATCAAGACGGCACGCGGCGTCAACGGCGATCTCTATATTGGGTCCAACGGCACTTCGAATGGCCTTAACGCGTTTTACGTCCCTTTTAATCAGGTCATTCAGAGCCGGGGAGGTCTCTCCACCACCCAAACCGGGGCGCCCGACCTGTAATTTAACCCCTCTGAAGCCCTGAGCCACGACACGCTTTACGACATCAACTAGCTCATCGTCGTCAAGGAAGGAGAATCCGCACGTCGCATAGATCGGCAGAGCTGAGCGTGCACCGCCTAATACCTGCCATACCGGTTGTTCACAAGCTTTACCCTTGATGTCCCAAAGCGCGAGATCTATTGCGCTGATAGCATGGGATGCGTAACCGGTTTGGCCCCACGGCGTGGCTTTCCAGTACATTCGGTTCCACACCTCTTCATGGAAGAGGGCATTCAGATCGACAATTTCTGGCCCCAGAACTGAATTTACCGCCTCGGCAACCGGGCGTGCCTGCGTAATCGACGTCATGCCGTAGCCAATCAGGCCTGTATCGGTCTCGACCTCGACATGGGTAATGCTGTTAAAGCCTGGATGATCAATGCCCAAATCACCAAAATTCACTGGAATTCTGAGGGGGATTGCTTCGACCCGGACTATTTTCATCAGCCTATACCGTTTTGATCATGCTGCCGGATCGTCCTTCTCAAAGACGATAACGCCCGGTACTTCACCGGGCAGATCAAGCTCTTTCCAGTTCGCTGCAACCTTGTCATAGACAGATTTCCGCAACACCGTCCGTTTGGGAAATTTATCCCGATGTTTGTGGTTCTTACAGGCATTAATGAGCGCCTTTGAACCATAGGGCCTCAGGGCAGGATCGCCCTGACTCGGATCAAGCGGTGTACTCCAGGTATTGCGCAGGATATCGATATCATCGATCGGATTACTGCGACTTCCCAATGCCCAGAGAACCTCGTCCATTTTGGAAGGGTCGACATCTTCGTCGACAGCAACAATCCACTTGGTGAAGAACGCACCACCAGGAACCTGAGCAGCGAGTGCCAATGCCTGTGCAGCATGGCCGGCATATCGCTGCTCCAGGCTAACCACTGTTAATCCATAGCCGCCGGCCGAGGCGGGATGTGCATAAACCCCAGCAATACCAGGAACGCCAAGCTTATCCAGGTCATCCCAAATCTTCGCGGAACGAATGATGGCAAAGAATCCGCTTTGTTCGCAGGACGGATAATCGGCCATCAAGGCGTTGGTCAGGACCGGGTTGTCGCGGTAATGAATGGCCGTAACTTTAACGAGCGGTGCCTGTCCGACAGGCGAGCCATAGTAACCGGTAAACTCGCCAAATGGGCCTTCGGCGCGGACTGCTTGCGGTTCGATAACCCCTTCAATCATTATGTCGGCGTTGGCAGGAACTAGCAGGTCACTGTTCTTGGCCTTTACGACGGGAACCGCTTGGCCTTTAAGCCCACCGATGTATTCATATTCGGAAATGTTTTTCGGGAATCCCTGAGACCCAACCAACATAAACAGAGGATCAACGCCCCAACAGGCTGCTACTGGAACGGACTCACCTCTCTCCCAAGCACGTTCTATGTGCAGTCGCGCATCTTTGCCCGGCGATAGGTGCAGTCCAACTTCGTTTTTGCTGTGCTGCATCATCCGATAAGTGCCAACATTCAGATACCCGTTGTCGGGGTCTCGGGTAATGACACAATCGCCAGTTCCGCCGTAGCGTCCGCCATCAAGTGGCCAATGGGTCGGGATCGGCAGGAGATCAAGATCAACATCATCGCCTGACAGCGTATTAGTATAGATAGGTGCCTCATCCGCAGACACTTCAACCGGCGGAATACGATTGGCCATCTTGCCTTTAACACGGGTGATTAATTCCATGGTCGGTGTATCAGCAGGTTCCTCAAGGGTAATCGCGATGCGTTTGATGCTAGGGCCAACCAAATTCCACAGGAGACGCGCCCCAATCGGATTGTTGTCATCAAACCCGTTGGGGTTTTCGAACAGAACAGTGGGTGAGGGGTTCTGCTTACCCAGCAAATAGGCAATCGCGCCCATTTCCTCGTCCCGATCAACCGGTTTCGTCACGCGAACGAGTTCGCCGAGTTCTTCGACATCGTCAATCCACTCACGGAGATCCTGGATCGGTTGGTTCCTGTTCGCCATTTAACTAAGTCCTTCTTTCTCAGACCCGATGCAGTGATTGCCGCGGGGATAAATTTTGATCGCTGAAAATAGTCCGCCAATGCCGCTAAGGTCCAGCATCCTTATATAAATAAAAAGGCGGCCAAAAGCCGCTCTTTTCTCGTCACGTGGAGTTTCTTACTTACGTTTATCGTCGTCGACGAACAGCACCTAACCCAATTAGGTTAACGACAAAAATCAAAAGACTTTCTAATGCCGGAATAGCCGAATTGAGATCGAATGATGTTGTCACACTGAATGAACCAAATCGGCCCTGCGAGGAATTTCCGGCGACATCAATTGGAACAAACGAAGTTTCGGTCCATGTCGTCGAAAAGAATGCCAGAGAGCCGGGATCCAGCGTTCCTGTAAAGGTGTTGGTAATACTGCCGTCGCTATAGTCGATATCGATAACAAAAATCGTATTTGACCAGCTGGCGAGTTGATTGAAGACACCTGGCGCTATTTCTTCAAAGATTGCGGCATTAACGTTGCGATAAATACGATTCTCGATCATGCAGAGAAAGAAAGGTCCATGACTGAGCCAACATTGAGGGTAAACCCGCTAACACTTATGTGCAGCGGTCCTGTAAGCCCAAGTCCTTCCAACCCATGTGGGCCCGAAGTTGACGCAGCGATTGGTGTGCCATGTGCATTGGACCCAGGAGGCAGCTCATTACCAGTTGTCGTTGGAAGCATCCGGACTAACGATAGTTGTATAGGGACCGGAGACACCCCGGTTAACGTAAAAATTATTTAGGTGTGCAATTGAAAGGAATGTCCCAACAATCCTTGTCCATCACCGGCAAGACCCTGGAAGTTTACTGTGACCGCGCGCGCATCATTTGTTCCACCAATCCAAAGAGAGAGAGCAAAACTGCAACAATTGGTATAACGCGCAACTTCATCTGATAGTCTTCCCAATAGAGATCGACGATCCGTAGTTTAAATATTAGGCAATATTCATGCCAATGCCAAATGCAAGTTTTATAGAAGTTGATGGTACCCGAACTCGCTATTTCGAAGCGGGACAGGGGCCAACGCTAGTCCTATTTCATGGCGGAAATATGGGATCAGGCAACCTCGCGGAATGTGCCGAGGATTGGGAGTTGAACTTTGCGGCGTTGGCGCAACAATGTCATGTTATCGCGATTGATAAGTTAGGTCAGGGCTACACTGACAACCCATTGACTAATAATGATTTTACGATGGCTGCCACAGTACGCCATGCAAAGTCATTTCTCACTGCGCTCGATCTAAAGAATGTTCATATAGCTGGCCATTCTCGGGGCGGTTATCTGGTCTGCCGTTTAGCCCTCGATGACCCGTATCTTATCGCTTCCTGCACCATCATCGACACCAATACCCTTGCACCGGGATCCCCCAGAAGCGCACAGGTTCTCGCCAATCCACCTTTGCCGAGATTGAGCCGCGAAAGTCAGCGGTGGATTATTGAACATTACTCTTACAGCCCAACTCATATAACAAAGACGTGGCTTGATGCTGTGACCGACATTGCCGTTTTACCTAAAAGCCAAGAAGCACATCAAAAGATGACGGCCGGTGGGTTAAGTATAAATCAGTTTATGCCACGGCTTGCTGAAGATCGTTCCCGCATATTCGCCGAATTAAGGGATATCGGCATTCAGTGTCCGACCTTTGTTATGTGGGGTAAAGATGACCCAACAGCTGTATTAGCACAGGGCACGATTATGTATGATCTGATTGCCGCACGGCAACGGCGAGCTGAAATGACTGTGCTAAATCATGCAGGCCATTTCTGTTTTCGTGAACAGCCAGTAGCATTCAATTCAAGATTGCTGGGTTTTATAAATTCAATCGAATTTAATGCAGCCAGTTCCTAAGCCGCTGGCGCAACCAACTTTGTTCATCTGAAGGATGAAGAGGGGTTGGGCAGTATAAACCAGCCCGGCAACATTAGGCTTATTTAACGACGACATTCTCGGCCGAAGTTTTTCCGTTCTGGCTTGGGACGAGCTCGAATTCAATGTCCTAACCTTTATTTAAGGTCGAAAACCCTGTGCGCTCAACCGCAGCAATATGCACAAGAGCATCTCAGCTTCCGTCGCTAGGCTCGATAAAACTTTAACCCTTGGCGGGATTAAACTATTTAACTTTTCCACTCGCCATTTCAATATTCCTTTCAAACGTTCTTCATATGCTACAGCTATCGATTACTGGATGGTCTTTTGGTTCTACAAATTTTCAGTGTAGCGGCCATAAGAACATCCAGAGGTTACGCCAGGGTCATGCGTTACCTAGCCGTAGGTTCTCTGTATTCAGGTACAGAAATCTAATAAGATTCTTGAAAAGAAATAATTATTTTTTTGCGGTTATATCTAGAGACTTATGATGTCTAAAAAGCCGTTTTCCAAAGTATTTTAGTCGTTTATTTTCAGAGCTTTAAGTTTTATCCGAAGAATTCATTAAAAACTTTTCTGCTTCTGCTTTGACTCTGTCGTACTGTGCATTACGCATAAGTTCCGGTTCATCATCGGCAAAATCTTCCAATCCCTGCCCCCGACGATCTTCTCCCCACTTTCGAATAAAGTCCCGGATATCCTGAACTGTAAGGATGTATCGCAATATGGCGTTCTGGATTTCCAATGGTGGATCACCATCGTCATCGTCGGAAATATCGCGACAAACTGCACGCAAATATTTAACCGCATCAAGAATCAAGGCCGCCTCTTCTTTGCTCCACTTCTTGTCTGGCGTAAAGCTATTGTCTTGGAGTGCCTTAATCTGATTGAAGGTCAACGTTGCTGGGATACCAACGCGTGGCATCTCTGCCTGCTCAGCTGCAGGCTTGCGAACAAGTGCCTCTCCGGGATCTGCTCGACTGGAACGCCTTTGGTGAATCCGATAAAGAATCCACGCTCCCCAGCCAAAGCCAAACGCGATCATAAGTGTTTGAGGGTCCATGCGCTTACCATCACCATCGATAAATTAATGGCGCGCAGAATGCATCGGGCGCAAGCGCCGTGCAAGCTGTCGTTAATCCCGAACAGCAAATTTATGTTCGAGGTTCCCAAAAATCGTCGGATGTAATAGCGCGGAAAGTGAAACTCTTAGCACCCTGCATACCTTTAAAATGCAGGAAGGGTCCCTTCCGCTTAACGTAAAACTGTGACGTTCCGCCCTTCGGCCAAAAGACTAATACAGAAATGCCTGAATAAATTGCTCTCGAAAGTAGTCTAAATATTGCGAATAACCATCAATTTTTGGTTTTGGAAGGCAAGTTTAAATACTGCTTAGTTCCATTTTACAATTGTCGTGAATAACTAGCGAAACCACACAGGCTGCGCTAATTTCCGTCGATACGAGGTTATAGATTGCTGTGCTTCTTGGAAGTACGGGGATGGCGTCTGCGCCGCCGCCGGTATCGTGTGCTCCTAACACGGTCCAAGGGCCATGGCTCATAGGACACGGGGCTCTTTGAAGGAACATACTTTAGCATTATCTGGCTTTGGCCAAAAGGAATCAGATCGGGTGCGGAAGAATGGAAAGATGTGCATGCCCATTACAATTGTGAACCTGACTGCGGTAAATGCCAGTGCGAGATTGTTGAAGCAATCACTAAACACCAGAAACAACACCGGTGAAAAACAGCTTTAATAAAACATTGATAATACCAAGGCAGCGATTGAGCGACTATCAAGGACGCTTCGCTCGATTTGTCCGACAAGAAATCGCTTGGAGAAAAAGCAATCCAAACACTGACAATCCCATTCCATGGTTTGTAAGTGACCTTATGGATAGACTGGAAGCGCAGAATCTTCTTAAAGCTCCAATAGAATCTTAGTTAACGTAGGGTTTACTTAAACCTGTTTAAATGGATCAAAAACGATAGCCGTAGCGGATACCAAAGGACTCCAACCCTTCATTCTTGACACAAATTTTTGCGTTCGAAATATGGTCCAAGAATCCAGTGATACTGTGCCGTTCTTTGAAGATGTAGCCTAATTCAAAGGATTCTCTAAAGAGGACCTTGCAACCAAGCTCCTTGCGATCAATGCGTGTGGTCGTTTTCTTGCCGTCATGGATTGATCCACCAAGGCTGAAATCGATGAACCAATTTCGCCAAAAACGCCATTCCCAGGTCAATCCTGCATAGGCCTGGCTGGTATCGCCTGAGGAGTTCACGGACAGACCAACATGTGGGCGAGGTGCACGAATCTTCTTCAACCAAGTTGGCGACGTAAAGAGAATTTCGAAAATTCCATCGAAACCATCTTCTTCATTTCGAGAAAATGGTCCTTCATCGTGGACCAGGAAGCCGACTCTAATCTCAGAAATAAGGCTTTTGCTTTCCGGGGGCAACGCTGCAATATCTCTACTTGAGACCGGCGTTACTGGCATTCTATCTGATAAAGACTTCTGAGCAGCTGACCGAGTAGTCGTGCGTGACGGCGTTGTAAACCCGGGGATACGGGCAGGGGCTCTGATATTCCTTACCGGAACAGCGACGGAGGATGTCGAGGAAAAATAAGGGTCGTTGGCTTGGCCAGAGAAGGGATGCGGCTCATTGAGCAATACATTGATGTCATAGCTACGGGTGCCGGCATGTGCAGAAAATATACCCAGCGACGTTAGCCAGGTTACCAAGACGACGAGTTTAGTTAAATTTTTAGCGACCAACATGTCTTTATTTTACTACAAAAATTATACATTTATGATGGTCCTCTTTCCGTCCCCGATTGTCCACCGCATAGCTTTCCAGTCCGTCTGGCCCAGCGCAAGAAAGATTGGCGTGGGCTTAGTAAAGGGATATTGTTGGCTATGGTCGACAAACCTTCGAAACAAGATCCGGGCGAAAGCACGAGCAAAGAACGTAAGACCGAATATATCGTTATCGGTGTTCTCTTCTTTGCTGCGCTGATGGCATTCCCGGCATTTCGGGATGTCCAGCTTATGCAGGAATTCTTTATTTCGATCTGCTCCGGGCTAGGGCTGACCCAGCCCGGGTAGATCGAAACTTCTGATTAGAAGTTTACAACGCTTCTGATGGATTCACCTTCATGCATCAGATGGAAGGCATCATTGATGTCCTCTAGCGGCATGGTGTGGGTGATCAAATCGTCGATATTGATCTTGCCGTCCATATACCAGTCGACAATTTGTGGAACCTGCGTACGGCTTTTTGCACCGCCAAATGCCGTGCCCTTCCAAACCCGTCCCGTGACAAGCTGAAATGGCCGCGTGGAAATTTCCTTTCCAGCACCAGCAACACCGACAATGACGCTAACCCCCCAACCACGATGGCAGCATTCCAACGCCTGCCGCATCGTGTTGACGTTACCGATACATTCAAAACTGTAATCCGCACCGCCATCGGTTAGATCAACCAAATACGCAATCAGATCATCTCCGATCTCTTTCGGATTGACGAAATGCGTCATGCCAAAGTTTTCGGCCAAAGGCCTTCGCTTATTATTGAGATCGATGCCGATGATCTTATTTGCGCCAGCCAACCGGGCGCCCTGCACGACATTGAGACCAATACCACCGAGACCAAACACGACGACATTCGCTCCGGGTTCGACTTTCGCAGTGTTTATCACCGCACCAATACCTGTCGTGACACCACAGCCGATATAGCAAACCTTTTCAAAAGGAGCATCTTCGCGAATTTTTGCCGCGGCAATTTCAGGCATCACTGTAAAATTCGAAAAGGTTGAAGTCCCCATGTAGTGGAAGAGAGGCTTACCGTTGAGGGAGAAACGGCTGGAGCCATCTGGCATAATCCCTTGTCCCTGAGTATCGCGGATCGCCGTGCAAAGGTTGGTTTTCCCGGACAGGCAGGATTTGCATTGTCGGCATTCGGGGATGTAGAGCGGAATAACGTGATCGCCTTTTTTAAGAGACGTAACGTTCTTGCCAACATCGACAACGACGCCAGCCCCCTCATGTCCTAAAATTGCCGGGAACAAGCCTTCTGGATCATCACCCGAAAGCGTAAAGGCGTCAGTATGACAAATTCCGGTCGATTTGATTTCGACCAGAATCTCACTTTCCTTTGGTCCATCAAGCTGAACAGTCTCAATCGTAAGCGGTTTGCCCACCTCGTGCGCTACGGCAGCACGAACATCCATTTGAGTCTCTCCCAGTCAAAAATTCGATGTCTATGTTTTCAAGCCAGACAGGACTGCGCAAGGGAAAGATGTATCAGAGTTGAAATTTATTTAGCGAGCAGCAACAGTCTTTATGATGTCCTGAGACAACCCTGTGTTTGAATTTGCCGGTTAGAGAGCTGCACGAATTGCCATACCGAGATGTTTGAGAACTTCGAGATCTTTGTCAGGCGGTGTCGCATCGTCAACTTTCATCTCCGGGACCACACCGACGTATGCCCGACACAGTTCAGTAACATTTTGCATACCGCGCTCAGCCGCCCGCCTGTCCATTTAAGACACCAACACGGTAAGCCGTTCGACCTTTGGCGTTTGGCTGACTCACCATTTCATTAATGGAATATGCTAAGGCAGCAATAATTTCAGCTTGGCGGTTAACTTCCTTATCCGACAGGGTTTTCGCGTTCAAAGCGTCAGGAATCCCAACTCCCCATTGTCTTTTCCTTCAAGGAACTTAAAGAGATCCACGATCGGGGAGTCTTTTACGGGACGAATTAATGTTCGGCGATCGGGACCGACATAATCTGCTGTTAAGACGAAGGGCAACCTATGATGAACCATTGAAAAAACACGGCTCAGAATTTGTTCCGGTGATAACGGCACGGTGACCAAGTGATCATTGCCGCAATTGATCATCCGGATGACATCCTGAGCCTGGGATTCCCAGGAAATAAAGATAACACAGAGAAATGGGTTCTTGCCGAGATCATTGTGACAAACATTGGAGGTTAGCTCCATAACCTGACCGTCGCCTAGCCCCATTTCGCAAATTAGTATATCGGAACCAATTGATTGTTCCATTGCATCAGCAACACCCTCGAGGGTTCCTGTATGCATGTTATTCACGAGTCCGGCATCTGTTAAGCCGACTTTTAGC
>Ga0114999_10007835_pt1 | contig 12046 bp, 11 predicted proteins | sample ArcticOcean_MG_C_3_FD_89820 | JGI IMG/M metagenome (GOLD analysis project Ga0114999, IMG submission 89820) | Marine microbial communities from western Arctic Ocean - ArcticOcean_MG_CB8_126 | ecosystem: Environmental > Aquatic > Marine > Oceanic | place: Arctic Ocean: Canada Basin | collected...
AGCGGCGCGGTGAGCCCGAGGACTTCCATGCTGGCGGCAGCGACTGCTCAGGAGTCGTTTGGGCGGTCGGTGATCAAGTAACGACGGCCAAGGTCGGTGACGAAGTGGTGGCGCATAGCGGCTGGTGGGCGCCCGACGATCCGTGGGTGCTCTCGGGCCGCGATCCAATGCTGTCGGAGACCGCCCGCGTCTGGGGCTACCAGAGCAATTACGGCAGCTACTGCCAGTTTGCCCGCGCTCAGGCGCACCAGTGCCTACCCAAGCCCCGGCTCCATACCTGGGAGGCGGCGGGTTGTTACCTGTTGTGCGCATCGACGGCCTACCGCATGCTCATGGGTTGGTCGCCCAACAAGGTAGAGCCCGGCGACGTGGTGCTAGTTTGGGGGGCCGCCGGGGGCCTAGGCAGCATGGCTCTACAGGTGACGGCTGCGGCTGGCGGGCGGCCGGTCGCTGTGGTGTCGGGTAACGACAAGAAGAAATTCTGCCTTGACCACGGCGCCGTCGGCGTTATCGACCGCTTGGCCTTCGACCACTGGGGCCTCATGCCCGACACGGAAAGTCCCCAGTACGGGGATTGGGTCAAGGGTGTGCGCAATTTCGGTAAGGCCATTTGGGAGGCGGCGGGCGAGAAGGTCAGTCCGCGCATCGTCTTCGAGCACCCTGGCGAGGCGACGCTCCCCACTTCGGGTTATGTCTGCGCCACTGGCGGAATGATCGTCATTTGCGCCGGTACAACGGGATATAACGTCACCATGGACCTGCGTCACCACTGGATGCGCCAAAAGAGATTCCAAGGCAGCCACCTCTCCAACGACGCCCAGGCAATGGCGGTCAACGACCTGGTAATGGCGGGCAAGGTCGACCCTTGCCTGTCGAAGACCTTCGTCTTCAACGATCTGGGCGAAGCCCACCAGTTGATGATGGAGAACCGCCACCCGGCCGGCAACATGGCGATTCTGGTCAACGCTACTGAGGTGGGCCAGGGGGCGGCCGTCTGATCTTTGCGGCCTCTCCGGCCCTGTAAACCCGCTCTTAACAGTTTTGCCTTATCCTTGCATTCGTCCAAGGAGGGGCAGCAGCCATGAAACGTAAATTGACGACTTTGACGGTGATCGCCCCCACCGCTCTGCTGGCGGCTTGCGGCTACGTCTCGGAATATGAGAAGAGCGTCTACGATTACGAGCCCGTCTATTGCTATCAGTCTTTGGCGGGTATCCAGTGTTTCGGGAAGCCCAACCACCGCGACGAAAAACGGCTGGTCAATTACTATGGTCCGGCGCCCAGCCGCTTTGACGGGCCCGAGCCGCCTGCGCCGGCCACCAACCATGCGCCGCCGGCCGTCGATTTCTACGTGCGCGACCGTGAACCTATTCCCGCGCCGGCGCCGCCTCGCGAAACATCGCGCCTGCAGTGGCTGAAGGGTGCCGCTCTGGCGCCAGCGGCCAGTCCAACTCCCCGGCCAACTCCCCGCGTCATCATGCCGATCTCGGCGCCGGCGCTTGCCCCCGCCTCCTCCGCGGTTGAGCCCTCCGGCAAAACCTTCGAACAAGACTAAGCACCTCCTCTGGCAATCCATGCATCCTGCAAACTCTACAAATTCTTTGGCTTAGGTTGCTTCGAAAACATAATCTTGTGTGATAGGTCCCTAATGTGCATTGTGGCTGGCATGCTCAGGGGGCAATTCAAAGGCATGCCGGTACACGCACAATGCCAGATGGTCGAGGATCAGCCGCGGTCGGAGAGTTGCCGATGAGACGGTGGGCCGTAGCGATTGGTATGTGGGTGCTTCTGGTATCCCCGGTGGCGGGCGACCCCGCCGACCAAGTGCCGGTCCCGGAAAACTACGGCCAGGCCATGGCTTGGTATGAACGCGCCGCCGAGGGCGGAAATGCCAAGGCGCAGTTCTATCTTGGCGTTCTGCTGGAGAGCGGCAGTCGCGGCGCCGCCAAACCCGCCGTCGCCGCCGGTTGGTTCCGCAAGGCCGCCGAACAGGGCCACACCGAAGCCCAGTACCGATTGGGCCTGATGCTCTTTCAGGGAAGAGGTGTCGGGCACGATCCGAGTGAAACGGCGCGCTGGTTCGAGGCGGCTGCCACGGGCGGCTTGGCCGATGCTCAGTACAATTTGGGCCTAATGTATGAAACCGGCGCGGGTGTCGGGCGCGATGCGGCGCGGGCGGCGGAGTGGTATGAAAAGGCGGCCGGCCAGGGGGTAGGCGGGGCGCAACTCCAGCTGAGCCTGCTGTACGGCCGGGGTAAGGGCGTTCCGCGCGACCCGGTGCGCGCCCTGATGTGGCTGGAAGTGGCCCTGGCCGGAGGGCTGGAGAACTGGGCCGACTATCGGAACAGTCTGACGGTTACCATGACCCCGGCCCAGATCGAAGAGGCGCAACAAATGGCGCGCCGATACCATGAGGGAACCTGGCGCGCCTCTTGACTTCCTTCCGAGTTGGGACGTATAGGGCGGTGTCCGATCGGTCGCCGTGGTGGATGGTGTCGTGACCCTTGGAGGCGGAGTAGCTCAGCTGGTTTAGAGCAGCGGAATCATAATCCGCGGGTCGGGGGTTCAAGTCCCTCCTCCGCTACCAATTTTTTTTGGGGGATTAGCTGTAACTGGCTAGCCTCTTAATCTTTTGAGTGCCTACTGAGTACCCACCAGAATTGGCTGTTTTCTGCTCTTTGTGGTGCTTGCCTCTCCCTTGATCGAACAACCTGTTGCAAATGAATGATATCTTTCAAGTGGACGTGAATCCTAATGATCGCTTCGTTAAACTTGATGCACCGTCCATGGTTTGGGTGGTTGATCGCGTTATGAACCTAGCGAGTGCTATTCCCCACGCCCAATTGCGCCAGATAGGCAAGGGCAACCGACAGGTCACAATCTCGGTCGCAACTCTGGCTGATAAGTTGCTCTATCGGAAACTTGGTTGAGGCAAGGGCTTTCTGGGGGCGCAGATCACCGAAGGCAGGGCACTAATTATTACGCCGGTACGTGACCGAGTGGAACCTGGGGATGCCAGTGCCCCATAATGGGATTGGCTCTAACTGCACGGGTTATTTTTTGGCCCTGCATAGTTTGTTGATTGGTATCCGCTTGTGCCTCAATAGCGGACGGTCGTAATATCGTCATTTCAGGCTAGATTTTTATCTACCCCGCAGCATGCTGCCACTCTCACCGCTCAGTAAACTTGTGGCGCTATCTTGAACCGACCCTAAAGTTCCGCTTATTTGCAACACGATCAATTCCAGTGCCTACCGATGTAGTTTCCGAATATTTTGAACGCTATCATTGATAACTACTTTGGACGCCTTATTCAGGGCGGTCTTTTAACGAGATCAGGGTCATGCCGTACCGAGTCTGCGTCCCATACGGTAATAAGCTTTCCTCGGAACGGTTGGATCAAATCGGGCTTCCCGGCGGGGGGCACTTCATTTTGATATGTGATGATCTTCCCCATATGAGTCCGTGCAAGCCAAGCGTCGATATTGCCGTCACCTATCGAGTCTAGCGACCTCTCCAGGCGACCTAAGAAATGGAACTGACCATGATATTTCCCGTAGTGGCCAAGGACATAACCCTCTCGTTCCCAGACCGAAAGATGTTTGGCTAGCGGTTTCATATCTATACGGGCTCCGAGGTATGGTTGAGCCATCAAATGGACGACGATGACGAAAACCAGCGACGTCCCCGCCAGAGAAATAAAACGCGGTCTGCCCTCCGCAGGAATGAAGACAAGGCCTACCCCCCAAACTGCGAGAGCAACGCCCCAGATAATGGCTAGGTCATCAGTTTCCGCGGGCAGGCGCAACATTCCGGCCAACGTTGGGATTGCGAGAATGGCGAGTCCGAGTACAAAGCTTAGAATGCCGGTGGGGAGCAGGTCCAAGCGTCGGTCTTCGGTATTCTCGACAGCGAAGGCAATGACAAGCGCGAGTGGCGGGAAGATGGGCAGCAAGTAGTGGAGTTGCTTGCCGCTGATCAGCGAGAAGGCAATAAACACGGGCGCGAACCAAGCAAGGCAGAAGCGGATGCCGCCGTTGCGTAGGTTCCGCCCCAGGTTCGCCAGCCCGCGCCACAGCCGCGGCCAGAGTGCCCAGGGTAGGGTCATCGGCAAGATGACGACCGCGTACCACCACCATGGTCGTCCGTGGTCGAACGAGTCCAATATGCGTCCAGCCGATTGGCCCCAGAAGATGGCGTTGCGGTAGTCCTCTCCCCCCTCGATACCAGCCGATACCGCCCACACAAGTCCGATGGCGCAGCCAAACCCGACCGCGCCCACGATGGCCGCATACCATTGTCCCCAAGAGCCGCCCGGCGGTCCGCCCTTTAGACGGGCACCCCACCAAGGCGCCAGCAGGGCCGTAGGTTGGACGTGCAACAAGATCGCTGGCCCCTTGGCCAGGACGCCAAAACCGATCGCCACCCCCAGCGCGATAAATCCCGACATGGTCCTGCTGCGCCAGGCCCTTAGGATTCCGGCCATGCCTGCAAGGGTGAAGAAGGTCAGTATCATGTCGAACATGGTGAGCGTTGCGAACAGGGTCCAGAACAGGCAACCCTGCAGCACCATGGACGCGCTCCACGCTCTCTCCGGCGCCTCCGGCCAGAGCATTCGGCTGACCTTCAACATAAGAAGTAGGTTAGCCAGTGCGAAGAGCGGTGCGACCAGGCGAGGCCACCATTCGTTGACGCCAAGCACGGCCCAACCCAGATGCATCAGCCAGAACAGCAGTGGTGGTTTGTGGCTGTAGGTGTCGCCGTTGAGATGGGGGACCAGAAACTGACCGTCGCGCCACATTTCCCAAGCGACCGCCAAGTAGCGGGTCTCGTCCACGGGCATCAGCGGGCGTGTAACTAGGATAATTGCCATAGCGGCGAACCAAAAGAGAGCCGTCAACATAGGAAACCCCTCGGGCGTGGTTATTCTATGCATCTACTAAACCTCGTCCCGCCGTTAGGCGCCGATCCAGCGTCCACAGTCCCGGGTTACGACCGGATTCCAGCGCGTCAGCCCCACTAGCGTCATCCAATGCAATTGTTAGTGCATTGATATCCTGCAGTGCAACAGGATATGGTGCCTGGCTCCGGTGTTCGGTTGACGCTTGGCTTCCCGCGATGGCGCGGTATTCAAGAAAATGCGGTCAGGCGCAATTTGAATGTGGTGAGAGCTCACGGGGCACTGCGGGGAGCTTTCAGGCAGACGATTTACACCTTGGCAATACCAACCGTACTGCAACTGTGACAGCTATAGATATGCGGCAAAATTATAGAAATTATCTCGGATGTAATTGCCAGTTCTATACGATTGGGGAAAGCTTTTCTGCGTCGATAGGCCCCATAAAAATTTATCCTTAGTGAGGCGAACGTCGACTTGCCGTTTTTTCACCAATGATTTCCCGAATAGATGCAGTCAGGGTTGATTCTTGTTAGCAATGCTTCACCAAATAGTTTTCTCAATCGATATTTCCGCTTTGGGGGGAGCTTTGGGGGCGGTCGTCGCCCTTTTCCTGGTCGGCCGTCTCTTGGTGCCCAGGGAAGTGCCTGATATCGTGGCACTTACCGCCGGTTGGGGATTTACCGTCCTCGCGATGACCGCGGTCGGCACTTTCTTCGCAGCCCCCCTGTGGCCGGTCGAGGTTGGGGTGGCAGTATTGGCGGCGGGCTCTCTGGCGCGTGAAATCCGTGCCCGGGTTCTCCCCGAGTTCTGGCGAAGCGGGCTCCTCGCCTTGCCACTTTTGATTGTCGTGAGTGGTATGCATGCGTCGCAATGGGACGAGTTTTCTCATTGGTTGCACGCTATACGGTATCTGACAGAGCATGGCTCGCTTCCTGGATCAGGTGGTCGCGAGATCCATTCCTGTTGTGCTGCCTACCCCTACGGGTGGCCTTTTTTTGTTACATTAGGAAACCGTTTGTCCGGTGGCTTCGGCGAGAGCATGCCAAGTCTGATCAATGTGTTCTTGCTCTCTTTGACGGGCGGCTTGTTCGCCCGCATTCTCTCAGGAGACGTCAAGGCTGGGTGGGGAGCACACGCCCTCGGCGTGTTGCTGGCGACGGTACTTTGTGCAACCTTCGTTCCAAAGCTTGTTTTCACCGCCTACGCTGACGTGGCGACTGGGGTCCTAGTTGGAACCTTGGGTTGGATCGCTTGGCGTATGATCGAGGCAGATGACACATGCCCGCGTATCTGTTTAGCCTTCGGTCTGATCGGCGTTGCCCTCGTCGGGGCTAAGCCCGCCAACCTACTGCTTTTCGTATTCATCACTGGAGGCCTAATATTGGCGACGCTTCGCATGCGCTCGCGCTCGCTCGGCGGCCGCGACCTGATGGGACTCGCGGTGGCGGTCATTCCTCCCCTCTTAGCATGGCTCATGTGGCGGGTTCATGTTGTTGACAACCTTGAACTGAGGGAGTTGTCTATCCGGCCGTTTGAGACGTGGAATCTCGCGCTCGTCTCAGATATCCTCGTCCGGATGGGTCTGATCGCCAGCAAGAAAGGGGCCTATTTCGGGATCATGGTTCTCTTTTCCGGGCTTGGTCTGCTGGCGTTGTTCCGTCCAACCACACCCCTTCGCCGTCTTGCAATTGTCGGCGGCGGCATATTTCTCGGCTATCAGGGGTTTTTGCTCTTTGCCTATGTCGCCGTCTTCAGTGAATACGATGCGCTTCGCGCCGCCTCCTATTGGCGTTATAACACGCACCTAGGCTGGCTCGCGTCCCTTTTTGTCGCGGTCGCAGTGCGCGCCATTTATGACCTGCGTCCCGGAGTGAGGTCTTGGTTGCCGCGCGTGGGGTGGCTGCCGATCGGGCTGATCCTGCTCGCCCCCATCGTCCTTATCGAAAAAGTGCGCTTCGATCTTGACTCGCAAAAAGACTTCGTGCGGCAAGCCGCGCGCAACGTCAAAACCCTCGTTCCGACCGATGCCGATATATTCATCGTCGATCCGTTAGGAAGCGGTCTGGCCAACGTGATGGCCAGGTACGAATGGCAAGGCACACCGCGCCTGAGCGCGGTGACAGACGCTTTCACCCCACTAACGGAGGCTCAAATGCGTAAGGCCGCTGCGAGCGCAGATTACATCCTTGTGTTGTCGATCAACGAGGCAGCATCAAAGGTCTTCAGTCTGCATCGACAGCCAGCAGGATTTCTGATTAAGTCCGAAGCCAGATTGCGCTTTCTTCCGATCGAGCGTTGGCCATTCCCAGGGGGTAAAGTTCCCGATGCGTATCCGTGAACTGGTCTCACTTATTCGACGTCGGCGGGCTGCCCTCTCGGAGCGCTTTGATCTCACCAGAGAATTTGAGCGGCTAGAAGAAAGCTGCGTCCCCTCCTATATCCACGCAAACCCTGCCGCCTCGGCAACCTCATGGTGGCGCCTCCTCAGCGCCGCAAGGCTTCACCGGCGGTTTGCTGCGGTGGGACCTATCCTTGATTTCGGCGCGGCGACAGGAGAGTTGTTTCATAATCTGAAGGTACCGTTGGTCACCGAATACCACTTTGTCGAGCAAAACGCTTACCTCGCGGAGTCGCTTCAAGCCTTCATCCCGGAGGCGGTTCGCCAAAAAAACGATGAATCTCTTCCAAAGGAAGCCTATGCAGCGGTATTTGCTCTCGACTCGCTCGAGCATAACAAAGATATCGCCCCTATTATCAAGCGGCTAACGGCAGCGCTGGCGCAAGACGGGATCCTCGTCGTTTCCGGCCCGACCGAAAACTGGCTCTATCGTCTGGGCCGGCGTCTAGCGGGATTCTCTGGTCACTATCATCTTCAGACCGTCTACGACGTCGAAAGGCAGGTCGCGCAATTATGCACGCCGGTCGCCACAAGCTACGTGCCGATGAGGCTAATGCCGCTTTTTCGCATCTCGGTTTGGCGGAAACCGTACCTGCAATAAAGTTCTTGGGCCACCTCGACTCAGGGAGCTTAGCGCATCGATTGTTGTATCGTGGCAAGACTAATTAATTGCCTTTGGTTAAACCCGGGTTGATGTAGTGGCTCACCGTAGGCCGCCTGTCCGTGTCATTGACATGGTTATCTTCCGCCGCCCGCAACCAACCCAGCTCGACGACTTCGGCCACCTCCTTGACTGTGCTTAGTAGCGACCAGTCGTTCTGATAATGATCACGCACCGTAAATGCATGGTTGAGGGCACCGCCCCAGATGTGGCGGGAAAGTGCTTTGGCCGACAACGTGACTGCCGCATAAGCGCGGATGGCAACCTTGCGGCGGTTGTGGCGGCAATGTCGGTTAAGCGATCTACTTCAGCCAATCCGCTGCGATAGCCGGGTACGCCAGCATCCGCATACGATGTGCCAGCCCATCATCTCTCTTTCCGCCGTACACGGTAGAGCGCAAGTATTAGCGCAACTTTGAGGGATGAAGGCTCCTCAATAATAAGAAGCACAACCTCGGTATGCGTACGGGATCTCAGTCCCTGGCGCCCTTGGTTTCAGAGGCTTTTCTTTTGTGGATGCGGCGATGCAAAGCTCCTAAGTTGCACGGAGGTCGACATAAACGACGGGTCAAGGCTCCTCACGGAATCTTGGAGCGAATGACACATTGACACGGCGGCGGTGATTTTATACTTGAGACCAACTGCCACCCCACGCCAGTTTGCCGCTCGAATGCGAGACATAAACTGAGCTCAGATTCTCCCGCTAAGTCCGGTATCGACCTTGCTTATAAACCCATTAACCAGACCCATATTTATAGAAGAATCAGTGAAACCCTAGATCAATTAGTGGAAGTTTCCGAGAAAGTTGGGCTCATATATTTAGATAAAAACTTATTTACTTCCAATATAGATCTTTCGAAAGAAGTTTTTTGAAAAGCCTTTGGAAATTTCCCGATGGAAGGATGAAATTTTTCCCGATAATCGCCTAATTCATCAAACTTCCTATAAGCACCTTCAAAGCCTAAAACTTTGATGGGCGCTGGGAAATCAGAGGACTTAAGAACATCATACGATTCATCAGATTCTATAACATCATTCTTTCCATACAAAATAAGAACTGGTTGTTTTATTGGCCCAGTACGAATCCATTCAGGCTTGTCAATTAAATATTGTAGATTTGGATAAAATGCGATCGTTGCTTTAAATCCGCCATTTGGCAGTGATAATCTTCCTGATATCTTGTGAACGAATAAAGCCGCAGATCCGCCCCAAGACCAACCAATCAAACCTATTTTGCTTTTATTTATATAATTTTTATTTGACAACCAGTTGTATCCTGCCGCTGCATCAGCAACTCTTTGCCTGGGGCTCACCTGTTGCCAATCTCTCATTATGGCTCCACGCTTGCTATCGCTATCATCAGTGGCATGTTCACATAAATATCCTCTTGTGCAATAATGATCGATAAAAAGAACAACGAATCCCTTCTTTGAGAGTTCTCTGGCCCACCAAAGCTGATATGGGAAAATTCCACCGGCCCCGTGAAGTGCGACTAACGCTGGGTGGGGGCCAGGCCCTGAAGGAACATATACTAGAGCATCCAGAGTTTTTCCGTCACCCTGAGATGCTCCCTCTATTCTGACGGTTTTCCCAGTAGATACAGCTTCATCATAATCTTTTAGTGAAACGGCTAGAGCGACATTGTAAAAAGACGCAATGGTCAAAACATAAATAAAAATAAATATAAGACCCTTTTGTTTGAGACTCATTCTACCTGAAATCCTTTTCAATGTATTGGTTCTGTGGATAAGCATAGGGCTTATTGATATTGTGTGGCAATAGATTGAGGTGATTCAAATTTTCTGACGTCAGCGTCTTGGCCTCTCTCGCCCTTCCGGGTGCCACCGCAGTAAGTCTCACTCACCTCGAATTTGCCACCAAACATGCCTTCGTTTTCTTTCTCCAGTTTGAAGATGGTGATCTCGCAGAGAGGATGAAAATAGAAAGCTGCCGTCTTCCACTTCACGTCGCATATACTCGCTACCGTGCGTGCCGGCGTGGCCGCAGATGATTTTTGAGTGTTTCCGGAAAAAAACCTAGTCATGTTGGGTTGGTGAACAATATCTATTGAAATAGATCGCTGGCGGCGGCTTCTTGGCCATCAGGGCGTGGACTATCGCCGAGTATTTTAGTTGCGCTTGAGGCGGCTTCGGGATAGTTGGTTCACGGAGCTGATGTGGGTGGGCGGGCAGTTGAAGATCATGATAAAACAAATTCTCGCCCTTCCTATCCTGTCCCTATTCCTGCTGATTGCGAACCCTGTCGCTTCTGCCGACTATCAAAGGGGGGTAGATGCGGCATTGCAGAGAGATTTTGTGACTACGCTACGGGAGTGGAGCCCCCTTGCTGAACAGGGAGGCGCTACTTCTCAGTTTCAACTTGGTTGGTTGTACTATGAGGGAAATGGCGTCACCCAAAACTACGAGACGGCCCTCAAGTGGTACAGACTTGCTTCGGAGCAGGGTTACGCCTATGCCCAGAGCGCTCTAGGACGCATGTACGCAGATGGACATGGCGTCTCACAAGATTACACGCGGGCATATATGTGGTTCAGCATTGCCGCCTCACTATGGGACCCGGACGCGGGAAAGCAGCGAGATTTAGTCACCAATAAATTGACCGCCGCTCAATTGAAGGCGGCATATCGACTTGTCCATGAGTGCGTCCAGAAGAACTTCAAGGGGTGCTGAAACGGATTTGATTACAGCTTCTGACGAACAAAGAGAGAATCGTCGACGACACAATTTCATGGTTGGTTAGTGCTTGGCCTACCAATCTTCGGTGCGGTGCTAGTGTTACGGGACTGCCGATACTAGGGCGCCGCCCTTTCATCACTCCGCCCCCTGGAGCCTGATCATCTTGGCGTCCTCATCAACTATGATGGTTCTCATCCAATCCGCGTGGTCACTCTTTCCAACGGGGTGCCAAATGGTCTTACTGCCTTTACCCAGGCACCCAAATCTATTCTTGATGCATCGAGGATGAGATGCAGGACGGGGGCATCTGGTCCAGCGTCGGGCCAAGCTATCCGAGCGATGGTAGGGTTCTCTGGATAAGGCACATTTGCAAGCTCTTGGAAGATAGCTAGAACCTGTTCTCGCAATTCGGCCGTATCAGCATGGTGCTCTGGCATAACAGCCCAGCCCACGAATAGTACTAAGAGCCCGCACCCTGCCCCGGTTAAGCCGAGCAACCCCACAAATAGGCGGCAGAGTATGAACGCATTATAGGAAGGAGAAGGGTCGAGGCGGTTGCTGGGGGACAAGACCCAAAGCAGCCTTACGGGGATGACGTGGAAGAAGCGATAATGAAGTCGTTCTAGATCGATCCGGACGACAAAGATTAATGATCTAATCATGAGCATCTTGAGAAGGGCTGATCCACCCACGGATCGGGGAAATTTGAACTTAGCTTGCCCCCCGTCACCCCGCCAAAGTGCTAAAGAAGGAGACCAGAAAGATGAACGACAAAGATAAATCGATGACCGAACCAAGTGAGGCCGTGGCCGAGCATCCACAGCTGAAAAGGGACCGGGCTTTCGCGTTATTTCTGGCGCGTAACCACGCCGGAAACCACGACAAGCTTCTGCCGGACCCCAGCACCATCGGTCCCGCAGTTTTCACGAGTCTGACGCGTGACATGAGTCATGAGGAGAAAGTCAAAGGGCTGAAAGCTTCTTTGGAACGAAGTGGCATTGAGGTTTAGCCAAGCCCTAAATCGCGATAAGGAAGAACGGTGATGAATGATATTCGACAAAATATGGCAATATCCAAAGTGTTGCCGAGCCTAATCGCAGCCTATAACGCGACCCGTTATCGAATCTTTTCTGGGGAAGAATTTGATCTGAGGATTGGTCAATCGAGCACTCAACTTGGAGACCTCTATCAAAATAGCGACTTCCTATCTGCAGCGTTAATTACCGCCTGGAACCCGTACAGCGCAGCCACATCGGAAGTCGATAATGTGGCTGCGCAAGGTCGGCTAAAAGGCAAATTATCGGCAGGATTAATCCCGTTCATAGAAGCTATTGGTGAAGATGTTGAAATGAAATGGCCAGGTGAGCCGAGCGTACTCGCGCTCGGTCTTA
>Ga0114999_10007836_pt1 | contig 12046 bp, 12 predicted proteins | sample ArcticOcean_MG_C_3_FD_89820 | JGI IMG/M metagenome (GOLD analysis project Ga0114999, IMG submission 89820) | Marine microbial communities from western Arctic Ocean - ArcticOcean_MG_CB8_126 | ecosystem: Environmental > Aquatic > Marine > Oceanic | place: Arctic Ocean: Canada Basin | collected...
CAACGAAATGCCGTCGGGCGAATCCATCCACTTCCATCGCCGAGGATTTCACCGTGGCCAAGGCATTCGGGTATTCGAGAACGGTCAGCATGTTGTCGACAAGTTGGTCGTTCATCGAAGAGGCGTGCTGCGTGTGGGGGGTGACCGATTTCGGGTTCCCCAGTACGCCCAGTACCAGGTCCATGATGTGACATCCCAGCTCGAACATCATCCCGCCGGGGTACTCGGCTAACTGTTTCCGCGAACCGGAAGGGACAACTTTGCTCATCACCGTATGCACCTCGAACGGCTCACCCAGCCATCCCTTTTCGAGGAACTCGCGCATCAGCAAAACAGCCGGGCTGTAGCGGTACATGTAGCCCATCTGCAAAACCAAATGCTTGCGGGCTGCTTTGTCGAGAATGCGTTTGAAATGCGGCAACGATTCCCCAGCCGGCTTATCCAGGTGGATGTTGACGCCCGCATCGATGCACGTCTCGGCTGTCTGCAACAATTCGCGAACCCGCGTTTCCACGCCGACAACCTGCAAGCCGGGCACGTTGAGCAGTTCCTCCTGCGTCATCCATTTCAAGTCGCGATATGTCTCCGACTTCATCGCCCGCTGTCGCAAGGCCTCGTTCGGTTCGACGATACCAACGACTTCGTAATCGTCCGACGCGCGGTAAACCGACATCTTGCTCGCATGCGCATGGCCCACACCAATCTGCCCGTACTTGATCTTCGCCATCGCAAGTCCCTCGCCGGTTGTGGTGACATCTCACCGCGATGCTACCACGCTCGGCATGCGGGACCAACAGTTGGCCCCGCCGCAACACACGAACCCCGTCACTCGACCAGCCCGCAGCGCGAGCAAGGGACTTCTTTGATGGTTGGCTGCAAAAAGTTTTTTCCTGTCCTCATCTATTGGCTTGAGACTCACCAAGAGATTCCTTCTGCGCCTTTTTGCGGCTAATTTCCCCGTCCGTTTTCCTGCATCCCCGTACTCCCCGTGTCCCCCGTGGTTGAATCCGTCGAGCCTGGAACGTTCCCGACGTCCGCCGATGCCATCGGCGGCTATTCATTCACGTAATCTGGGTTCGCCAACGGCCTCCGAACTTCTTGCGTCTGGCAATCTTTCTTTCGCTGCGACACCACAATTCCGTGTATACTTAAGGAATTGCGTCGCCACACGTGGCCGAGGACGCCCTACCACAACTCGAAAATTGGTATCTGCGGGGAGGCGTATCGATGGTTGATGCGGCGATTGAACAAGAGCTATCGACCTGCTTGGGCCGATTGCCTGTCGAACGACAACGTGAAGTTTTGGAGTTTGCCCGCACGCTGGCAACGCCGCCGATTCAGGGCGGACGCGGATCGTCCCTGCTGAAATTCGCCGGCACGATCGACGAATCCGATCTCGAAGCCATGTCGCAGGCCATTCAAAACGGATGCGAAAGGATCGATGCAGATGAATGGTAGGCATCTGCTTGACACCAGCATCATTATCGCGTTGTTCAAGAATGACGAAACCGTCCGAAACCAAGTCGCTGCGTCTCTCGAAGTGTTTGTGCCTGCGATCGCAGTTGGCGAATTGTATTACGGCGCGCAACATTCCGCGCACGTCGAGAAGAACATGAAGCGGGTTCGCGAATTCGCGGAGAACGCTACGGTATTGGTCTGCGACATTGCAACCGCCCAGCATTACGGGCAGATCAAGAACGAATTGAAAATGAAAGGACATCCATTGCCGGAGAACGACGTTTGGATTGCCGCCATTGCCAAACAGTATTCTCTGACGGTTGTCACTCGCGATCAGCACTTCAAGGAGATTGATGCGTTACTCCTGGAAGAATGGTAACTCAATGAGGAAGGCCACACCGAATGCCGGGTGACTCCCATCCCGAACCTTCGCGTCTTCGATCCTTTGTGGTCCCCCTTGTCACACGTCTTCCCGCCTCCAGCATCGACCTCCCGACAGCGAATTGGTAAAAGGGTTAAGGGAGCTTTGCTATGTCCGATCGTGCTGCCAAACGCCGGGAACGTCGCCTTGAAGCGGCGCGGGGGTATCTGCTGTTGGAGATGCCCGAGCATGCGTTGCGGGAATTGAGCGGGATCGAGGACCCCCAGGAGTGTTGGTTCGAGATCGAACAGTTACGCGGCGAAGCGTTGCGTGAACAGCAGGACTACGATTCCGCGTTGGCCGCCTTTCAACAGGCCGACAAGTTGCAGCCGAACGATATCACCGTGCTGTTCGGTATGGCGTGGTGCTACAAACGGACCGACCGGCTCGATAGGGCGATCGACTCGATGGAGCGGGCCTACCTGACAGAGCCGAACGAACCGGTGGTGCTGTATAACTTGGCCTGTTATTTCTCGTTGGCGGGTGAGAAGGAGCAGTCGCTCTCCTGGTTAGGGCGGGCGATTCGGATGGAGCAATCGTTGCGGAAGTTGATCCCCGACGAGCCTGATTTCGATCCGCTTCGTGACGACCCCGACTTTCGCTCGATCGCCGAAATCCCCGTTGACCGTAAAGCGATCTGAGAGAATTTTCCCATGACACGTTGGGATGTCGATCGCGAAAGGCTACGACAACATGTTGTCGAACTGGCTGCCGAAGTGCGACCGGCGGAAAGTGAGCGGCTGGAATGGTCGCGTCGGTATGTCGAAGAGCATCTGAAGGACGCCGGTTGGAACGTGACGCGGCATGCATTCACCGCCGTGACCGACATGGGTCAATCGTTGCAAGGCGTCAATCTAATTGCGCGGCATCCGTTGGCCAGTTCAAAGTCGGCGGGGCGTTTTTGTGTTGGGGCGCATCTTGATTCGCGTCCCGATTCGCCCGGGGCTGACGACAACGCTTCGGCGGTCGCCGCGTTGTTGGAAATCGCTCGGTTGATTCCCTCGGAAGGTTTCGACGACACGATGCTCGAATTAGAACTGGTCGCCTTCGACTTGGAAGAAAACGGCATGCTGGGCGGAGCCGAACATGCCCGGCTGGCGAAAGCGAACGGCGTTGATTTGCGGGGCATGGTCTCTCTGGAAATGCTCGGCTACCGGGATTCGCAACCCGGTTCGCAGTCGCTCCCTAAACCGTTGGTCGGGTTGTACCCTGACACGGGAGATTTCATTGCCGTGATTGGGAACCAGAACTCGACGCAACTCATCGAGCGATTTGCCGAGGGGATGCGAACTGTCGAGAGCTTGCCGGTGGAGACGTTGCAGGTTCCGGAAAACGGTACGCTGTTGCAGGCGACACGGTTGTCTGATCACAGCCCGTTCTGGGATGCGGGGTACCCCGCGTTGATGATCACCGACACCAGTTTTATGCGTAACCCGCATTACCACCTGCCAAGTGATACGCCGGAGACCCTCGATTGGGAATTTTTGGGCGAAGTCTCCCAAGCCTCACTGGAAGCGGTGGGGTACATTCTTGATGTGGGGTTATGACCCATAGTTAACCCGAAGCGTAAGCGAGGGACGCAGGGTCAACGTTGCCGAGAAACATCGTTCGAGCGCGCGGACTGCGAACCAGAAAACGGTAACCAGTAGGCGCACCTGCGAGCGTCCCTCGCTCACGCTTCGGGTTACCAATTGAGAGTTCTTGCGTGATTCGATATTGCCTGGCCTGGACTGTAACTAGCCCATGTGGATGACGACCATCTTCTCCTCGGTCATTTCGCGGACCGCGTAATGCGGGCCTTCCTTGCCCATCCCGCTGTGTTTCAGCCCGCCGTAAGGCATCAGGTCGGCACGCCATTGCGACGCCCAATTGATGTTGAGGTTGCCGCTGTCGACCTCGCGAGCGAACTTCATCGCGCGATCGATATCCTGCGTGAAGATGCCGGCGGACAGGCCGTAGGCGGAATCGTTGGCCAAGTGAATGGCTTCGTCGATGTCGTCGAAATGCGTGATGGCGACCGCCGGTCCGAACAGCTCGTCTCGGCTGATCGCCATATTCGGATCGACGTTGTCAAGAATTGCCGGTTGATAAACTGCCCCGTTGCGTTCACCGCCGGTGATGAGCGTGGCCCCGGCGGCGATGGCTTCGTTGACACAACTCTCGACACGCACCGCATCCGACTCGCGAACCATCGGACCCATTGCAGTTCCCTCGGCCAATTGGTCACCCACGGCAATCGCTTCGACTCTCGGCTTGAGTGCATCGAGGAAATCGCCGCGAATTGCGCGTGATGTCAGAATGCGCTGGGCCGAAATACAAACCTGACCAGCGTTCGCGAACCCGGCAATGCTGACGGCCAGGGCGGCTTTGTCCAAGTCGGCATCGTCCATAATGATGACAGGCGAGTTGCTGCCCAATTCCATCGTCACGCGTTTCATGCCCGCGGTACGGCAGATGGCATCGCCCACTTCAAAGCTGCCGGTGAAGCTGATTTTTCGCACGCGCGTGTCGCCGCAAATCGCCTCACCCAATTCTCCGCCCGGCCCGGTGATGCAGGCAATCGCTTCAGGCGGCATCCCCGCTTCCAGCAGGATTTCGACCAGCTTCAAGGCTGACAGCGGTGTATCGGTCGCCGGTTTGACCAGCACGGCGTTGCCGCCCGCGATGGCCGGACCGACTTTGTGACAAACCAAGTGCAGCGGGAAGTTAAACGGGGTGATGGCCGCCACAACGCCGCAGGGTACGCGAAGTGTGAAGCCCATTTTTCCCGCAGCTCCTGCGGCCGCATCGAGTGGCACCACTTCACTGGTCAGCCGACACGCTTCCTCGGCCGACAGGCGAATGATGTCAGCCGAGCGCGAGGCTTCGACGTTTCCCTCGGCGAGAATTTTTCCTTCCTCGCGACTGATTGTCTGGGCCAAGTCGTCAGCCCGTTCGATCATCAAGGCGGCCGCCCGGTGCAAAATCTGGGAGCGATCCCAAGCTGGCATGGCCTTCATGACTGCCGCGCCTTTTGCCAGCGTCGCCAAGGCCGCATCGACATCGGTCGCATTGCCTTTGGGAATGGTGTCGACCACCGACCCATCGAACGGGTTGCAGACGTTAATTGTCTCAGGTTTCCCCTGCCATTGCCCGCTGAAGAACATCTGCATCGAAGCGACTCCCTGAAGCCGTATGGAATTCGGTGTCGTGAAATTCCAGCTTATCATCGAGATGACGACTTGGCACGGGCACAGGCTTCAACGAGGAAATAATGAAACCACGGACCACATGGATCGACATAGATTAAATAACGATGGTTCTCGAACGGTGACCGTTGCGACTGCAGCGACACACTGAGTGAGTCCCCCGGCGAGCGGTGGGCTGAGGCCGCTCGCCTGACACGTTGGCTAGCGCGGGTTGACGGGGAGTGTCATCGGAATCTTCATCCGCCGACCACCCCGGATGACGTCGAACAGGACTTTGTCACCCACATCGTAATTCGTTTTCATGTAGGTGTTGAACTGCAACATCGTCATCTCCAACGGCTTGCCGTCGACTCCGATGATGATGTCGCGTGCCCGAATGCCGGCACGCCGCGTTTTCGGTGGCACGTATTTGCCCTGCCGAAACGCCAACCGTTTCGGTTTCAGATCGAATTTCGCTTTCTCGGCAACCGTCAAGTTCTTGCCGTAAATTCCCATCGCGGGGGGAATCGTCCATGTCGAAGCCCGCCAGGAAATATCGGAACGACGCCAGCCCTTCGCCAACGGAATGCGTCCTGCCATTGTCTTACCGTTGCGGGTCCATGCGACAAAAACAGTCCCGGAAACTGGAGCACGATTCAACGCGTACTGCACGTCGGCTTCCGAAGAGATACGGAAGCCTCCCAACAAGGCCAACACATCCCCGGCTTTCAAACCGGCTTTCGCGCCGGCACCTAGTGCGACGACGCTTTCGATCCGATCTCCCTGAGCCAAGTCGAGTTTCATCCCCAGCGATTTCGCCGGCGGATACTGCCACATCTCAGCCTTCGTCCACCGCTTCTCGTTCCAAAGCAGATCCTGGTGGAAGTTGTTGACCTGATGACAATGAATGCACGCGTTGGCCTTCAAACGTCGCGCGGCAGGAAATTTCTCGGGGAGAGCCGGGAACTTGCGCAGTGTATTCGTCGTCACTTGTGGCTTGGCTTGGCGGTCGGCTTGATAGGCATCGAGCGATTGCTGCATCGCATACTTCAACCCCTTCAGCGACAACCCTGCCTCCGCCGAGCCTTCATCTCGCGATCCGTAACGTCCATAAACATGCCCCGCGGCGTTCATGAACAACGCGGCCCAGGTGAGGTCGAAATCGAAATCAACCGTTCGCAAGTCAACGCTGCGCATGTTGACCACGCGGACCATCACATATTTGTCGGCGAGTGCCGAAATCTCTTTGTCGAGACGAACAACCTGCTCGTCAAACCCCGAACAATCGGGTCAGCGTTCTCACCTGAAGACGAGAAACAATGGCCGCGATAATCGCTTCGCTTCCGACTTGGCCTTTTCAAAATCGGTTCGCCAGCGAGGATCGATGTCGTCCTCTGCGTGCGAGAAACTCGCAAACCCACAAATCAACATTCCGGCAGCAACCAGAGTTTGCATCGTTCCGCTCCTGTGTGCGAGAGTTGAAGAAGGTGCATTATCACAACGGGTTGTCGCTCGTCAATCCGCTCGACCAAATGAATGGTCCCATGTGATGGGTTCGTCTCCCTTGTAACGCACTTCGCTCGATTCATAACGTAAGCGGCCGAGCAATTGGGTGGGACGATCAAAGTAAGTCGCCAGCAACGCGGCGAGTTCCGGTTCCACCGCTTCATCCGTATCGCGCGATTGATAATGTGACAAAACGAGCACCCGATACAAACCGGCTGCTTCCAGGGAGAGTTCGTAATTCCCCTCGTCATCAGCGATCGCCACGCCGCCTCCGAGTTCTTTCAATGTGGCCGTCGCGACGCGAAAATCAACCATTGAATCGGCCACGCGGAACCCGGCAACCGATAACTTGGCTTCCCCCTGGTGCGTCGTCGGCAGCACGATAATCCGTGCGCCGCTGTCGGGCAGGCTGCCCCCGTCGGCTGTCTTGTAGGTGATGCGCCCGCGAATCGCAGCGGTCGAAGCAGTGGTCGTAAACGGATCGTCACCTTGCCGATCGTTCTGCGGTGCATCGGATCGACCGGGCGGTTGTTCTGCTGAATCGTGTGTGGCTCCGCCGATTCGACCGGCCACATAACCAATCCCCAACGCGGCAATGCCGATCCCACAACAAAGCAGAAACACGTTGCGTGCCGACAACCACTCATGGTTCGTGTCTTTCCGACCAATGCCAGCCCCACCAGACGACGAACCGGCCAACGACTCCAGCTCACGGGACGCTGACTTCCCAAGCCGCGACTTCGGCGGGGCAACCGGTTCGGCCGGCAGCGGGGCTTCGATCGCGATCGGTTTCGGCTGCGAAACCGGTTCAATCACAGCCATCTTCTCAGCCGGCTGCGACACCGGTTGCGGTTCAGGGCTGTCCGACGAAACGTTGTTGTCACCGATGGACGCCAATTCATCGAGCGCCTTGGCCAGTGACGAATCCTGCAAATCCATCTCAGGAGCGGGCAGCGACTCCACCGAACCATCCAAGTTCGGCACCCGCAACGAGCGCCCGCACGAAGGGCAGTCAACGATCATCCCCGCTTGCGCACGGGAGATGCCCAGGAATTGTCGACAATTCTGACAGCGGAATTTGATCGGCATGGATTCACTCGATGCCCCGAATCACTCGTCAATCGGCTTTGCGACCTTGGACGCCTCGTCAGTGGCGAGTTGCTTCAACGCCAGCAGTACGACCAGCGTGACGAAGTTCAGCCCCCAACACACAATGGCCACCAACGCCACGCCCGTGGCTCCCTGCCCCCCGGCCCAAAGGGATTTACGAATGCAAGTAATCAGCATGGCAGCAGTCCCACGGTTTTCTCGACGCGATCACTCGGTAAGGCACACCACAACGGCCTGCAATCCACTCTCACGGGGACGCGACGTGATGTCAACAGCCAAGGAAATTCCAGAATCGGGTGGCACGTCCCAGACCAACGGGATGGGCGTGGCGAATTCTGGCGCGACACCGCAAACAGCCAACGCTAGCCGCAGATCTCACGAATCGCTTCCAGCTTCTCTTCACCCAAGTACCCGTAACGGTTGATCCACAGCCCGTCCGCTTCGGACTCGGCCACCAGGCGTAGTCGGCGGGCGAAGTCATCGGGCGGGCCGTAGCCGTGCACAAGCGGAGTCACCAGCGCGCGACCGTCAACGGCGTCGATGACTTCCCGAATCTTGCGTCGTTGTGGTTCGTTGGGGATGGGATGCGGTTCGTCGGGATGGGGGTAGCCGTAGTCGTCGATCTTGCGGCCACCTTCACCGCCTTCGCACAGGTCCATCAGGTGTGCCAGCATACGGACTAGCGGTTCTTCGTCGAGGTCATCACAAGCCGCGAGAATCTCGTCGCCCCAAAACTTCACCATCTGCGACCAATGCATCGTGTAAAGTTTCGGACTGACGGCATCGCAAATGTCAGCCGCGCCAGCGAAGTCGAGGCCCGTCGCAATCGTGTAAGGCGGCATGAAGGCGTTGGCCGAAAGTTCCTTGTCGGCTCCGCCCGACTCAGTGATTGCCTCGCGCCAGTCTCGCAGGATGTCGTTACTGAGAGCCGACTTCAATCGCAGCCACTCGGCCACTCCGGGGAATCGTCGCAGCAGCGAGATGATCGTGAACTTGCCCCGGTCAGGCGTAACGAAATCCCGCAGCATGCCGCTGGTGAGACTGCCATGCAGAAAGTCGTAGAACCCAGCGACGTCACTTTGAATCATCGCAAAATCGAAACCACGTTTCTCGGCCCACGTTTCCACGTGCGGGCTGAAATCGGCGAAGACTTCGCTCAACGTGTAACAAGGGTACTCGGGCCAGTCGGGGCGAAACCCACACACTTTGGGATACGTCTCGAACAGGTCGCGAATGTAGGCGCGGTTGTAGGCACGAATGGCCGGGCTGGCGAGACTGCCCGTGTCGGCCATGCGATCACCGGCCAACTCACCGTTCGGCAGGCGAGGCCGATCTTCATCACGCAACTTCGAGGGCTGAACCGCTCCGACCTGAAAGTAAACCTTGATGCCTCGCTCCACCGCCCCGTCGATAAACTCCCCGATGACCGACCCGTGTGCGTCGGTTAAGTCGTTGGGTTTGCGCGGTCCGTAGGGCGAGTTCTCGTAATGTTCCGCATTCGGGTGATAACTCACGCCGCTACGCACCCACAGCGAAGTCTTCCCGAACATCGGTCGATCAAACACCCGCGGGCTGGTGCCACCATCATCGGGCGGCTGAAAACTCCCCTTACTCTCATCCGCCTCAGCCGTCACCGTCGGATTACAGGCCACCGCCGTCGCACCGATCCGCGTCAAATTCTCCAACACATTCTCGACCCCTTCACTCAGAATGAAGTCGCCGAGAATCGTGATACCAAGGAAGCGGTCTGAAGAAGAAGGCATGGTGGTCCGTCTGATGCAAGTTGTCGAACTCAAAGCTGGCAAGTCCCCTGCGGGAATCGCGCTCGATTGATCAAGATACCGTTACTGGCTCTGCTCGACCAGCGGGTGCGTGTCGTCAGGCGAGCCGTGGATGTCAATCCGCGGGCAACGCTGCTTGCTCTCGCGGCCAACAAAACAGAAATCGGCGCGTTGCGTGGATTCACCCGGACGTTAACACGTCCGGCTCGCCGGGGTGAAAACGGAACCCCAGCTCTTCAAGTTGCCCGCGAGTTGCCGGATCGGATAGCAATTCGACAAACGCGCGCACGGCCGGTCGTTCGCGGCGGGACGTGGGTACGACGAAATCGTAATGCTCATCCTGCACGGGAATGGCTGCCAGGTCGTACTCACGGGCAACCGTTTCGATCGCGATGCCCCAATCAGCACGGCCCTGCTGAATGGCGGCGGCTACCGCGTTGTGTGACTTGGCCTGCACCGGATAGCCAGCAGGCGTGCGACCATCGAGCAGTCGGTCGATAAGAATCCGCGTGCCACTTCCCGCGTTGCGATTAACCATCCGACAGTCCGTATCGGCCGCGGCCAACTCCAACGCCTCGGCGACCGTCTTTCCCTCAAACCGCTCATCGCCGGAGCGAAACACGAGGCACTGCATCCGGCGGTAACCGGCGATCAGTTCGAGTCCGTCTGTCAGAAACGGTCGGTTGTATTCGCCCGTTTCCAGATCCATCAGATGGATGCCACCCAGATCGCATTCGCCTCGCTGAGCGGCTGCCAAGCCACCCGTGCTACCGACATGTAGCGCCTTTGTGGCCAAACCTCGACGTTCCAACAGACCGAGCAGTAAGTCCAGGCCGACGCAATGGCTGCCGATTGAAATCAAGTCGGCTGGTTCAACCGCGCGCCCCAACAGTTGCACTTCGACCGACGCCCCGGCTTCCACAATTTCGGTCTGCGAATCGATCGCGATAAACCCGTCCGCCCGACTGAACGTGGTGACCGATCCCGATCCCTTACCCATCGGATAAGCGGCTAGTCCTGACTCCGACTCAACTAACCCCACTAGCAGAAACTCGGTGCGTCCGCGTTCCGAGTTGAACCGCAACGGCATCGTCGCGGTGACGGTATCGCGTGTTGCCTCGGGTTGCCCACCCAGTGCGCGAATCACCGGAGCGACAAATTCGTGGAAGGTGAAGATGGCCGAGGTCGGAAAGCCGGGCAGAATCACGACCGGCTTGCCTTCAGTCACAGCCAGACAAATCGGCTTGCCCGGTTTGAGCGCCACGCCATGTGCGACGATTCCGGGATTCGTCAATTCCCGAACAACGTGATATGACAAATCGCCCGCCCCTTTGGATGTCCCGCCGGAAAGCAAAATGACATCGCAATCGAGCGCCGTTTGTAAGACGTCGCGCAGTCGCGTTTCGTCGTCGGGAACGATTCCCATCGGCACCGGTTCGGCTCCCAATTCGCGAACGGCGGCGGAAAGAATCGCCTGATTGGAATCGAACACCGCCCCCGGCCGAGGCGTTTCTCCCGGTGCGATGATTTCATCGCCCGTCGAAACAATCGCAACACGCGGGCGGCGAAACACGTCGACTTGCCCTAACCCCACAGCCGCCAATACGCCGATCTCGCGCGATGTCACTCGATGCCCTTCTCGCAGCACCGTTTCGCCACGGGCAATGTCGGTCCCGGCAAACGCAATGTGCTGACCCGGTGAGACGGCGCGTCGCACTTGCAGTTCAGACTTGCCGTCGACGAGTTCCGTCTGTTCGATCATCACCACCGCGTCCGCGCCACGCGGAACAATTGCACCGGTAGCAATCGGAGTGGCCGTTCCTGGTTCCACTGTCGTTTTAGATTGGACACCCGGAGCGAGCACTTCATCGTTGAGTTGCAGTGATCGCGGTGCTTCTTCCATTGCGTTGAACGTGTCGGCCGCATGCACGGCGAAGCCGTCGACATTCGAGCGATCAAACGCCGGCACATCGACTTCCGCCGCCACATCGTTCGCGAGCACACGATCCAACGCATTCGCCAAATCGACCGTTTCCACACCCAACGGCACGAGCGATAGGTGCTCGTGAAACCGTTCGGTCGCCGTGTCGCGGCTGACAACGTCGAGGAACTGCTGTTGCTCGGCTGCCCGTCGTGTGGCCGGATTGAGAGGAGTTTCGCTCATGCTTTTTCGGAAGACATTAGACTGGAGAGTCCGTAGTGGTGTGACCACTTCAATTTGACAGGTTGCGAACTTATCCGCACGCTCGTTGGCGTGCTCCCGGCGAGTTAATCAACCTGACAGATTGGAATGGACGCACTAGTAGGGCAGGCTCCCGCCTGCCGCTTGTGAATGGTCACGTTCAATGAATACGGCGGCAGGCGGGAGCCTGCCCTACTTCTGGTTTCACGCAGATGAAGAATCGTACAAGAAGACCTCGACGGTTGCTCCGACCGCGTATCCCTCGCTGGAAGCGGAGACGATCACGAAGCCGTCGGCGCGGGTTGTCGAAGTAAGAATCGACGCGCCGCTTGTCGAGAGGGGAACAACGCGTCCGTCATTGAGCAGTACACGACAATAATCGACGCGACCGATTGCCGAGACGATCTTGCGTTCGACGGTC
>Ga0114999_10007838_pt1 | contig 12045 bp, 10 predicted proteins | sample ArcticOcean_MG_C_3_FD_89820 | JGI IMG/M metagenome (GOLD analysis project Ga0114999, IMG submission 89820) | Marine microbial communities from western Arctic Ocean - ArcticOcean_MG_CB8_126 | ecosystem: Environmental > Aquatic > Marine > Oceanic | place: Arctic Ocean: Canada Basin | collected...
ATATGGGGAGTCACATGCAAATTGGACCCATAACCACTGAGACCGGTCCAGCCCATATCGTCGACTAGGATGACCAGAAAGTTGAGTTTAACAGGCTCCTCAGCAGCCAAAGAAAAACCGCACACCCATCCATAAATTAATATCAAAGAAGCAAGGCAGCATCTGGAGTATCTAAACATGATTGCAGTTGTTTAAGACTTAAACTTTCGGCCAAAAGATCACCGATCAATCACCAAGTCTCTCACCGATTTTTCCAACACGCACCATTTTTTTATCATCCACTTTATCAGGCCAAAGGAATAGGAAGGTTCGATGGCAAGCGAGAGTGAATGAACTAATATACCCTAATGACACAAATACACTTGAGTGCAGCCGAGGCATCTCCCTCAATCCTCTTTAATGTCGATGCGTTTTACCATCCTGGGAAGTAGTAGTTCTGGAAACTGCAGCTTACTTGTGACCGATCACTGCAAAATGCTGATAGATGCTGGCTACTCTGGAAAGCAGCTCTGCAACTTGCTAGATTCCGTTGGGGAATCTATTGACAATATTGACGGGGTATTTCTCACCCACGAACACTCGGATCACTCAGCCGGTATCCGAGGACTGAGCAGGTTTGAGCACCTCGAATTCTACGCAAACCGGGAGACGGCGAAAGCGGTTCAGTCCAAGTTGAGCAAGCGCCCTACCTGGAAGCTCTTTGAGACAGGCAGTACCTTTGAATTTAATGATCTCGAGATCACCAGCTTTTCTGTTCCGCATGATGCGTATGATCCGGTGGGGTTTGTTTTTAAGAATGGAAACGGCGATCTCTTTACGCCGCACCGAAGCCTGGCTTGGGCAACCGATTTGGGTTATGTTTCGGAGTTGGTTCGCGAACGGATCAGGCATGTGGATGTCCTGGTACTCGAAGCCAATTACGATACCGACATGTTGAACGAAGACACCAAACGCCCGTGGTCAGTGAAACAGCGAATTACCGGTCGCCATGGGCACCTGTCGAATCATGCTGCCAAGGAACTGCTAGATACCATGGAAGAACCTTGGTGGAAGAAAGTATATCTGGCCCACTTGAGCAAAGACTGTAATTCGGTGGAAAAGGTGACCCACACGGTTACCAACGGGAAAAACCATCAACGCAATTATGAAATTACGGTGGTGCCCCCGGGGGAAACGTTGCCTCCGTTTGATATTTAAGAAATCATTAGCGCATTTTCTAATGATTGACCACAACAAGCCAATCTGAAGAGAGCATGCTTTCAAGAGTGTCTGGGATGACTCTACTAGAAAATAGATCGTTACAACCAAGCTTTAACACCGACACATCCCAAATTTGAAAAGAACTTATAAACAAAAACGGTATCGCCATACTAAAATAATTTTCACAATCGGGCCTGCTACTGAAAGCGAAGAAATGCTTACCAAGCTGATTACCGAAGGCGTTGATATTTGCCGAATCAACATGGCTCATGCGGATCATGATTGGACGCGAGCTACGGTTGAGAAAATCAGAAATGTGTCCAAGAAGGTCGGACGTGAACTCTCGATTATGATGGATATTAAAGGTTCTGAAATCCGGACCTGCCACATGGAAAATTCCATTGTTCTCGAAAAAGGACAGCGGGTGGACTTATCGATCGATGCCAACACGTTTACGCAGGACCCGGATGGAGTTCCTGTTATTGGCGTTAATTACCCGTCATTGATACAGGATATTTCAGTCGGAAATGCAGTCCAGGTAGACAACGGCCTCTTGAAATTCGAAGTCATCGATAAAACCGAATCTCGCATTAAATGTAGGGTGGTAATTGGTGGCAAACTGGGAAGCCGGCGGCACATCAATCTTCCTGGTGTTAAGATCAATCTACCCGCGATTACTGAGAAAGACCGCGGCGATATTCAGGTAGGCCACGAGGCAGGTGTCGACCAATATGCCTTGTCCTTTGTGCGAGAGGCAAAGGACATTGATATCTTGCGCGAATACTTGGTCAGTATTGGGGCGACAGGAAAGGTCGTGGCGAAAATCGAAGATCAATCAGCCATCAGCAATCTTGACGAAATTATCCAAGCTGCCGATAGCCTAATGGTTGCTCGTGGTGATCTGGGAATCGAATGCCCCTATGAGGAACTTCCCATTATTCAACGACGCACAGTTAAACAATGTCTGCGGAAGGGTAAAGGAGTGATCGTTGCGACGCACATGCTCGAATCGATGATTGAGAATCCTGTGCCCACACGAGCTGAGGTGACCGACGTTGCCAATGCGGTTTTTGAACAAGCCGACTGCATTATGCTTTCAGGCGAAACGACCATCGGAAAATATCCGCTGGAATGTATCCGCGTATTTAATCGGATTGCTCTTCGCATTGAAGCATCGTGCGGCGCAGGATTTGGCGAAGGCCGTGTATTGAATGGTCCAAAGACGATGATGCTAAGGTCGGCCAAAATCCTTGCTGAAGAATTAGGCGAAACACCGATCCTGCTCTTTACTAAAACCGGTCGGCTCGGCGAAATCTTATCGTCCCTGCGATGCAAGGTTCCAGTCTTCGCTTTTACAGACCGACCCAAGGTTCTTCGCCACCTGTTAACCCTCTGGGGAATCGAACCTTTCATGATGGAATTCGAAAAAGATCCCGAACAAACGATTAAGGATGCTTTTGATCGTTTGATTGAACGGGGTTGGGTAAAAAAAGGCCAGGCACTGGTCGTAATTACCAATGCACTAGCTCATGGACGTGTAATCGATACCTTGCAGTTAAGGTATGTGGATTGATCGGTAACTGACCGTCCTTAAGAAACAAATTTCACACGGCTAATTTCAGCCTACCTCTTACTGACTTATCTGCAGCATCCGATACTTGGTGAAGCCGTCTTTCATAGCCTCATAAGGATCTATCGCTGCTCTGGTAAGCGACTGATACCGAAACATAAGGGCTGGCGAGTCAGTTACAAAATCAACGCCCCCCACGATAAACCTGTCAGTAGAATCGTCCAGGACAGTCCAGGGCGTACTCACAAGATCAGGTATGCGATCAGCAAACCGGCCTACAAAATCACGAGCATTTGAAGGGCCTAAAATTGGGATGACTATGTAAAAGCCTTCATCAAATCCCCATGCACCAAATGCTTGTCCAATATCCTCTATCGGAGGATCCAAATTTCGAAACCCATCGGACGCCTTATGAAACCCACCCACACCCAAGGTTGTATTGACCAAAAACTTACCCGTCTCCTGAAAGGATTCTTCAACCTTCAATTGAAGTAGATTTCCAGTTAAGCGAACAGGGTATTTGATATTATCAAAGAAATTCATGACCCCCTTTTCGACGGGATCGGGGGTGACCGTGTGGTATCCCTTAGCCAAGGGTCCGATAAGCTTATTGTAGACGAAATCATTAAACCCAAAAAAGATCCGATTCAGCCCTTCAATGGGATCAGCAATCGTTTCCTCGGCTTCAAACTCATCGTCTCCAAATAAATCGTCTTCACTTAGAAAATCATCTTGCACAGCCAATTGAACATTCAGAAGCAGCAGGATGGCTGTGCTACTCTCCTTCCATAAACACTTTCGCCTTTCCCCAACCCTCTAAATCATCCACGTCCGATTCCTCCGCTAACAAAAAATAACTGAACCCAAGCTTCTGACATATCTCTACCGAGGTTTGAAAAACCGAATCAGTACCCCAGGCAACGTCCGTAAATAATTCCGGGAGCATGCGATTCATGCCAATCAGGTAATACCCACCATCGGCCGCAGGACCCATCACTACATCGTGGTTGTCCAGTGAAGCGAATGCTTCATCAATGCGAACCTGATCCACATAAGGACAATCCCCACCCAGAAAAATCAATTTCTCCGCGCCGGCGGTGAATTCCAGCTCCATAGCATGCGTCAGTCGCTCACCCAAACCAGTGCATTCCTGAGCAGAGAACGAATACCCGTCTCCAAGCCAGTTCACCATCGGCTCCGGATCCGCTGGAGTATGGTGGATGTGGATGCGCGACTCTCCTAAGCGCTTCAACAAATACTCAACCAGGTCGGTGTAAGCCATCAACGCAGCTTCATCACCGAGCGATTTCGCCAGGCGTGTTTTCACTTTACCAAGCACGGGGGTTTTTAAAAACAAGGAAACAACATTCATCGGATTATGGATTATCTATACACAGCTATACTATGTTTCCCAAGAGGCTGACCAGCGATATTCATTGCCAAATCCGAGATATCAAAAAATTGTCGAAGTTTCCAAAACGGTTGCGGGCGCGTTGACAGACGCCTTGCCTTACCCTGGGTTCCCGCATCATGTACCTCGACGGGAAACGAATTGCGATCATGGTCACCACCTGCGTTCTGATGCTGCTGGCGTGGTGGTCTAATGGAAACAGGAACCAAAGCATGTATGACCGCATTGAGGAGATGGAAACAGGTGCCTCCTCGAATCCGGGAAAGATAGCGGCAGCCCAGCGGGAGTATGCAAACACAGTTTTCGAAGCCATAGCCAAGCTGAAGAAGAACGAATTTAATGAAGCATCGCTCCTGCTCTATCACAGCTACCCGGCATTTGAAAACTACCTGAACGCCCAAGGGCAAAAGAAGGTCGTTCCCAATCTTACACTGCGTTAATGGAACGATCAACAATCGGTCATACTAATCAAACTGCTGGAAGGTGCCTATAAACGCGCCAAGCAGCTTGTGGCGCAAGGCGACTATTCTCATCAGGACCTGGAAGACTTTTTAAACCACACCCCCTTCCCTTACATCCATAAGATCAAGCAACGATGGCGTACGGATCGACAGACAGTAGAAGCTCAGCGAATTGCAAACGCAGCTAACTGGATCGTGGTTTAAAAAAAAGAGATTTCATAGACTCACTTTAATCGGGAGTACAAAAATACGGCAAAAATGGACATCATTATATTGGGAGTCCAAGCAGCAATAACCGGGGATATATGACCCTGTTCGCCAAACAAAAGAACAAGCTTGATGATGAGAAAGTAAGAGAACAACAGGCTGGTTGATTTTGAAACTCCTACCATCGGATTCGCCCGAACACCTGTCACCGAATACGGCACCGCTAACCCCACGATGATAAAACAAATCACTGTTCCTGCCAACAAGGAGTGATAGCGTATCCTTAATGGTAGCGCCTTGGGATTGTCGCCGTCTCCATAGTAATCGAGTATGGTTTTTAGCTCGAACAGCGACAGGTCTTTTGCCCGTCTATCAAGCGTGAGCAACAGCCGCGGGGTTTCAACCATTCCAGAGATTTCTAACAACTCAAATGGTTTGGACATAACCAAGTCTCCGGTCTCAATTTCGAATCCCAATTCACGCCCTTGAATAAATCGCCACATATCTTCACTCTCGTTGTAAAAACACTCGCGAGCCTGAATTTTTGAAAATTCCTGATTCCACTCATTCAACTTTGAAACAGTCACCCCGTATCCACGGTAGGTATTCTTGTTGAATCGATTCATGAACCAAATCCGCCCATCCTGAGGATTGTTAAAAGCCACGTTGTAGATGAGCCCGGCTTCACGCACCTGTTTGGTCTCCAATTCGAAATAGTATTCTAAATCTTCCAAACGTTGGCGTGATTCTTCCACGGCCCACGGTACGACCTTGGCATTGAGGTAAAGAAGAACCCCGGACAAACACAAACCTGCAACCCACAAAGATCGTGTTAATTGCCAGAAGCTGACTCCAGATGCCCTGAATCCAACGATCTCATTATTTGAATGAAGATTACTCAGGCTGAACAACAACGAAACCAGAAATGCAATCGGTAGGATCAGCGGTAACAAGGTTGGGAGGACAATCGTGTAATAATACAAAATGTCACCGGTCGAAGCTCGTAAATCCAGAAGGTTCCCGAGGTTATCATACATATCAAATATGACCAGCAACCCTAAGGTGGCACCAAGCGATAGCAAAAACGCACGTAACCACTCCCAAAAAATGTACCGATCAATAAGATTCACAGACCAATATCTCAAACAGGGATAGGGAATCCATCAAGGGATTTGTGGTGTTTTTTTAAATCAGTCTCTTCGTGGGATAGTACCGTCGGCTATTTTACCCATGTAGTTATTCAGCTCTTCCTTGGCTTTGGGCATGAGGAAATACAATCCAATCACATTGGGAAAACACATCGCAAAAATCATGGCGTCAGAGAAATCGATCACATTGCCAAGAGTCATGGCGGCCCCAATAACCACAAAGATACAGAAGATAAATTTATATATAAGTTTCGAAATTTCACTTCTTCCAAACAGGTATACCCAACTCTGCTCCCCGTAGTAGGACCAGGCAATCATGGTCGAGAAGGCGAAGAGAATAACCGCCACAGCCAGAATAAATTTAAACCAGGGCAGTACACTTTCAAAGGCGGCTGAAGTAACACCTACGCCTCCCAATTCTTCAGCTCCAGTCCAGGTGCCTGTAATGATGATGACCAGCGCAGTCATGGTGCAAACGACCACGGTGTCTATAAACGGCTCCAGAAGACTCACCAACCCTTCACTAGCTGGATTCTCGGTGCGAACAGCAGAGTGGGCAATGGAAGCGGAACCAATCCCCGCCTCATTCGAAAAGGCTGCTCGCTTAAATCCTTGAATCAGCACCCCAACAAAACCTCCGGCAACCGCAGTTCCTGAAAATGCGCCACCAATAATTTGTCCTATCGCAGCAGGAATCTGTGAGAAATTGACAAATAAAATCACGAGTGCAGCAACCACATATATACCACACATAAAGGGAACAATTTTGGCAGTGGTTTTGGCGATACTGCGGATACCACCTATAATAACGGTGCCAACGATGAACGCCACGATGAGACCAAACAACCAACCTTTACCAGTCCACCAGCTAGCATCTCCACCAGTAACGTCGACAAATTGGGAGTATGCCTGATTGATCTGGAACATGTTTCCTCCACCGAGAGATCCACCAATACAGACGATGGCAAAAAATACTGCCAGGACCTTTCCGAAACCCGCCATTCCCTTTTCAGCAAAACCACGACTCAAATAATACATGGGGCCGCCATAGGTCGTTCCCTTCTCGTCAATCTGACGGTATTTTACCCCAAGAGTACATTCTACAAATTTAGAGGACATTCCCAATAAGCCAGCAATGATCATCCAAAAGGTAGCTCCTGGACCTCCCAAGCTGATGGCCACCGCAACACCCGCAATATTACCTAGGCCGACCGTGCCAGAAAGAGCGGCTGTCAAAGCCTGGAAATGTGACACTTCTCCCTTTTCATTGGGGTCGGTGTATTTCCCACGGACAATGTCCAACGCTAGCTTGAACCCGCGAAAGTTAATAAACCGAAAGTAGAAGGTGAAAATAATGGCACCTACCAATAACCAAATGAGGACCACCGGAACACCCTGCCCTCCAATGGGGATACTGTAGAAAACAATATTTACGATGACGCTGGTTATCGGTTCAACTGCAGCATTGATCTTTTCGTCGAAGCTTTTCTCGGAAACTTCGGTAACCGCATTAGCTGCGGCATCGACTTCTTCCTGTCCAACGGACGAAGCTCCAAAGAGGAACATAAAACTATATACAAACAGACCGAAGAATCGGGAAACTTTAAGCATATTCATGCAGTAGAAGAGATTGCTGGAAAATCTGAACTATTGAGATGCGCTTCTCATAGGCAAGTTTTTAGAAGAATTGGTCCCGGACTCCAAAAGGAGATTATTGTCTGAGGAAATCCACCAGGATCTCAGGGTCAGCAAAAGACTCAAATACCACCGTAGGCTTATACTCCAGAAGTTGCTCGACTGTGTGGAGGCCCGTTGCAACAGCAACGGTGTGTGCACCAATATGTTTTCCACACTCTATATCTTTCGGGGTATCGCCAATGACAAATACCTGCTCAGGCGACCATTCCTCATGAAGGTGTCCCCGCGCCAAATTTAGGGCGTGCGCACTCAGTTCATTACGAAAATCACTATGGTCAGCAAAGGCACCAAAAGAAAATAATGGTTCACACCGATATGCCCGAGTTTAATATCGGAGCCACGTTTCACGTTGCCGGTTAGGAGGGCCTGGTGCGCTTGAGGCAATTGATGAAAGTGTTCCAATAATTCTAGTACCCCGGGATTGGCTTTTGCCTTAGTTGACTCAAGCAAGTCCGGCAAATGGCTTAGATACTGATCGACGAGTTCCTGGGCAGCTTACCTCACGACCCGCTTTCTCTAGGATTGCGTAGGCAATCGCATAGTCGGTTGCTCCTGGCCAGTTTATGGAAGACAAGGCGATGTCCTCACCAAATTCGTTGAAGGTCGCTCTTTCAAAGGCTTTAGGCCCTGCCCCCTTAGCGGACAAGATCGTTCCATCAATATCCCAAAGTAATAAAATATCATTCAATGAAGCCATGGTGAGTCTTAGACGTAAAAATGTGGAAAATTCAGATCGGTTATTGAGAACCGGTGAGGGTAAAAGTCACACTTTCTTTTTCAATCGCCACCGATACAAAGTAGTTGGATGAATTCCCATCCGTGCGGCAACCCATGCGTAATCATTGTCGCTTTGTTCAAGTAGCTTTTGGGCATGTTTGTAACGATCGCGTTTGTTGGGCGGGGCACCTTCCATGTAGACAGAAATATCATCGCGCGCAGGAGGAGGTGATGGTGGTGCGTAATAAGGATTAACCACCGGTTGCAATGGCTGCTCTGTTTCCGGAGGCGGGATAGATGCAAGAGGTTGAATTGGATAAATCGGACGTGTATTAACCCCAGGCGAGCGCTGGGGAACATCCCACCACCGAGCAAGTAGGGTTTGCCCATTATTGAGAATAACCAACCGATCAATCGATTGCTTCAACTCGCGGACATTCCCTGGCCACACATGGTTTTGAAATTTGTTTATGAGCTCCGGTTCGATCGACTCAAAGCTTTTACCGAATCGCTCAACACTCATTTTGAGAAACGTTTGAGCCAAAATGGGTAAGTCTTCCAGGCGCGCACGAAGGGGAGGAATATTTAATATTACCTCTGAGAGACGGTAGTATAAATCTGCTCGAAAAATACTGTTGGCCATATCTGCCTCGAGATCCCTGTTTGTTGCAGTTACGATCCGAATATCGACAGAGTATTCTGCGTTACTGCCCAAACGACGAGCTTTTCGAGTTTCTATAAAACGCAGTAATTTCGGCTGTAGCATGATATCGAGCTCACCAATTTCATCGAGAAATAGCGTCCCTCCATCCGCTTCTTGTATAAGTCCCTTCTTCGCTGCAACTGCTCCAGTGTAAGCACCCTTCTCCACTCCAAATAGCTCGGACTCGATTAGATCCTTTGGAATCGCGGCGCAATTCACCGGAATAAAAGTCTTCAGACCAGATGCATTGTGAATAGCCTGAGCAACTCGTTCTTTCCCGGCGCCTGATTCACCTAGAATCATCACTGATGCATTGGTCGGGCCAATGATCGAGCAGCTTTGCTTTATACTTTGGATGCCCACAGACCGACCAATCAAGTCGTCGTCTTGTTTGCCCGAATAGCCACCATAAAGCTGCCACCAAAGATCCTGGGAGATGTTCGCTTCGTGGATAGATGACATCCAGCGTGCATCCGTATCATTAAGATCAAGCACATCAAAAGCACCATCGCGAATGTGTGTGATGATACTTTCGGTCGCCAGATTTTCACCTACTACAGTATAATAGCGATTCGCTCCTGCCAGACGTCCTCGAACTTCAGACCAAAGGGAGCTGTTTGAAAACTCTAAAGGGATCATGTAGATCCAATCAGTTGATTCTCCGTCCAGATCGCGAATATGGTCCAAGTCCTCCAAATAGGGTGTAATACCGCTCTTCGCCAACTTGGCTTGGTAATCTGCGGAATGTTCCCCCTCTAGAAACGTAACTTTCATGTGCGGGACCTTTTAGCAAAAGCAATGCAATTGCAAGAATCGAGGATTAGGAAATGAGTTATCCCTTCAACCACGCGGGTTTCAACCTAGTAGGACTTGGCAAAAACCACTCGCTGCTGACTAGGCTTCCCAGTGAAAATACAGGTGCCAGACTCGGGGTTCTCGCATTGTGGAATGCAGCGAACCGTTACTTTCAATTCAGACTGAATCAACGCCTCCAACTCAGGTTCACCTGAATAATGAGCCATGGCAAACCCACCATGAATCTCCGATTGATCTGCATTTGTTGGAGTGAAGAATTCATAGAATGCTTCCTTCGAATCAATTATCCGGGTGTGGGTTTCGCGGAAGTCCTTCGCTTTCTTTAACAACCCACCCTGAATATCATCCAATGTATCAATAAATCCATCTATAAACTCCTGCCGGCTGAGACCTTTCCGTCCCTTTGGACCAAAATCACGTCGACCAAAAAACACAGCTCCTGCTTCCATATCTCGCGGGCCTACTTCGATCCATGTTGGAATTCCTTTCTTGATCCAGGACCACATTTTTTCGCCCCCACGGATATCGCGCTCATCAATTTCAACCCAGATTCGGCGGCCGTGGTAGGTTTTACTCTCAAGCTCTTTTTTAATTTCCTGACAGTAGTTTAGAATAGCATCCGCGTCTGAGTCTTTACGCAGAATAGGCAAAATGACGAGATGGGTTGGCGCGATTTTTGGTGGAATAACCATCCCATCATCATCGGCATGGGTCATGACTAAGCCACCGACCAAACGGGTAGAAACTCCCCATGACGTTGTCCAAGCCAAAGCTCGTTCACCCTTCTCATCGAGAAAATCTATATTGGAAGCTGTTGAAAAATTCTGCCCAAGAAAGTGGGTCGTCCCAGCTTGCAGCGCTTTGCGGTCCTGCATCATTGCCTCGATACAATAGGTATTAACGGCGCCAGGAAACCGTTCTCCTTCGGTTTTTTCACCTTTAATTACTGGAACGGCCATCCAGTTCTCAGCAAAGTCAGCATAGACATCTAACATCAAAAGCGTTTCTTCAATCGCTTCTTCTTTGGTGGCATGGGCGGTATGTCCTTCCTGCCAAAGAAATTCAGTTGTCCTGAGAAAGAGCCGTGTGCGCAATTCCCAACGAACGACATTGGCCCATTGGTTTATCAATAAAGGCAGGTCGCGGTATGATTGCACCCATTTGGAAAACGTTTCTCCAATAATAGTCTCCGATGTCGGTCGGACGATAAGAGGCTCATCCAATTCGCCAGCTGGCACTAGCTTTCCGTTTTCGCCGAGTTCCAGCCGGTGGTGAGTTACTACTGCACATTCCTTGGCAAAGCCATCAACATGCGCAGCTTCTTTCTCCAAATAGCTTATCGGGATAAACAAAGGGAAATAAGCGTTCTTGTGACCCGTCGCCTTGAACATGTCGTCCAACTCGCGCTGCATATTTTCCCACAATGCATATCCCCAAGGCTTTATTACCATGCATCCACGAACAGGCGAGTTCTCAGCGAGTTCGGCGGCACGAACTACCTGCTGATACCATTCAGGGTAATCTTGTTCTCTTGTCGGTGAAATGGCGGCTCTTTCCGGCTTACTCATTGGTGTTAAAAAGTGTTAAAAAATGAAAGGCCCCAGTGAACGCTAGTGGACCTCAACTGCAAGCCAAGTATTGTTTGGAAAAATTTCCCACTCCAAAAATCCAATATTGACATGCAATAAGTAAGAAACCTTTTTAACCAACTTTTTTCTAAAAAGCAGCTGAATCCTCACAAAGCTGATTTATCCTGAACCCCTCAAATGTTCGAAACCTCATCTCCAAAATCAATGCAAACATCATAATCCAACGCAGTCTCTATCTCCAAAGCCGAATTCGACGAAACAATCGCCACGATAAAGGAGCTCCTTGAACACGGGGGTGAAACTAGTGAATTCAAAGTCGAAGACCCATTTTTATCTGCTGTCTCAATTCAGGTCGACTTACGCCAACATTTAAAAAATCTCTACGACCGTATGTTTGAGGCCAAAGCTTCCGTCAATTAATCAAGCAAGATGGTAACGATCGATTTTAGCTAGAAAATTTCTTGCCGACCCATTTCTCCAAGCCGTCTGGTCCGCCAGTCGGCTTTTTTGTTTATTAAATGGGAT
>Ga0114999_10007839_pt1 | contig 12042 bp, 13 predicted proteins | sample ArcticOcean_MG_C_3_FD_89820 | JGI IMG/M metagenome (GOLD analysis project Ga0114999, IMG submission 89820) | Marine microbial communities from western Arctic Ocean - ArcticOcean_MG_CB8_126 | ecosystem: Environmental > Aquatic > Marine > Oceanic | place: Arctic Ocean: Canada Basin | collected...
GGCAGCAGGGTGAAAGTGAGGCCGAGAAAGGTATAGAAATATTCCAGCGCGATGGCGCGCCGGGGATAACGCCAGCGATTGACCTGCCCAACCGTCATGTCACAACCACCACCACCATCATCATTTGGCTGCCTTACCAAAAAGCGCGGTTGGCTTAGGCCAATGAGCGCCGGGATGGCCAGATAGGTGGGCGAAAAACGCGGCCATGAACTGCCACGCCGCCGCATCCTGGCGCAAATGATGGCTCATCAGGCCGGTTGGCTCATTCATATCCACCTCATTTTGTCGCCGTGCCCGAAGATGGGTGCAGGCCAGCTCCAGCGCTGCCGCTTCACCGACGAAAGCCGCCCCCTGGCGCCAATTAACAATATCAATATGGCAGTTTATCTGCTTGAGGCCGGATTTTGTTCGGGCGGCTTTGCGCGCACCATAGGTCGATAGGGTGCGATAGCCGACCGCCGGTAGGTGGTCAATCAGAGCCGGGTCGATACGATTCCACGGCGGCACCAGAGTGGGGAGAAAGCGCGCGCCGAAGCGCTCGGACAATATCTCAAAGCCCATATGCAGATGTGCACGACATTCTTGGGCGCGATTGGTGCCGCCGAGCTCGATTTTTTTCTCGCCGCCACGGGCATGGTCGGTATGGGCATAGCCATGCTGCACGATCGCCAGGTGGGGCGCCGTTGAAGCATCAATGCGCGCCACTGCCGCGTCTCTTAAGGTGGCCGGAATGGCGGCGATCACCAGTGGTACCGCTATCGTTTCGGCCAGATCGAGCAGCTGTGCGAGATCCGGGCAATCTTCCGCCGCATCATCGTCGCGCCACCAAAATGTTGCACGCTGGCCGGCCGCTGCCCAGGCGGCCAATTCGTCATCAAGTGCCTGCCAACTGCTCATAGGGATACCATCTCAGAGATGATCTGGGCGCTTTCAGCGGCGCCGGCGACGCCGATTTCTGATTCTCCCGGCGGCGGCGCAGCCCAGGCGGTATCGACGGCGGCGGCGAGGGTTTCCGGCGTCAGATTATCCTCACGCACAATATGCGCGAGACCCGCCGCCGCCATGCTTTCGGCCCGCACGGTCTGTTCAGTCTCGCCTTTGCCGGCAAAAGGCACCAGCACCGAGCGCACGCGCGCGCTCACCACATCGAGCGCGGTGTTGTAGCCAGCCTGGGAAATAGACAATGATGCAGCCTCGAGCAAAGCGGGAAAATCACTGCGCGCGCGTTCAACGATGACGCCGTCATGGGCGAGGTTTTGCAGCGCATTAAACCATTCGCGCGGCAGGTTCGGTCCGGCGAGCAAGCGCCAACGCTGATCCGCCAGCACGCTCAATTCGCGCGCCTCCATCGCCGTTTGCAACAGATGGGCGCCGACCGCGCCGCCACCGGCGGAGACAATCACCTCCTGTGATGAGCCATACGGCCCGCCGGGGCCAACCGCGCCGACATAACCAGTGTAGCGCAGCAGGTGAGAAATCCGCGCGGTCTCCGGAAATGTGGTTTCGAAGGGGATGAGGTCTGGGTCGCTATGCACCAATATGGCGCGGTACCAACGCAATGCCAGATCCGCCATCTCAGTGCTGCGCGTCGGGTCGCTACGCTCGGTCAAGATATCGCGCACCGAGGAAAAAATCACCGGGCGTGGGTTGGATTGATGGGCGATTTCCAGCAGCGGCAATAATTCGCTGGCGAATTTGCGTCGGCCAAACGGATACATCTCTGTGATCAAGGCGTGCGGGCGGTGCTCCCGGTAAAGGCTGAGCAATTGATTGCGGCGCGCAGCAAAAAAGGCGCTGTCGGGCTCACGCCCGGCAATATCGATCATTGCGGAAAAGGTCGCGTCGGTTGCTTGCAGGGGCGGTAATTGTTTAAATTTGGCCTTGCCCAGATTGAGGCCCTTCAGCGGCATGCCGCCGGACACCAGCATGACGTCAATATTATCATTGGCCAGGGCGCGGGCGATAGAGACGGCGCGGCGAAGATGGCCGATGCCAAGCAAATGCTGTACCCAAATCAGCGTCCGTGCCTGGCTACCCGTGTTCACAGCTTCCCGGCCCCGCGCATCAGGCTGACATTACTCTCTTCAAGATACGGTGTGCCGTCGCCGTCGAGGCAGAAAATCTGGGCGCAGCTCCAATCAATCTTGAGCGGCGAGCGGCCGAGCATGTCCCAGTTTACCGCGCGGGCAAACAGCGCGCGCACCACGCCTTTGTGGCAAACTGCATTGACCGGCTGCGCTGCTGCCGCGAGCTCGCGCAGCCAAGGAGCCAGACGCTGTTGCAATTGGCGCGGACTTTCGCCGCCGGGGGCGGAAAAATCGAGGCCGCGCGCTTCAACTTCGGTCATATATTTTGGGTCATTCAGGCGCAGTTCATCAAGCGTGCGACCTTCCCATTCGCCCCAATCCATCTCAATCAGACGCGGCTCGCAATGGAGCCGCAGGGCGCCGAGGGCGCGTGCGGTTTGAACGGCGCGCAACAGCGGGCTGGAGATCCAGCGGCCGTCATTATATTGCGCCGGCAATTGCCACTCCGCCACTTCGCCGCGCCCTTTGGCGCTCAGGCAAATATCGCTATGGCCTTGTAGGCGGCGCGCTTCATTCCACGATGTTGTGGCGTGGCGGATCATCACCAGACGGGTCATGCCGGTGCTCCGGCGTGGATTTTTTGTGCCTTTTCTAAGGCGCCATTTAGGGCTGTGATGGCAGTCTGCACGCTGTGTTTTTTTTCCGCTCGTAATTGTGCTGCTGCGCCCAGGGCATGTCGGCGCTCCGTGTCGCCGGTCAATTTGACCACCGCTTCGGCAAAGTCAATATCGTCCCACGGGTCAATCAGTATGCCGGTTTCACCGTTGGCGACAATCTCCGAAACGCCGCGCCAATTGCCGGCCACCACCGGCAGGCCGGCCGCCGCCGCCTCCAGAAACAGCATGCCGTAAGCTTCGTTCACCGCCGGCCACACCAGGAGGTCGGCGGCAGCATAAAGTGCGGGCAGTTTTTCTGGCGTCTGTTGGCCGATAAAAAATACATATTCCTCACCGATCGGCAGCAAAGCGTTCTCGACCGATTGCCGCGCGATGCCGTCGCCAACCACAAGCAGTTGCCAGGGCGGATCGGCAATCAAATCAAGCGCGCGGCTGAGCAGGCGGTATGAGGCCAGCTTGTCGCCCGGGCGCATCATGGCGACGGCGAGCAGCCACGGGCGGCCCGGGTCGAGGCCGTATTGTCGGGCAAGGGCTGCACGCTCGCCGTCGCGCTTGGCTTGTGCCATGCGATAAGGAGTGGCATCGAGAAAGGGCGCGATGCGGTGTAGGCAGGTGGGGTGTCGGGCAATAGGCAACAGCGCTTCTTCATCCTCCGGCGTGAACGAGAGTATGGCATCAGCGCGGGCGATGGCGCGCAGCGATGCTTCCAGCCCTGCGGCGTGCGGTCCGCCCGTTTGCTTGCGCGCATAGGAGGCCTCGGCGGCGACATAGGGGATATCGAACGCCGCACTGACGGCTGGGCCGATCCAGTCCGGCGCCTTGTGATAGAGGTGATAGGAGAACCACAGATCGGGCGGCGCCGGCGAGCCTGCCGCGTTGCCGCGCTTATTGTCGGGCGCTTGCCACTGTTCGATCAGCCCGGCTGCAATCTCACCACCCTGTAACGCCAACGCCTGTTGTTTGGCGCTATCGCCATTGCCCTCATAGGCGCGAAAATCAGAGGCCAGGAAAACGTCATGGCCGGCAGCTTCAAGCGCTTGCCACAGCAATTGGGCGATGCGCCGGTCGCCGGAGGGTGCGGGATGGTTGGGCGCTTTCATTGGCGCGTAAAAGGCGATTCGCATTTGCTATGGCCCCGGGGTGGGATTGAGCCCAAAACGTGCGGCGAGAGATTTGATACAGGGATCCAACGAAAATTGCGCATGGACAATATCATGCCCGGCAGCGCCGAGCCGGGTGCGCAGTGCGGCGTCAGCGATCAGCCGCGCCAGCGCAGCCGTTGCCGCAGCCACATCGCGCGGTTGGACGAGCAGGCCGTTGGTCTCATGGCTGATCAGCTCCGGAATGGCAGAAATTTCCGTTGCCAGCACGGCGAGTCCTTGCGATTGCGCCTCCATCAGTACATTGGGCAGGCCGTCACGGTCGCCATCTTCGGTCTGGCGGCTCATCAGGGCGAAGAGGTCGGCCCGTTGGTAGGCGGTGTGCACGGCGGCCTGCGCCTGGGAGCCATGAAAGATGCAGCGCTTGGCAATGCCGAGGCTTCGCGCCAGGCCTTCCAAATTATCTTGCAGAGGGCCGCCGCCAATATGCTCAAATCGCCAATGCAGCCCCTCCGGCAGGCGCGCCAGGGCGCTCAGCAGGTCGTCATGGCCTTTTTTGGCCACTGCCCGGCCAACCGAGAGAATAATCACCGGATTGTCGCCATCGCTGCCGTCTTTTAGGGCGCGCGACGCATACGGTGTTGGAAAACAGCTTAAATCGAGGCCGTGATAGGCCAATTGCACCCGCTCGGGCGGCGCCAGGTTCGAAAGATGCACGGCATTGGCTTTGGTGCAGGTCACAGCCCAGGCGCAGTCTGCCAGCTTTTCGCTGATATCCCAGCTCTCGGAGGTCCAGATATCCTTGGCATGGGCCGAGCAGCTCCAGTTGAGGCCGCGCAATTGCGCGGCATAGCGCGTCACCGAGGCTGGTGTATGCAGGAAATGAGCGTGTAAGCGGTTGATATCGGGCGATAATTCATGTGCCAGCACCAACGCCTGGCCAAATCGGCGGATACGGTTGCGCGTCCGATCCCGGGTGAAATCCCGCAACCAGCTGCGTCGCGCGGTGCGGTAGCCGGGGTTGCGGCGCAGCGCCCACCAGGCGCGCAGCACACGCGCCGGCTCATGATGGAGATATTCCGGCAAATAAACCACTGGTGCGACAATTTCGTCATGCACCGGGTGGCGGGCGCGATCTGTCGGATGGCGTAGCGAATAGAGGCGAATATCCAGGCCGCGCTTCTCCAGCGCCCGAATTTCCTGGGCAATGAAGGTCTCGGACAGGCGTGGATAGCCCTTGAGTATGAATGCAACGGCATCCCTCATCGCACAAATTGCTCCGCACGTTTTTCGCTAGAACTATGTAATCGCAAGCATTTCATGAACACACTGTTTACCGCGCGGGGTCATTACATTAACCTATGCCGCCTAATCCGGGGGGAACAAAAGCGAGCGCCTGTCCGCATGGACAAGAATATCTACAAATTCATCTTCAAGCACACCAAGGGGCAACAAATATATATCCTCTTGGTGACCATCTGCTCGATGCCGTTTTACTATGCTTCGCTTGATATTCCCAAGCTGATCATAAACTCAGCCTTGCGGGTAGATGATCCCGCTGTTCAAGGGGATGAATTTCCGCGCCCGTTGACGATGCTCGGCATTGAGATTGTCGATGTGGGCCAATTCACATTGCTCGGCTCTCTCTGCGTTATTTTTCTCTTCCTCGTGCTCGTCAATGGCAGCTTCAAGATGTACATCAACATCTATAAAGGCCGCATGGGTGAGCGCATGCTGCGGCGCCTGCGTTATCTGCTCTATTCGCGCATCCTGCGTTTTCCGCTGCCGCATTTTCGCAAGGTCTCTCAGGGCGAGCTGATCCCTATGATCACCGCCGAGGTCGAGCCGCTTGGCGGTTTCATCGGCGATGCCTTTGCCGTGCCGGCGCTTCAGGGCGGCCTGCTGATGACCGCGATCTTCTATATTTTCTCGCAGGACCCGTTCATGGGGGTCGCCTCGATCCTGCTCTATCCGATCCAGGGTTACATCATTCCGCGGCTGCAAAAGAAAGTGAATTTGCTCGGCAAGGCGCGGGTGCGCGAAGTGCGTAAGCTCTCTCAGAAGATCGGTGAAACGGTTTCCGGCATCCAGGAAATTCATGCCAATGATACGGCGCAATATGAGCTGGCCGATTTCTCCCAACGCCTCGGCATGATCTTCAATATCCGTTTCCAGATATACAATAAAAAATTCTTTATCAAATTTCTTAATAATCTGCTAGCTCAGCTGACGCCGTTCTTCTTTTTCTCGATCGGCGGTTATCTGGTCATCAAGGGCGATATTACTCTGGGTTCCCTGGTGGCTGTGCTGGCAGCTTATAAAGATCTGTCACCGCCCTGGAAAGAGCTGCTGACCTATTATCAAATCCAGGCCGATTCACGTATCAAATATGATCAGGTGATCAGCCAGTTCGAGCCCCAGGGATTGATGGATGAAGGCAAGCAATATTCCAACGCTGATGAGTTTGAGCGCTTTGAGGGTGAGGTCGCGGCAGCCAATCTCAGCCTGCAGGACGAAGATCAGGTCACCATCGTCAATGGCGTGAACTTCAAATTCCCGGTCTCGGATCATGTCGCTGTGGTTGGTAGCTCAGGCAGCGGTAAGGAAGAGCTGATGCTCATGCTGGCCCGCCTGATCGAGCCGACCGGCGGGCGTATCAATGCCGGCAGCGCAGAACTGAATAACTTGCCGGAGGCGGTGACAGGACGGCGGATTAGCTTTGTCGGGCAGAATGCCTACATCTTCTCCGCCAGCCTGAAGGACAATTTGCTGTACGGCCTGAAGCATCGCCCCAATTGTGAGGATGTTGCTGCGGGCACCTCGCAACAAGAAACACCACAGGGGACAGCAGAGGGGACAGCAGAGGGGACAGCAGAGGGGACAGCAGAGGGGACAGCAGAGAGCGCGGGTTCGGAAGAAAGCGAATCGCAAAGTGATTCGGAACGCCGAAGCTGGTTGGCGGAATCGGTGCGCGCCGGCAATTCCGAGCATGATATTTACAAGGATTGGGTAGATTATAAATCGGCTGGTGCGAGCACTCCCGGCAGCATTGTTAGCGCCGCGCTGAAGTCGATCGAGATCGCCGACATGGCGGAGGACGTCTATCAGTATGGCATGCGCGGCTCGCTTGATCCCGCAGCCAGCGGCGAGGCTGCCGGGCGCATTCTAAAGGCGCGCATGGCCATGATGGCGCGCTTACAGGAGCCGGCCTATGCGGATCTGGTCGAGCCGTTTGACCGCGCCTCATATAATATGAATGCGACTTTGGCGGAAAATCTCATCTTTGGAAATCCGGTTGGGGATGCCTTCGATATCGAGAGGCTGGCCGAGAATAAATATGTGCTGGAAGTTTTGGAAAAAGCCGATCTCACGGCGGATTTGCTGTCCTGCGGCCATCAGCTCACCGCCACCATGATAGAGCTGTTTGCTGATTTGCCGCCCGATCATGAATTGTTCCAGCGCTTCAGTTTCATTAGCGCCGATGATTTGCCCGAATATCAAACATTGGTCACCCACACCGATAAGGAAAAGCTCGACGAACTGGACGATGCTGATCGCACCCGTCTGATGTCGCTGCCGTTTAAACTTATCCCGGCGCGCCATCGTCTCGGCCTGATCGATGAGGAGATGCAGACCAAAATCCTTGAGGCGCGGCGCATCTTCCATGAGGATTTGCCTGAGGAATTACAGGATTCGGTCGAGATGTTTGACCATGAAAAATACAATTCGGCGGCGACGCTGCAGGATAATATTCTGTTCGGCAAGGTCGCTTACGGTCAGGCCCAGGCGGCGGAGAAGATTGGCGAACTCGTCTCCGAGGTGGTCGATGTGCAGAATTTGCGCGCCACCGTGATGGAAGTCGGGCTCGATTATGAGGCAGGTATCGCCGGTTCGCGCCTCTCCGCCACCCAGCGTCAGAAATTGGCGATCGCCCGCGCCGTCATGAAGCGCCCCGAAGTCATCATCCTGTCGGAAGCGACGGTCATTCTCGAATCGGCTTCGCGGCTGCGCATTCTCAACAATATATTGCAGGAATTCACCGGCAGGGGTGTTGTATGGTCATTGCACCGGGCCAGTGATGCGGAGCGCTTTGCTCATGTTTTGGTGATGAAAAACGGTCGGGTGTTGGAAAATGGCGATTTCACTTCGGTCAATAAGGACGGCACAGCGTTTAAGGAACTAATAGATAACGAGTAACTGGCGATTAAAACTTCTCTTTCCCCCTTGGGTAAAGGCCACCCAGACCCGATATAAGAGAAATAGCCGCTCACGAGCTTGTAAGGATTTAGGAGCAGCCCATGGCTACAGATCTACAGCAAGATGTCGATCTTCTCAGAAACGTCCCGCTCTTCCGTAATCTGGATGCAGCAAAGCTCAAGCTGTTGGCCTTCACCAGCGAGCGCCTGACCTATGCCGCCGGCGACAGTCTTTTTTCCCAAGGCGATTCGGGTGATACCGCCTATGTCATTGTCGAAGGCGAGGCCGATATCATCATTGAGACGCCGAGTGGCCCGATCATCGTGGCTACCGTGAAGCAGAATGATTGGGTCGGCGAAATCGCCATTTTGTGCGATGTGCCGCGTACGGCCACCATCACCGCAAAAAGCAAGCTGACCACCTTGCGCATTTCAAAAGATGTTTTCTTTCAACTCATTATGCAGTTTCCGCAAATGTCGGTCGAAGTCATGCGCGAGCTCGCCTTTCGCCTTGAGTGCACCAATCGCCAGCTTCAGGAAGCGGTGGGAAAATTGAAGGAAGCCGGGCAATAGCGCCATCAACGGTTCCGTCGCAGCGCTTCACCATGCCGTCCCCACTGCCAGTCATCAGCGCCCTATGAGTAGATTAGACAGCTTCATTCGCCGCGCTCGCGCCCAGCGCGACTGCCTTAAGGATGCCGTGCAGCGTACCGCCCAGATTGACGGGCCGGTGATCGAGCTCGGCCTTGGCAATGGCCGTACCTATGACCACCTCCGCCATCTTGTGCCCGAGCGCGAAATTTATGTGTTCGAACGCCACGTGGCTGCCCATCCGGATTGCGTGCCGGATGATGCGCATCTCTTCCTCGGTGATTTCCGCGAAACTATTCCGGATGCCATGGCGCGCATTGGTGCGCCGGTGGCCTTGTTACATGGCGATATTGGCACCGGCAATGCGGCGAAAAATGCTGAGCTCGCCGCCTGGTTGGGTCCGGCTATCCGCCCCCTGTTGGCGCCTGGCGCCGTGGTGGTGTGCGATCAGGCGTTAAACAATGCCGGCCTTGAGGCGCTTGAGCCGCCTGAAGGCGTCGATGCTGAGCGCTATTTCGTGTATTGCTGCCGCGAATAGTTTCATTAGAGGGGTTATTATTTCTAATGTAAGATCAGGCATGTCTCGTAAAATTCCGCCACTAAATGCGGTTCGTTCCTTTGAAGCGGCAGCCCGTCACCTTAGTTTTACTCATGCAGGCAATGAGCTGAACGTGACCCAGGCGGCGATCAGCCACCAGATAAAAACGCTCGAACAATGGCTCGGCATGCCGCTTTTCCGCCGCCTTAACCGGGCCGTCAGCCTGACCGAGGAGGGCGCTGCCTATTTGCCGGCGGCCAGTTAGGCGCTGGATGGCTTGGCCAGTGCGACGGCGCAATTGATGCGCACTGGAGATTCGCACTCCATCACGGTGACGACGCTGGATTCATTTGCCGCCCAGTGGTTGGTGCCGCGCCTCAAGGATTTTCGTGCGCGATTTCCGGAAATCGATGTGCGTATTTTGCCGTCTGACGATGTGGTGGATTTTAATCGCCATGAAGTGGATCTGGCGATCCGCTACGGCGCGGGAAAGTGGCCCGGTCTGGTCGTCCGTCAGCTCATGACCGAAGAGCTTTTCCCGGTTTGCAGTCCATCATTGTTCCAGGGCGCTCGCCCGCTGCGCCGGCCAGAAGATCTCGTTCACCACACGCTGCTGCATGATGATTTGAGCTTCGAGAATGGCGATGTGGATTGGCTCACTTGGCTGCGCACGGTGGGTGCCGACAATGTGGTCGATAGCCGGCGCGGGCCGTTTTTCAGCCATTACTATCTGGTGCTCCAGGCAGCCATCGATGGCCAGAGCGTGGCTTTGGGGCGCGGTGTCTTGGTGGCTGAAGCCATGGCGGACGGGCGCTTGGTATAGCCATTTGATTTGGCCGGCATTCCGCTTGAATATGCTTATTATGTAGCCCACCCGGAAGGCGCCGTGCACCGCCCCGCCGTGGCCGCGTTTGGCAATTGGTTGATCAAAGAGGCGCGCCGCAGTCAGGAGAACAGCAATGTCGAATACACCGCCCTTATCGAAAAATACCAGACCTGAAGGCTTCACCGTTTCGCGTGCGCGCGATGGCGGTTTTGAAAGCGGCGGCCTGCGGCAAAAATTTGAGTATCGCGATCTCGGCATTTCTGAGGCAACCGAGGGCCGCTTCCATGCTCAGGTGGTCCGCATTGGTGGCGCCGGCGGCAGTAGTGGCCAGCAGGTCGCGGCGGAACATTGGCACACGCTCGATTTCCAACTCGTCTACATCTTGAAAGGCTGGATCGCATTCGATTATGCTGGTGTTGGCGAGACGCGCCTAGAAGCTGGCGATTGCGTGCATCAGCCGCCCGGCTTTCATCATGCGGTGCTCGGCCGTTTGGATGATCTTGAATTACTTGAAGTGACCAGCCCGGCGGATTTCGCCACCGACGAATTCTAGAGCGAAATCCGATAAAAAGTATCCAGTTTATTTATTATCGATGGGCATGCCGCCAGCAAATCAGTGGCCACCTAGCGGCTGCCCTTTCGCATCACTTCCAGATTGGCGCGTAGGCTGTCGGTCACCGTCAGCGCCGCTTCGAGCGCGCGGCGGCCATCTTCGCCGCTGACGATGGGCGGGGTGCCGTCGCGTACTGCGGCGATAAAGGCCTCGACCTCGCGCTCGAGCTCATCGACCTCTTCATAGCTCTCCTCTTCCATTGCCACATCGGCGAGACCGCTGATCGGCCCGGCGCTTTTCTTGCCGACGATGCGGGTGCTGCGCTTGTCGAAATCGATGGCGATATAGGCATCGGGCTGGAAGATGCGCATTTGTCGCTCGGTCTTTAGGCTGATGCGGCTGGCGGTGATATTGGCGATGCAGCCATTCTCAAACTTCACCCGTGCATTGGCGATGTCTTCTGAATCAGAAAACACCGGCGCGCCAGCAGCATCGATTGACGCAATTGGTGCCTGCACCAGCGAGAGAATAAAATCGAGATCGTGAATCATCAGATCGAGAATAACGCTAACATCCGTGCCGCGCGGCTTAAAAGGCGCGATGCGCAGACTCTCGATAAAGAGCGGGTTTTTCAGGCGCTGGCGGAGAAAATGCGCGGCGCCGGAGAAGCGCGGCAAATGGCCAATTTGAAAAATTAGATTTTTTGCCTCAGCCAACGCGATCAGTTTCTCTGCGTCTTGAAGATTGTCGGCGATGGGTTTTTCCAACAACACATGGACACCGGCTTCGAGGAAACAGCTCGCCACTTCAAAATGCGCCCGCGTCGGCACGGCAATGGAGACCGCATCCACATGCTCCACCATCTCGCGGTAATCGCTGAAGCCGGCGGCACCATGCGTTGCCGCCACGGCGCTCGCTTGTGCGGCATCGTTATCGGCCACCGCCAGCAGATCGGCATGGGTTGAGTTGGCGACCTTGTTAGCGTGAAATTTTCCGAAATGACCAACTCCGGCCACGCCCATTCTCAATTTATCCGCCACGTTTTTTATTCCGCCTGTTTTGTTTGTCGGCCCAAGAAGATTATATATCCCGCCAACCCAACCCTTGTGAACCAGAGAGGCCAGTCCCTTGACCGATTCAGTGCTGAACGAACAGGAATTATCGCAGCTGCGCGAGATCGACACACCGACAATCTGCAATGCGCTGGAAATTCTTTCGCCCGAGCGACGCGCGCGGGGCTTTACCGTGCGCCATCTCTATTGCGCCTTTCCCGAGCTTGAACCGATGGTCGGCTATGCCCAGACGGCGCGAATCCGCGCGGCCAACCCGCCAGGTTCCGGCTGCCGCCGAGCTCTGCATACGCCGCGAAAAACCCATTTTGGACGCCTGTAAAAGCTCCAATTTCTCCGTCGACATGATCGAAAAAGCGATTTCCGAGGCCAGCAATATTCATTAGAGCAAAACCCGAGCAGGTGGCATCACCTGCGACGTTGCTGTTATTTGGTGATTTGCTTCTATTTAAAAGCGCTAGAAC
>Ga0114999_10007840_pt1 | contig 12042 bp, 10 predicted proteins | sample ArcticOcean_MG_C_3_FD_89820 | JGI IMG/M metagenome (GOLD analysis project Ga0114999, IMG submission 89820) | Marine microbial communities from western Arctic Ocean - ArcticOcean_MG_CB8_126 | ecosystem: Environmental > Aquatic > Marine > Oceanic | place: Arctic Ocean: Canada Basin | collected...
ACACGCCAACTACGATCTCGTTAAAAGCATCGGCGTTCTTCCAGCACCGAAACAGGTGATCGGGCCCGAAGACATTCTCACGCAGGTTCGTGCCGATATCCAAGCTGCGTTCGATTTGCGGTCGTACTGCACGGATTCGGAAGACAAGCTTGTCGCACATCTTGAGTCAACGATTCGTCGAGCCGTTGATTGGATAGATGAGGCTATATCGAGCGAGTCCGAAGAGGAGCTGGTAATTGCGCTAACTCAACTCCCCAGATTCACCGTAACGGGCGGACGCAAAGGTGACTGGAGTCCGCTTGCCAGTGGCGAAAGCAGCATCGAGGAAGTGAGGGTGCTGCTGAAAGGTGCACAGACGGCGCTTGAAAGCGGTCGCCAATCGCTGGGGGAAGCGACCGTAGTCCCCCTCGTGAATGCGGTTTCGAGAATGGTCCTGAGTTACGCAGCAAAACGTCGAAGCGAGGGCGTGCTCGAGTTTCAGGATTTGCTGGTGCTTTCGAGTGAACTACTCGATACGAGCGCAGATGCACGAAAGTATTTTCAAGACAGATACACGCACATCATGATCGACGAGTTCCAGGACACCGACCCGCTGCAGCTCAAGCTGGCGATGCGACTCGCAGATCGAACCAGCGGTACCGGTGAGACTGGACCACCGTCACCCGGTGCGTTGTTCGTTGTTGGTGATGAAAAGCAGTCGATATACCGGTTCCGCCGAGCAGACCTGACGCAGCTGAACGGATTGATCGGATCACTCGGCGCCAAACGTCTATCTCTCACAAAGAACTACCGATCTGCCCCCGGGATTCTGAACTGGGTCAACGCGATATTCGAGCCGTGGATGAACGGCCCAGACGGCACAACCCGGAGTGCCAATCAGGCGGAATATGTTCGACTTGATCCGGGGCGTGACGACCATTCCGAATCGGAAAAACCTCGGGTGATGATCGCTGGCGGACCCGCTGAGGGCAACACTGACGAAGCCCGAGCCTTAGAGTCGGACGATTTTGCAAACCTGGCGTTGAGCGTAGGTGCTGGAGAGTGGATGCTCCCGGACGGCGCAGGTGGGTTACGCAAATCGAACTATCGAGATCTCTGTGTGCTCATGCCACGACGAACCGGACTGGGTTTTCTTGAAGATGCCTTTTTTGCGAGTGAGGTTCCGTATCTTCTCGAAGGGCAAGCTCCAGTATTCGAATCGCAGACGGTTCACGATCTGAGCAACAATCTGGTGGCGATAGACGATCCGACCGATCAGGTTGCAATTGTTGCCGCACTGAAGTCTGGGGCATGGGGATGCTCAGATCAGGATCTGTACGAATGGGCCGAATCGGGACGGAAATTTGAGTACGCCCGTAACCCAGTGAAACTGGCCGATTTCGACCGGGGCACGCGCATCTGGAAAATTGCAGCAGCCCTTGACGGGTTGGCGAAATACCACGAACTTCGACAACAGATATCCACCCCGTATCTAATAGAACAGTTCGTGCGCGAGCGTCGCCTGCGCCAGGTCGCAGCTTTATCCGAGCCCGGAGGAGACAGAGAGCGGCTGATGGATCTCTTGATCGAGATGAGCCGCGGGTTGCAACGCTCCGGAACGGGATCTCTGAGGGAATTCGTCCGCTGGATATCCCGTCAAGCTGAGGCCAAAGTTCGTGTCGCTGAGGGCGCATTATCGAGCAGCGAATCCAACGCCGTTCGAGTCATGACCATCCACGCAGCGAAAGGACTCGAATTTCCGATCGTGGCGCTGATGAACATGCGAACGCTGGCTCGTGCTCCACAGGGCTCTTTGATCGCGAAAGAAGAAAACGGGCAACCTGTCATTTCGGTCAAGTTGGGCTCGGCAAATCTTGGACTCTCGACGACTGATTACAAAGATTTGGCTGATAAGGAAAAAGATAACGAAGCGGCCGAGCTTGTGCGACTCGCGTATGTAGGAGCCACTCGTGCCAGAGAGCACTTGATCGTCAGCGTGCACCGAGCGGGCAGAGACAAATCATCGCTCGCCGTACGAATAAACGAATTCGATGATGCGAGCGGTGGCTTGTCCGAGGAGTTCGATATTGAACCGGTTACTGGAGTGAGCGAGGACACTGATTCGACATTGAATACGCCTGATACCTCAACGTTCTCGCTAGACGATCGAACCGAGTGGTTCGACCAATACGACACAGCTGTGAACGCAGCGAAGAGTCGGGGCTATCTCACGCCTTCACAGCTGGCAGACCACACTATGTTCGACGGCCCAAAACCCGAGGACAAACCTGAAGACAATCTCGAGTCGACGGAACGCAACACGTCTGAACGAGGGCGAGGCGGCACAAAGTTCGGATCGGCCGTTCACGCGGTACTACAGGACGTCGACTTCGATGATCTATCGAACTTGGACGATCTCGTTCGAGCATCGGCAGAAGCGCACGACGTCGTGGGCGATGAAGTACACATAGAGAAGAGCGTTCGAAGCACTCTGGCTAGTCCGACCGTTGCGAGAGCAACCATGGGTAACAGCTGGCGTGAGGGTTGGGTTGCAGCCGAGATATCGGAAAATATCGAGCTTGAAGGCTCGGTCGACCTGATCATCCAGAACGACGATGACTCCGTCACGATCGTCGACTACAAAACCGATCAGGTAGAAGGCGCACTGCTGCAAGAACGGGCAAGAGGTTACGAACCTCAACTTGCCGGCTATGCACTGGTCCTCGAGAAGCTGGGGATGCAGGTGCGAGACGCTGTGCTGGTTTTCGCCAACGGCGGGGCCGACGGATCAGCGGCTGAGTATTTCGTTAAAGACATGGATACTGCCAAAGCTGTGGCGATGAGTGAGATTCAACGCCAAATCGGCTAGTGCGATGGCAAAAAACGACCGAAGTACGGCGGGTCAGGCTAAGATCACGTTCTGAAGATTTCTTATTACGATTCTGGAGTTGAAAAATGGGGCTGCTCGACGGCAAAAAAGTACTGATCACGGGCGCTCGCAAGGGAATCGGACGGGGTATTGCGCTCACGCTCGCCAACGAGGGAGCCGACGTAGGAATCAACGATATCGTCGATGACGAGGTATCGCAGCGCGCCGCCGAGTTGGTCAGAGATCGGGGCGTGAAGGGCACGTTTCACGCTGGTGATGTCAGCACCGTAGCGGGAATCAACTCGGTCATCGATTCGTTCCTTACACAGCATGACCAGATCGACATTCTTGTAAACAACGCAATATTCCCGGATCAATCACGTCCGCTGTTCGACACGGACGAAGTGTTCTGGGATCGAATGATGGATCTTTCTCTGAAGGGCTACTTCTTCGGATCCCAGCGCGCAGCAAAAGAAATGATCGCTCAGGGCACTGGCGGTCGAATCATCTGCCTCGCGAGCGTGCACGCCTACGTTGCTATCGAAGACTGGACGGCATACGGAACGGCGAAGGCTGGGTTACGTCGGATGATGAAAGGCTTCGCCACTGATCTTCGCGGGCACAATATCACCGCAAACTGCATCGCACCGGGGGCGATCTCGAACGCACTTCCAGATGGCGATGACGATGTGATCGACGGCCCTCCGCACGATCCGTCACAGTTCACTGAAAGTCTTCCGTCGGCGAAGGGCGGGCTCCCGAGCGACATTGCGAACGCAGTTCTATACCTATCGTCAGAACTTGGGCAGTACGTCAACGGCGAAACGATTCTCGTGGACGGCGGCATGATCGCATCGAAGAAGATGCGCGACTAAGGCAGCGATTAATTGGAGCAGATATGAGCATGAAACTTCTTGAAGGAAAAAAGGCGCTGATTACCGGTTCACGTCGCGGCATCGGAGCTGGCATAGCACAGCTCTTTGCTGAGCACGGAGCCGACGTGGGCATCAATGACGTTGTGCGCGACGAGGAAGCTGACAAAACGATAGCTGTTGTCGAATCACTAGGGCAAAAAGCCTCGTGGCATCTGGCCGACGTTGGTAACACGGAAGATCGAACTCGGATGCTTGATGAATTCGTTGCCGAGCATGGCCGAATCGACATTCTGGTGAATAACGCCGTGGCGTCCCGCGACGTGCGCTTCACGGAGATAACCGAGGAGTTCTGGGATCACTTGGTCGGCCATGGCCTAAAGGGCTATCTCTTTCTCGCTCAGGGCGCGGCGAAACGCATGATCGACCATGGTCACGGCGGAAGCATCATCAACATCAGCAGTATTCAAGGCTATCGAGCATGGCCGCACAATACGGTCTACGGCGTTGTGAAGGCCGGACTGATTCGCATGGTGCAATCGATAGCGCACGATCTGGCGGGGACAGGCATTACGGCAAACAGTGTCGCACCGGGTTATATCGACAGCCAGGTGCTTTCAGCCGAAGACGAAGCGAGCAGAGGTAACGACGAGTACCTCGGATCGGCGCTGGGGTTTATCCCGAGCAGGCGTGGTGGGGTACCTCGCGATATCGCCGGGGCCTGCGTGTTCCTCGCGTCGGAACTTGGCGATTACGTAAACGGCCAGACGATTACTGTTGATGGCGGATTTATGGCAGGCGGCGTGCCGCAAGATTCGAAACCGTGGAACCCAGAGCCCGGTGTTACCGAGTAGTTCGAGCATGTAGTGTGAGCCGGGGTGTGCTAATGTCCGGTCGGAATCGATACTCGCGATGAGAAATAATGTTGATTCGCATGAACCACTAATTTAGAAGGCCAATACGAATGATTAAGCACCGCAGCCTGCTGTTTCAACTGATCCTGTATATCGTCACTTTAGGACTGTACTGAGTTTATTGGTACTACTCGACGCTTGATGAAATGACGAAATTTCAGGGCAAAAGTACAGAGCCCATCATGTGGACGATCTTGATGTTCGTACCGTTCGTCAACCTATTTGCGATGTGGAAACACGCGTCGACTGCGTCAGCCGTATCAGGTGGAACATATCCATCGATCCTCCTCTGGATACTTTGGATATTCATCTCACCGGCGATGTGGATACTGGTTCAACTTGAACTGAACAAACTCGCCGGGCAGTCGGCGTCTTCATCGGAATCGTCGGGCGAGTAGCGAATGGCAGATTCTTCAGGAATTGACGCGGGGCAACGATACGAGCCTAGTGAAGAACACCTCGTCTACGAAACCCCGTGGCTCGATTTCTACTACGATGACATTACGCATCCAACTGGCGATTCAGGCAAGTACGCATGGATTCGTTCTCGCTCTGGTCTCGGAGCCGTGATGACGATCCCAGTCACACCGTCGGAGAAATACCTCCTAATAAAGGTGTACCGTCACCCCTCAAAACGCCATTTATGGGAGTTCCCAGCAGGTGTGATGGAGCAAGGTGAATCACCGGTCGAATCAGGCCGACGAGAGTTAATCAAGGAGACCGGAGTTACGCCTACTGAAGTAAAGCTGCTCGGATCACAAATTCCGGTAGCGGGTTTCGTGGGGCACGTCTTTCACTCTCTTGTCGCTGAAATTCCCGAAATCAATCTCGACGATGTCACTCTGCAAAGCGAAGAAGGAATTGTCGATGTGTGCCTCCTTTCACGTAATGAACTAATTAATCTGTTCAACACCGAAGAGGTTGGCGAAGGCGTGACGTTGACATGCCTCGCCCACTACTGGATGTGGCAAGAGCGAAAACGCAGCAATGGAGAAGCATGAACGATCTTTACTCGCATATTGATTCGCACGTTGACGAGTCGATAGAACAGCTATTCGAACTCGTCCGCCAGCCCTCAATATCGGCCCAAAAACTTGGGTTCGACAAAGCGCCCGGACTGATGAAGGACCTGCTTGAACGAAACGGATTCGACGCCGAGATCGTTCCGGTTCCAAACGACGGCCTGCCGACGGTGTACGGCTACATGGCTGCTTCGGAAGCCCCGGAGAACGCCCCGACGCTCCTCTTCTATTGCCACTACGACGTGCAGCCCGTCGACCCGATTGATCTATGGGACACCGATCCCTTCGAACCCACCAGGGTCGGCGATCGTTTGTACGGCCGGGGCATGTCCGACGACAAGGGCAACATTGGCGCCCGTCTTGCTGCAATTCGTGCTTTCAGAGACGAACGCGGCGGCGTTCCGTGCAACATCAAGATGTTCTGCGAGGGTGAAGAGGAATCAGGATCGATCAATCTGCCCGATTTGATCGCCGAGCGGGGCGATGATTTCAAAGCAGACGCCTGTATCTGGGAGGGCGGAGGACGCAACCTGAACGGCGATCCGTTCATGTACTTAGGTTTGAAGGGCGTGCTAGGCATTGGCCTGAGCGTCACCATGCTTTCAGGCGATGCCCACTCTTCGTATGCAGCGATATTACCGTCAGCCGCGTGGCGATTACTTCAGGCGCTACAAACGATTAAAGATGAAGACGAGCGAATTCTTATTGACGGGTTCTACGATGGAATCACAGAGCCAAGCGCCGAAGCGATTGCCGCTGTGGAAGCATTGCCTGACGACGCTCCCGAGTGGCTCGATACATTCGGTGTAAGTGGGTTCGTGAAAGGTCTCGGCGGCGAGGATCTTAGAAAACAACTCATTTTCCAGCCAACTGCGAACATTGCCGGGCTGGATTCCGGGTATCAGGATGCCGGGATGAAGACCGTTCTTCCAGCAGTTGCCAAAGCCAAGATGGACTTCCGACTTGTTCCAGAACAGCGCCCATACGACATATTCGAAAAACTCCGTAAACACCTCGATAAACAAGGGTTTGAGGATGTCGAAGTCGAGGTACTCGCTGCCGTGAATCCGTACCGCACCGATCTCAATTCGCCGTGGGTGCAAATGGTGGCTGAGACTGCCGAGGAGATCTACGGTCGTAAACCGGTGATGACTCCTAACATGGCGGGGACGGGTCCGATGTTCGACTTCGGAGACACGCTGGGAATGCCGATTGCTACATCTGGTATCGACCACCCATCGCACAAGATTCACGCACCCAACGAAAACATTACGACCGAAGATTTCCTGCTTGGGGCGAAGCACGCAGCGTTGATTATCGAAAGATTCGCACGGGATTGGGGCTAGGTCTGGTGTTGCCCTCGTTTTTTAACCAGGCTTAACGACCCTACTGTCATGCTGAACTAGATTCAGTTTCTCTTTCGAAGCTGAAACGTCCTACGACTATGTAACCAGTGATCCCCCCGAGTCGACCGTAAGGCCAGTGGAACGTGATACTGAATCAAGTTCAGCATGACCGAGGTTTAAGTTCAGGATTTGTGTTGGGCACGGCAGCCGACACAAAACACCTCACTAGTCGCTAGAATTGTCGAGTTTTGTTGACACCTTCAGCTTCAGGAAACTTTCGCATATGGCCGTAATTCAGCCCACGCCCGACCACGTACTCGACAAGGCGACCATCGAGAAGCTCAAGCGTGTGAACACAACGGCCGTCGTCGATGTGCTCGCCCGCAACGGATACGAGCCGCACTACGTCTACATGCCGAACGTCAGGACGATGAATCCCGGCCTACGACTTGTAGCACGGGCAATCACAGTTCGATTTGTCCCGGCGCGACCCGACGGTATGGCTGAAAAACCCGGCGGTGAAGAATCGCCAGAGTTCGCTGCGTTCGAGCTGGCAGGACCCGGTGATGTGATCGTCATGGAGTCGATGCGCAATAAACGTATGTCAATCGGTGGCGACATCAAATTTCTCAGGCTGAAGCAGCGCGGAGTAGACGGTCTCGTGTGCGACGGCGGCATTCGCGATATGCACACGGTCAAGGACTACGGAGTCGGCATGTGGGGACTCGATAAAACGTCGAATCTTGGCACTCGAGTCGGCACGCCATATTCAACCAACGACACCATAGCTGTGGACGGAATCCTCATTCGACCGGGTGACTACATCGTTGCTGACGATGACGGAGTGGTGGTAATCCCTCGTGGTGTAGCAGTTGATATTGCCGCCAAAGCCATCGAGTACGACGATCTCGAAGAGTGGATTCGGGCGCGCCTCGACAAGGAACAGCTGACCCCGGGAATCTACTACCCACCCGACGATCAGGTCATCGCCATGTACCGCAAAGAGCGAGCCGAGCAGGGTAAGTAGGACGTCGTTCGAGGGGCTCTCGCTCAATGGTCGGCTTGATTTGGCGACCTAGCCTCATGTTGAGACGCCAACAATCGATTTCCCGAGTGCATCCGAGGGATCTGGTGGGGTCGCGCGAACGGGCGCATCACGGGCGTGGCTGGAATGATCGACGAATCCAACGAGATCCCTCCACGGAGTTTATCCCGATGGAAATCGGGGCTATCGCTCCGGTCGGGAAATCGAGTCCGCCATTACCTAAAGATCGATTTCGATATCTTGCCCATCGTAGGCGTACTGAATGTCGAGTCCTTCCGACTCCTTCAGTTTCGCCAGTTCGGCGTTGACCAGCACGTGATCGATGTCGTGCGTTGCGTCCGTGAGCAGAGCTCGCCCGGGTCGTAAACGCCGTATTTGATCGACCGCTTCCTCAACAGTGAAATGCGTGCCGTGCGTGCGGGTTGGTCGGAGCGCATCGAGAACGAGTAGTTCGGACCCGGCGATTAACTGAGCAGTTTCGTCGGAGATCGCCGATGCGTCGGATACGTAGCTGACGGGTCCGAATCGGAAGCCGAAAATTTCGAGATTCCGTCCGTGCTCAACGGGAAGAGGAGTCAGGGTGAGACCATCTACGTCAAACGATGCCGCGTCGATTGTGTGGAACTGGAGCTTTGCGACACCGCCGCCGCCTGTCTGCCTGTTGCGATCGACAAGGTAGTAGAACAGTGATTCGATCGAATCGAGATCGGTATCTCGCAGGTAGATCGGAAGCGACTCCTGCGCGTTATTCGTCCAGTCTCGAAGATCATCAAAGCCGCCAACCGCGTCGGCATGAGCGTGTGTGATCACCAGCCCATCCATCGTCTGCACACCGAATTTCGGGAACCAGTTCATCGCCGACTCGTAGAAAAACTTTCCAGCGTCGATAACGATATTGCTGGTTCGCCCGTCAGCGAGTTGTCGCTGGATGAGCAGCGAAGTGTTGCGCCGTCGATTGGGTGAGCCCGGCTTGATAGCGTCGGGGCAAACCTTGCACTGGCTATCGGGATTCGTCAGGCACGACACCCGCGGAACACCCTCGGACGTGCCGGTGCCCAGAAAAACGATCCTCGAATTCGATCCAGAGCCTTGGCCAGAATTGATCATCGGAGAAGGATACCGGCTGGCTAGCGATTTATTGGTAGTTATTCACCGGCAATTTGCCCATACACTTCGGCCATGACCTCACAAGTGCAAGAACTACTCGATGGAGCCAGAGCAGGACGCTGGATTCTGCCTTCACCCAAGCAACCGAACCCGGTATCGCTGGTGCGGGCAATCGCCGATATTTGTGGAGCGACGAACGGTTTTAACGATCCGGTTGCCGACAGCTTTCGTAATTTGATCGGTGAGCCTGAACATCTGGTGTTCGTTATCGCTGACGGGTTCGGTATGAACTTTGTGAACTCACTCGATAAGGATTCATTTAGCAGATCGAACCTCGCAATCGAATGCCGTGCAGTCTTCCCAAGCTCCACGGGGCCTAATCTCTTCACGTACGGTCGTGGTCAGTGGCCGGGGCAGCACGGCAAGCTCGGTTGGTGGGTACATCTTCCGGTGCTGGGAGAGCGTGCCTCGTTATTCCCGTGGCAGCGAACGCGAGATGGCAAAGATCTGACGGAGCTCGGACTCGACGGTGCCTCGGTGTTTCCGGGCGAGGCGTTTGTTGTGAGCTTTGGTCGTGATGTCGCCAACTTCATTCCTGACGACCTCGCGGGGAGTGTGCCAACCCGTGCGCTACACGGCCCCGATTCGATCAACCAATACTCCGGCCTGTCGAATGCTGTCGATCTTGTTGTGGAACGCATTGATTCTGCAGACGAGCCGACTTACTCGCACATCTACTGGCCGAAAATCGATTCAGCGGCACATGGCGGTGGTACGACTCACGAAAAGACTCTGGGGCGGGTGAGTGAACTCGATTCACAGATGCAGCGATTACGAGAGTTGCTGCCTAGCAACGCAACCTTAGTGATCACGGCTGATCACGGGCATGCCGATGCTCCGAGGCATCTGAAATTCCGCATTGATCCTTCCGACGAGATGAGCCAGATGCTGGAAACGGAACCTGCGGGTGAGAGTCGAATCCTGTATTTCCGTGTCAAAGATGGAGAAAACAAACGCTTTGCCGAGCTGTTCCGAAAACGATACGGCGAGTACCTCTTTTTGTTCTCATTTGATGAAATGGTCGAACTCGAACTACTCGGACCCGATGGCATTTCCGACGTCACGAAAGAAAGACTGGGCGACTTTCTGGCGGTAGCCAAAGGTGCGTGCAGCATCGAGTTTTGCGCGGAGGGCCAGGAGCGAATGCTGCTGCTCGAATCAACTCATGGCGGACTTACGCCAGACGAAATGTTGGTCCCAGTGATAATCGCTTAGATTGCGTGTCGAATGATCTCCGAACACGCTCGTCTACGAATCGCGTTTCGCCAGATACTCCAACTGCTCAGCATGTAGCGGTAGTCCAAACTTCTCGCTCAGCCGCGTTACATCGTGGATGTCGGTTTCTTTTATCACGTAGCCCGTGTGACTATCGATCTGGAACTCGGGAGTGGGGCAGCGGACAGCCCGACCACCAATTGTCCCGCTCCCGCTCATCGACTCGGCTGTGACTGGGAAAAGATGGTCCGGCGCACCGTAGTTGTAGTTCCCATCAGTAGCCGGTTCTAGCAGGTGAAAGTCGAAGTTCTTACCGTCCAGCGTACCCATCACAAAGTTCCACGGCGTGTGATCGTCGGTGTGGACATCATCGAAACCGCGCTCACGAAGAGCCGCCACGAGCCGCGGTGAATCGCTCGACTCGATCAAGAAATCGAGATCGGAATGAGTTCGTGTCTGCGCGCCAAGCAGCGCATCGACTCCCCATCCACCGTCAATCCAAATTTTCAGATCGAGTTCATCGAACAGCTCGAGGTAGGGGATTAGATCTTCCAGCGTGAATTCTTGTGGCACGTTTGTTCTTACCTAATCTGTTGAGTCGAATTTGAAGCTACTGGCAATTCGGCGATCTCGCCTGGATCGAGAGGGTCTAACCTTGGACCGAGATACTGAATCTAGTTCAGCATGACAATACCGATCCCGCAGTGCTGACGTTCCGGCGGTAGACTTTGAGCCGTTCAGCGATATCAACCCGGATGCAGTGCCTAGTTTCTCGAATATGGCACCCCAAGTGAAGTACCAATAATGACCAAGACCATTCGTGGCGCACTCAAGAAAAGACTCCAGGCAGGCGAAGTTGTCGTCGGCCCATTTACAATCGTGCCTTCGACCACGATGATCGACGCACTCGGCTATGCGGGTATGGATTTCTGCATTCTCGATACCGAACATGGTCCGCTTTCGATGGAAAAAGTGGCTGATCTTGTTATCGCCGCTCAAGGAACCGGAGTCGCTCCAATCGTCCGTGTTGGTGGTAACGAAGAGTGGCCGATTCTGCGTGCCCTCGATATCGGCGCTGACGGAGTTCAAGTGCCGCAAATCAATGAAAAGGCCGATGCCGAACGGGTCGTTCACTCCGCCAAATACGCTCCTATGGGCGAGAGGGGCATGTCGGTATTCACTCGTGCAGGCAACTACTACAAAGACGATGCAGTCGACCATCCGGCGCGCCAGAACGACGAGACCATGACGGTCGTTCACATCGAAGGTCAAAAAGGCCTGAACAACCTCGACGAAATCATGACCGTCGACGGAATCGACGTTCTGTTTCTCGGCCCGTACGACATATCGCAGTCTCTAGGCGTACCCGGCGAGGTTCGTTCGAAGATTGTCGAAGATGCTCTAAAAGAAGCGGCCGCGAAAGCGCAGGCGCAGGGCAGGGTGATCGGCTCGTACGCCAAAGACGTCGAGATGGGCAAATGGCTCATCGACCTCGGCGTTCAGTACCTATCGATCAACGTCGACGCAACGATCTACATGCAGGCGTGCGAAAGCATCGCCCGGGCACTGAAGTAACGGCCCTGTGCTGAAATAGCGGAACGGGCGGTTAGAGT
>Ga0114999_10007842_pt1 | contig 12041 bp, 15 predicted proteins | sample ArcticOcean_MG_C_3_FD_89820 | JGI IMG/M metagenome (GOLD analysis project Ga0114999, IMG submission 89820) | Marine microbial communities from western Arctic Ocean - ArcticOcean_MG_CB8_126 | ecosystem: Environmental > Aquatic > Marine > Oceanic | place: Arctic Ocean: Canada Basin | collected...
ATCGTGGTCACCTCCATCATCGTGGTTGTTGATGAGGGTGACGCGGTGGCCTCTGTCTTGCCAGGCCCTGCTGTCTCTTACACCACGTCCTGGGACTCTACTGCGCTGCGAGAGGTTCTGTTTCAGAAACGAGACTTCAAGGCCGCGCTCGGCCAAGGGCTGGAAGCGATGAAGCTAGCGCCAAAAGACGGTGACATTCACTTTGAGGTAGCGAAACTCTACTTCGCAGCGCTGACAAACGAATCGAGGATTCGACGGGGAGCAACTAATGACACACCCGACGAACTACGAGGCTGCACGCTCTACGAACTAGGGTGCTCCATCGACGATGCAGGCCAGGCTGTTTGGCAGAATTCGGAAGCCGCTGTGATGTCCCCAACGACTGAACCAAGCAACCAGGAAGCAGCGCAATTCATGATGGATCGCCTTGTTGGGAAAGGCCCGTAGCGAAGCATGTCCACACTACTTCATGTACTCGGCGGACTCGGCATCGCGGTCGCGGCTGCATCCGTAACAGTGCTTCTCAGCATCCTGTTGATCCGAGCAAAGCTGCCTATAGTCGCACCAGGGTCGCTAGCCGGCCCTGTGATAGTTGCAGTCATTGCATATCTGCTCATCGGGATTGCAGCCGCAATCGCCTCAGGGATCGCATTCCTCCTACTCGGGATCGTACTGCACCCTATCGTCGGAGCGATTCTGCCCAGGTTTGGTGGTCGCTCACCTTATTTTCCGCCCGATTCCTAGCATTTCTCACTCTTCTAGCTTCTCCAATTCGGACTCATTCCCAGTTAGTCGAACCCTACAGCAGCGGCTAGCTCGAAGGATGAACGACAGCCGCACCAGGTGCCACGCCGAGAGCCACACGCACTAGGGCTCGACCTCGATGACGGCCTCGATCTCGACGGCCATGCCGCTGGGGAGCGTGGCCAGGCCCACGGCGCTGCGGGCGTGCTTCCCACGATCGCCGTACAGTTCGACGATGAGGTCGGAGCAGCCGTTCACGACGGCGGGGGGCTGCGTGAAGTCGGGGTCACTGTTGACCATGCCGAGAAGCTTCACGAAGCGCACAACTTTGTCCAGGTCGCCGATCTCCGTGCGCAGGTTGCCGAGCATGCTGACGGCACACCACCTGGCGGCCTCGTAGCCCTGCTCAACGGTGAGGTCACGTCCGAGCTTGCCGATAACCAACTCACCGTTGGCTTGTCGTGGGCCGACGCCCGCGAGGTAGATGAGGTTTCCTGTACGCACGGCTGATACGTAATTCCCGCCAGGCTTGCCGGGGGGTGGCAACTCGATACCCATTGCTATCAGCTTGTCTTCGATCTGTGACATGGTGCGCCTCCGGTGGTTGTTTCGTGAGGCGTGTACCTTAGCAGCGCGAAACCAATCCGACTTGGTCGACATAGGCCATCTTCCGAGTCCGTTTGGCGAGCATGCAGCCGGAGTTGCTCCAGAAGGTAACGGCCAGTGGAGTTGGTGCGATGGATGAGTCCGGAAATTACCTAGGGCGGGTCGTCGTCATTTTGCTCGTAGCAGGGTCCCGCTTGCGTTGATCGTACTCCTGGTACGGCTGACTGGTAAGAGCGATCCCGTCAAAGATGCACCTCCCCAGCTCGATGCTCCCCCGACCACCGCAGGCGAAACTCGATTCAGCCAGGGGGACGTTCTCGATGCTCAGGCGCGCGCAAGAAGGATCGTCGATCAAACTCTTGAGGATGCCTACACGCATGTGCGTACCGTAGGATCCGGGAGGGTCAGCGCTGATGAACTTTCTTTCCGCTCCGCCCTATGAGTTGATGATGCGTGGGATCGATATTCAATTGGTAGTTCAAGAGATACTTCGGGACTCCCCCGCCGACCACCGCGATGCCTGGGCGCCCACGTTCACCTACACCACCAAGGAGTTCGCGCCACACATGTCGGAGGTGTCCACGCTTGAGGACTACACCCGTTTCGTCCCTCGACGTGCGCGCGGATTCACTTACCGGGGGCCCGCCTCAAAGCACTATCCACATTTCCTCTATGTCGCGAACACTGACCTGGCTGAAGCGCTCAAGGTGCTGCGCGCCCACAACGTCACGCTAAATGCGATGGAACATCCGACCGAAGCCTGGTACCTTCAACAACCCTAGGAATCTCCAGAGGCAAAGTCCTGCCGACTTCGCGCTGCGCCAAGCCCTGAAGCACGCTTGCTATACTCGGCGTCACAATCCTGAGCATCGGAGGCGCAGTATGGTTATTGGCAACAGGGACGCAACCTACCCCGAGGCAGAGTGGGAGGCGCGGGTCGCGCTGGCTGCCGCTTACCGTCTGACCGACATGTTCGGGATGACCACTCTGGTCTACAACCACATCACGGCGCGCGTGCCTGGAACCACCGATCAGTTCCTGATCAACGAGTTCGGTATGGGCTACGACGAGATAACGGCCTCCAACCTAGTGAAGATCGACATCAACGGTCGTGTGCTCGAAGGCGGGCACACGATCAACCTGCCGGGCTACATTATCCATAGCGCGGTACACGCGGCGCGGCATGACGTGAATTGCGTGATGCACACGCATACGCCGTACGGCATGGCCGTCTCTGCGTTGGCGAGCGGGTTCAGGCCGCTACAACAGGACACCTACGGCTTTCACAACGACATCTCGTACCACGAGTTCGAGGGCCTCGCCGTGGACGTTGAGGAGCGAGAGCGTTTGGTGACGGATCTGGGCAACACGAACAATATGGTGCTGCGCAACCACGGCCTGCTGACGCTGGGGCAGAACGTGTCGGACGCGTGGGGTCGGATGTGGAATCTCGAGCGCGCTTGCCAGGTACAAGTGCTGGCGATGTCCACGGGAGAGCCGCTCAACCAGGCGCCGATCGAGGCGATTGAGAAGACCGCTGCGCTGGTGGGGAAGAACCCCGCGGGCATGGCTTGGCCCTACCTGCTTCGCAAGCTGGATGCGAAAGACCCGTCGTACAAGGATTAATCCCTGTCCGAGCACAGACCTGCCCCCGAAGAGAATTGCCACATGATCAGCATCGACCTCATCAGGCGCGACCCGGACACGGTTCGCCGCTCGCTTAGCCGCCGTCAGGAAGAGACAGACGTTGTCGACGAGATCCTCGCGCTCGACGAGCAGCGCCGGACGACGATAGCCGCCGCGGACACGCTACGTGCGGAGCGCAACGAGGCCAGCAAGGCCATCGGCGCTCTGATGAAGGCGGGGCAGAGGGATCAGGCCGAACAGCAGAAGGAGGCCGTCCGCCAAACGGGCGAGCGTCTCAAGGAACTCGACGAAACACTACGAGGCCTCGATGAGCGCACGAGCGAGCTGATGCTGAACCTGCCGAACGTCGTTTCGGACGAGGTGCCGGAGGGGCGCGACGAGAGCGGAAATCTGGTGATTTGGGAAGAGGGCGAGCGCTCCACCTACGACTTCGAGCTCAAGCCACACTGGGAGCTATCGGAGTCGCTGGGCATCACGGATTTCGAGCGTGGCGCGAAAGTATCAGGCCGCATGTTTTACGTGCTGGGCGACACAGGCGCTCGACTCCAGCGCGCGCTGGTCACCTACATGATCGATCTGCACCGCCGCGAGCACGGCTACGAGGAACGTGGGGTGCCGTTCTTGGTGCTCAAGGAGACGATGATCGGCAGCAGCAATCTGCCCAAGTTCGCGGACGCTCTCTACCACGACGATGACGAGGACCTTTGGCTGATCCCGACGGCCGAGGTCCCGCTAACGAACCTCCACCGTGACGAGATACTCGACCCAGGCACGTTGCCTATCCGCTACATGGCGCACACGCCGTGCTTCCGCAAGGAACGCGCAGCGGCAGGTCAGCAGGTGCGCGGCCTCAAGCGCGTGCATCAGTTCGAGAAGGTTGAGATGTACCAGTTCGTGGAGCCTGAGCAGTCGATGGAGACGCTCGACGCCATCGTGCAGGCGGCGGCGGACGTGATCCGGGGACTGAAGCTGCCGTTCCACCTGCTGCAACTGTGCACGGGAGATATCAGCTTCCCGTCGGCCAAGAGCTTTGACCTAGAGATCTACACTCCAGCCAGCGACGAGTGGCTGGAGGTGAGTTCCTGCTCCAACTGCACCGATTTCCAGTCGCGTCGCTCCAACATCCGATTCCGACGTGAAACCGGCGGCAAGACGGAGTTCGTGCACACGCTGAATGGCTCTGGCCTGGCGATCCCGCGCGTGATCATCGCGATCCTGGAGACGTACCAGCAAGCCGACGGTTCGGTACGCGTGCCTGACGTGCTGGTGCCGTACATGGGCGGGCAGGAAGTGCTGGAGCCGGTTAGGTAGGGTGTCAATTAGTAATTGCCAGGCCGCGCCGCGCTACCGTAGCATTCACCTTGAGAACCGATGGAACGACAAAAAGTACATTCAGCGCTTAGTCGCAGGTTGCGGCTTCCGGCCTACTCGATTTCGCAAACCGCTGAACTCGCGCAAACGCGTCCACAAACGCGCCCACAAACGGTGACACGCTGGTTCGTGGGGGATCATCCCGTGTTCGCGACAGCGAAAGAGCCCAGGGCAGCCCTCTCATACCTACAGCTCGTTGAGATGGCTTTCGCATCCAGTTTCCGTTCTTTGGGGGTTAGTCTTCAGCGTATCCGCCGTGCGCATGACTATCTCGCTTCGGTATTCAAGGTGGAGTACCCCTTCGCTCAACTCGAGTTGAAAACTGACGGCCTCCACATCATCAAAGAACTGGAAGCATCCGAGGAGCGCAAGAGCACCGGCATGATCCTTGCAGATCGTGCAGGCCAAGAAGCGTGGCCGCCGTTGATAAGCGACCGAATTGCGCAATTCGACCACGAAGTGAATCTCGCGATGAGGTGGCACCCGAGAGGCCGCCAACACCCCGTGGTCGTCGATCCCCGAATCTCGTTCGGGGCACCCGTTCTCGAATCCACTGGAATCGCAACCTGGGTGTTACGAGAGCGATTTGAAGCAGGAGAGTCTCTTGCGGAAATCTGTGACGACTTTGGCGTTTCTCGGGCAAAGCTCAAAGCAGCCCTCCAGTTCGAGGGCCTTCAGGCTGCAGCGTGACATTCTTTTTCTACCGTAACTTTGGTCGAAAAGTACCGGAGGCGCTTCGGCTGCTGGGGCTGGATGTCGTCTGGCATGACGAACAAGGACTCGCTCCACATACCACTGACGAGGAATGGCTCGCTATCGCGGGTAGCGCTGGCTGGATCGTAGTCACTCATGACATCCATATTTCGAGCAACCTCGCTGAGCGTCAAGCACTTGCCGACGCTGGAGTAGGCTGCTTTGTCCTGGCTGGTGGCAAGGTCGCCAAATGGGAAAAGGTCAGAACTCTTGCCAGCGCTTGGCCGCAACTACTGTCCAAGCTGACGACCCCCCGCCCGTACATTTGGCGATACCATCAGCAATCCGGGTGGCGTCGACTCTATCCCTAGACAAGTCACACCGCACAACCAAAACAAAAAGCCCCGCTCTACGAGCGGGGCTTTTTCATGCTATCCAAATCAACTAGCTGCTTAGCAGCAGCCGCTACCACCGCACGCACAGGAGGCTCCGCCTCCAGCCATGGGGGCTGAGCTGGCGCCAACGCCTGCGCCGACGGCGACACGGGCGGAGAACATGGAGATCACTCGTGGCGAGACCTCGCCGCAAACGGGACAACTTGCTGCTTCTCCTTTGCTCATAGGGCTGAGCTTTTCGAAGCGGTCATGTCCCTCAGGGCAAACGTACTCGTAAATCGGCATATCGGTTCTCCTTCGCGGCGCTACTGTAATGCGAGTCTAGGCCACGATGGCAGGCCTAGGCAATCTGTCATAACAAACCGATGGTCGATCAACTCTCGTACTGTGCTCCCTGCTTCGGATGGGTTTCGATGACGGCGAGCGCGATGAACGCGCTGAGGAACGCGAGCAACGCCACTACGTAGATCACACCCCGGAAGGCGTCGATGAACGCTTCGTCGATCGCTAGTTGGGCGGAAACGGCCGCATCACCGGCCAGGCCTGGTGGGAGTTCTGCGCCCGCCAGTTTGGTGCGCTCGCCGTCAAGGTACTCAACCACGTCCGTCGAGGCCGCAGACGCGATCAGGTTGTTGTCGAGGGCGTTGTTGAATAGGCCAAGGGAGACGACCCCGAACACAGCGACCGCGAGGAGCATCGCCGTACGGGAAAGGGCGTTGTTGATACCAGATGCCAAGCCGGAAAGCCGCTGATCAACCGTGCTCATGACGACGGTGACGAGCGGCGCAACAGTTATGGCCATGCCTAGGCCAGTCAGGAAAATGGCTGGGAAGTACTGGGTCATGTAGGTCGAGAACCCAGGGCCTTCGATGCCAGGGCGAGCGAATAGCAACAGGCCAATGCCGACGAGGCTCGGGCCCACAGTGAGCGGTATCTTCGCTCCAATCTTGACCACCAGGCCGCCGGACCAGCGCGACACGGTGGCGATCAAGAGCAGGAACGGAAACATGGCCAGACCAGCTTCAGTCGCGGTGTAGCCCTGCACCTGCACAAGGTTCAGAGGCACGAAGAAGATGAATCCACCTAGTGCGGCGTAGAGGAACAGCGTCAGAACGTTGGCGCCGGTGAAGCTGCGATTCTTGAAGACGCCCAGCGGCATCATGGGATTCGCGACCTTAGCCTCAGCCACACCGAATCCGATGAGCGCTGCTATGCCCACTGCGATGGATGCGAGGACGATCGGGTCCCCCAGGCCAGAGTTGGTCGATTCAGTGAGGCCGTAGACCAGCCCCGCGAGCCCGATGGTTGCGAGTGCGCCTCCGAGCCAGTCAATCTTGCTGTCGCTAGGCTCGCGGCTCTCAGGTACGCGGGCGATGGCGATGGCGATAACGACGACTGCGATAGGGATATTGATGAAGAACACCCAACGCCAGGAGAGCTCTTCCGCGAGGAACCCACCGAGCACCGGCCCAGCGACGGTTGTGAGGGCACTAGCGGCGGACCAGGTGCCAATGGCCGCGCCACGCTCGGAGTCTGAGAAGCAGGCACCGATGAGCGCGAGGCTTCCCGGGACGAAGATCGCGCCACCGATGCCTTGCACGGCACGGGCCATGATCAGCGATGTTGAGTTGGGCGATAGGCCTGCCCACACGGACGCACCAGCGAAGATGGTGATGCCAACGATGAACATGCGCTTGCGCCCCAGCCGGTCACCCAGCGCTCCGCCTACCAGCAAGAGAGACGCGAGGAAGAGCACGTAGCCGTTGATGATCCACTGGAGGTCACCGATGGAGGCGTCCAAGTCCGCCTGAAGCACGGGAAGGGCGGCGTTAACAGCGGTGCTGTCGATAAACGCCATGCTGGATCCGAGGATCGTCGCGGCGAGGATCCAGACACCGGCAAAGGAGCGTTTTACAACCGTAACGTCGGGGACTATCTTTTCGTCGGACGAGGGGAATGTCGACATGTGCAACTACCCGTGGAAGCGATACCCTACATTCCAAACGGTATCGATGAACGTGTGGGTGGCGTCCTCGATCTTGCTGCGCAGTCGTCGAACGTGAACATCGACAGTGCGAGTGCCACCGAAATACTGGTAGCCCCACACCTGCTCAAGAAGCGCTTCGCGACTGTACACGCGGCCAGGGTTGGAGGCCAGTAGCTTCAGCAACTCATATTCTTTGAACGTCAGGAGCACGGGCTTATTCGCGACGTAAACGTCGTATCGCTCGGGATCGATGACGAGATCCCCACCGGTGATGAGATTTGCCTCCGGCGGCGGGGCCTTGTGATCCAGCAAGCGAGCGATGCGCAGCCACAATTCACCCAAGCGCCACGGCACGACAATGACATCGTCGGTGGCGATCTGGACGTTGGGGGTGCGGAGGAGGTCCCAAGAGATGGCCGCAATTACAGGAAGCCCACCGTTCGAACCGCTGGCGGACGGCAGATTCTGCGTGGCCCGATCGAGGTCGTTTCGGTGAGTCTCCGTCAGATCCACCAACAGAACGTCCGTGGACGATTCTGAAGTGCCATCAGCACCTGCTTGAACAAACCTTACCCCCTCAGAGTCCAGGCTGCGTTGAAGATCCAGACTAGGGCCACCAACGACGCCAACGATGTAGGGAACCTGGCTCAACGGAGGCATTCCCGCCTCTGCTACCACCAGATCTTGCCTTCCACCGATTCTTTGAGATCGTCGTACGTTCTCGTCCATAGGCCCGTGCTCAGGTACTTCCAGCCCCCGTCAGCAAAGAGGCACACGATGTTGGCGTTGTCCACTCGGCTCGCAAGGCGAAGCGCGGCTGCGAGCACTGCCCCCGAGGATACTCCTGCGAACACGCCCTCACGACGCAACAATTCTGCCGTTCCACGGAAGCTTTCTTCTCCACTCACCATGATTCGGGAATCCAGCATGTTCAGATCAAGGATAGGGGGAACGAAGCCTTCCTCCAGGCTGCGCAAGCCTTGGATGCGATCATCCGGCTCCGGTGCGGCGGCGATGATCTCGATCTTAGGGTTGAATTCCTTGAGTGCGCGGCCCGTGCCCATCAACGTACCGCCGGTTCCCAGCCCCGCGACGAAGTGGGTAATTTCAGGTAGATCCCTGATGATCTCTGGCCCGGTGGTCGCATAGTGAGCACCCGGGTTCGCGGCGTTGCCGTACTGGAACAGCATGAGGTAGGACGGATCCTTTGCCACGATCTGCTTGGCCATGGCGATGGAACCGTTGGAGCCCTCTTCACCAGGCGAGTAGATGATCTCCGCGCCGTATGCACGCAGAAGTTCCGATCGCTCTGGGCTCACGTTTTCAGGCATGACAGCGGTGAATCGGTAGTCCAGGCGGCTGGTGATCATCGCGAGCGAGATCCCCGTGTTACCGCTGGTGGGTTCGAGGATCGTCCGGCTAACGTCCAGTGAACCATCATCGAGGGCAGCCTGAACCATCGCCCTGGCGATCCGATCCTTCACCGAGCCGGTGGGGTTATTCCCCTCCAGCTTGGCGAAGATCCGGACGCCAGGTTTCGGACTGAACGACGGCAGTTCGACCAAGGGCGTTTCGCCGATGGCCTCGATGAGGCTGGAGCTACGCATACGTGCTCCAGGACAGATTCTCGTTCATTAGTGAACGGCTACCGCGCCCGCATCGCCAGGCAGAACCAGACCACAAAAGACGTCATAGTCGATCAACTCCGTAACGCTCGGGTTGTCGCCGCACAACCAGCACGCTGGGTTTCGGCGCGTCCTGACGACACGGAACTCCATGCTGAGCGCATCCACCAACAGCAGACGACCGATGAGCGGCTCGCCGATGCCGAGGATCACCTTGACGACCTCCGTGGCCTGCAGGCTGCCCATCGTTCCCGTAAGGGCACCCAACACGCCGGCCTCCGCGCAGTTCGGAACCATTCCTGGCGGCGGCGGTTCCGGGTAAAGGCAGCGGTAGCAACCCTTGCCTGGTTCGTAGGTGGTGACCTGCCCATCGAAGATCAGGATGCTCCCGTCCACGAGAGGCTTGTTGTTCAGGTACGCAGCATCGTTCACCAAGTAGCGTGTGGCGAAGTTGTCCGCCCCGTTGACGATCACGTCGTACTGGGCGATCAGGTCCATGGCATTCTCCGAGTTGATCGGGAACTCGTGGGCCACGACGTTCACTTCCGGGTTGTACCGGGCCAGTGTTATCTTTGCAGACTCAACTTTGGGCATGCCGATCGTCTCGGTGGTATGGAGCACCTGGCGCTGCAGGTTGCTGAGATCCACCGTGTCGAAGTCGACGATCCCGATGGTCCCAACGCCTGCGAGTGCCAGGTACAGGGCCACAGGGCCACCGAGGCCACCGGCACCAACGATCAGCACCTTCGAGTCGATCAGCTTGCGCTGCCCTCGGCTGCCGATCTGCGGCATGATGATGTGACGACTGTAACGTCGCACTTGTTCAGGGGTGAGCTGTGTTGCCGAAGTCATGATTGTCCTCCTCGAGAAGCATGCAATATCTAGATGCATGCGAAATCGCGCGTGGGGTTGCCACTCACGACCCATTCTTACTGTTGAGATGCGTCGGGGCGTCTCCTGGTGCAGGAGACGCGACTTACGCTCGCGCTGATGGCTTACCGCCGTCGATTAATGTAACGCACGTGCGCGCATGCGGCCAGTGCTTTTGATTCTTGTTGATTCTTCAGGGGGGGTTCGCCGGCCGTCGCAGAGCTACGCGGTTGGGGAAACGAACTCAGCATTGGCGCGTTGTCGTTCGGCCAAGTCGCCCACGCTGGTTGTGGTAAGCACTTGATGAACAGCCTCTTCGACATCCTGCCAGATGTTCCGCTGCGCGCACCCGGCGGCCAACGTACACTCCGACATGTCCTCGATACAGTCCAGCGGAGCGCTCCGCCCTTCGAGCGTGGTGACGACGTCGTTCAACGTGATCTCCTTCGCCGGGCGTGCGAGCACGTGTCCGCCTTGCGGGCCACGCCTGCTCCGGATGAAGCCGAACTTGTTGAGGGTCGTCAGCACCTGATCGAGGTACGGTTCAGGGATGCTTTGGCGCCCTGCGATGTCTCTAGTGCGGACGGGCTTGCCAGGCTCCGCTTGGAGAGCGAGATCCACCAGCGCGCGGACGCCATAGTCCACTTTCATCGGGATGCGCATGGTTCTCTCTCCAATCTTGTCAGGTGCCCTCTGGGGGGTCACGCCGCAAGGGCGTGTCACCCATGATAACCATCGAACGATCCAAAAACAATTAAATCGACCGAGAAAGTCGACAATAGGCCGCCGCCCCTCGGCGTGGCTGTCTGGGGCGACATCTGGTAGCATTTCTGATTGGTGCTGCGGAAAATGGCACCTTTCGGTTTTTCAGCCCTCCAATCAATAGCCGTCCCACTTAGGACGCAGTTCGGGAGCCCCGCATGGATCAGATCACCGTTGAAGCACAGCCACGTACCGCTCTTGGGAAGAAGGTCGGAGCTCTTCGGCGCTCTGGAATCACTCCCATCCACGTCTACGGATCGAAGATGGAGTCTCTAACGTTGCAGGCGTCCACCTTAGACTTGGTTCACGCTTTGAACGACGCAGGGTTGACCACTCCGATCACTATCAAGGTTGGCTCTAACGAGCACTTTGTGGTCGTGAAGCAGATCCAGAAGCACCCTGTGACCGACCGGGTTCTGCACGTGGATCTTTTCACCATCTCCCGCACCGAGCGCATCCATGCTTCCGTTCCGCTCCACTTTGAGGGCGAGGCATTGGCAGCCCGAGAAGAGGGCGCTCAACTTTCAGAAGACCTTCACGAAATCATGCTTGAGGCGATGGGACTGGAGATGCCCCACGCGATCATCGTAGACCTTTCGCCCTTGGTAGACTTGGATTCCGTGATCTACGCCGCCGACGTGGTGCTGCCGACCGGCGTATCGTTGGTAACCGATCCTACGGCGATCGTCGCTCGAATCGCACACCGGCGTGGCACTGAAGCCGCAGAGACCACCGCGAGCGCTACTCCTCCCGCGGAAGCAACTGGGGCTACCGAGGGCGCGTAAGTTCTAACAGCGCCAGCAGATATGCATGGCGCTACGAAGGAAGGGTCGCCCCGACGAAATCGGGGTGGCCACGAACGAAGTCTGCCACTGCCATCGGCTTGCGGCCAGCGGGTTTCACTTGGTGCAGCACCAACAACCCCTCGCCCGTCACCACGGCGACATCCTGCCCCTGACCGATCACGGCGCCTGGCACGCTTACCACCCCTTCACTCGACTCCACAACGGTGGCCGACAGCACCTCTAATCGCTCACCGCAGTACGTGGTCGCGGTACCTGGCCACGGATAAAACGCACGGGTGCGTCGTTCGAGGTCGATGGCCGGTAGGGCCCAATCCAATCGCCCATCCTCTTTCGTGAAGCGCTTGATGATCGTCACACCATCAGCAGCCTGCGGGATCGGAACGAGCTCGCCAGCGACGTACGCAGGCAGTATCTCACTAAGCATGCGTGCCCCAAGAGCGAACAGTGCCTCGGTTAGAGCAGGGGCACGTTCCGTGCCCGCCAAAGGAATCTCTTCCATCGCCAACACCGCACCGGTATCCAGTCCTTCGTCCAT
>Ga0114999_10007844_pt1 | contig 12039 bp, 12 predicted proteins | sample ArcticOcean_MG_C_3_FD_89820 | JGI IMG/M metagenome (GOLD analysis project Ga0114999, IMG submission 89820) | Marine microbial communities from western Arctic Ocean - ArcticOcean_MG_CB8_126 | ecosystem: Environmental > Aquatic > Marine > Oceanic | place: Arctic Ocean: Canada Basin | collected...
ACCACAGGGTATGAGGAAGCAGCAGCCCAGGGTTTAATTGCCGGAATTAATTCTGTGTGCCTTGTTTCTGGGTTGGCGCCCTTTATTCTTGATAGGGCGACAGCATATATTGGAGTAATGATTGATGACTTGGTTACATTAGGAACACAAGAACCGTATAGAATGTTTACGTCAAGGTCTGAATTTAGATTGAGATTACGGGCTGATAATGCAGACCAACGCTTAACATTGTTGGGTCTTGGGGTAGGGCTTGTTAAATCAGAGAGAGAATGTATTTTCAAACAAAAGATGCTAGATCTTCAATCTGGGAGAAACACACTTTTGAATTTAAGACTTTTACCATCAAAATTAAAGAAACACGGTTTATTAATCAAACAGGATGGGGTTCGTCGAAGCGCATTAGAGATATTATCATACCCTAATATTAGTTTTAGAGAAATTGAGAAAATCTGGCCAGAAGTTTCAAATATTTCTCCAGAAATCCAAGAACAATTAAAGATTGAGGCTACCTACGCTTCATATTTAGAGAGGCAAGAAAGTGATATAAGGGCTTTTGAGCGTGATGAAGCATTAATTTTACCTTTAAATATTGATTATAATAATGTTAAGGGCCTTTCAAATGAGGTTAGATTAAAGTTATTGGAAAGTCGTCCAGAAACACTTGGGGCAGCTTCTCGTATATCAGGCGTGACGCCTGCCGCATTAACAATTTTACTGACTTATGTTAAACGATGCTATAGCCGTGTTGCAGCCTAAAAACTTTTATATAGTTAAAAAAACAAATGCCACCTCTTGTTTTTGATCAATATAGATTTAAATCACAGTTTGGTGTTTCTAAAGAATGTATAAGAAAATTAGAGCTATATGAAAATTTAATTTCAAAATGGCAAGAAAAGGTTAACTTGATAAGTAAAGTTTCAGCCCAAGATTTATGGAAAAGACATTTTTTTGATTCTGCTCAATTACTTAATTTTATTGAAAAAACAGAAAAGGTTTTGGTTGATTTAGGCAGTGGTGCAGGCTTTCCTGGTCTTGTTCTTGCCCTAAAATTTGTGGAAAGTGGAGGACCAAGGGTTCATTTAGTTGAGGCCAATAAAAAAAAAGCATTGTTCCTTAATGAAGCGAATCAAATTTTGAACACAAATGCTATCATTCATTGTAAACGTCTTGAGTGTATTAAAGACTTAAAAGCAGATATTATAACAGCACGCGCCTTGGCGCCGCTTAATCGATTATTGGGTCAGGCAACGCAATTTTTAAAACCAGATTCCACATGTTTGTTTTTAAAAGGTGAAAATGTAAGTAAAGAGCTTTGTGACGCACAAAAAAATTGGACTTTACGGGTTGAGAAGTTTAATAGTATTACGCGAGAGGGCGCTCAGATTCTTAAAATTATGGACGTAAAACCTTTTGTTTGATCCAAAAAAACCTATCAATAGAAAACAAAGAATACTTGCCGTTGCAAATCAAAAGGGTGGGGTTGGAAAAACGACGACGGTAATTAATTTAGCAACAGCTCTTGCTGCAATAAAGCAACGAGTTTTGATTGTTGACCTTGACCCGCAGGGCAATGCTAGTACAGGGTTGGGTGTTTTGCCAAAAGATCGAGAGATAGACACTTATAAAGTGTTAATAGGCGAAAATAATATAAAAAAGGCTGTTCGTGAAACAGAAATTTTAAATCTATCCATTATTCCGTCATCTTTAGATCTTTATGGTGCAGAAGTAGAGTTAATTGAATTTAGTAGACGAGAGTTTCAACTACAAGATTCATTAACTGACTGCCTAGATTTATTTGATTATGTTTTAATTGATTGCCCGCCGGCTCTTGGACTACTTACAGTGAATGCCTTGGTAGCGGCACATGCTGTTTTAGTTCCGCTACAATGCGAGTTTTATGCACTTGAGGGCATTAGCCAGTTAGTCAGTACTATTGAACGAATTCGGGCTGTCTTTAATCCTAACTTAAATATTCAAGGAATTGTACTAACAATGTATGATAAAAGGAATAATCTAACCGAAATTGTTGAAAAGGATGTTCGGGCTCATTTTGGTGAAAAAGTATATAAAACTGTAATTCCTCGGAATGTTAGAGTGTCCGAGGCACCCTCTTTTGGAAAACCTGTGTTGTTATATGATATAAGTTGTTCTGGATCTAAAGCATATTTAAGTTTAGCAGGAGAAGTCATTCATAGAGAAAAAACTTGGGGTATTAATGGCAGAAAAAAAGAATAAAACGCTTGGTCGTGGTCTCGCTTCTTTGTTAGGTGAGAGTAAAACAAACTCAGAACTAATGCCAGATTTGGAAAATCAAAAAATGATTCCAATTGAATTTCTTCAGCCTGGAAAATATCAGCCAAGACGAATTATGAATTCAAATACTATTGCAGAATTATCAGAATCGATTCGCCAAAAAGGAATTATTCAACCAATTCTAGTAAGAGCGGTACGTGTTCGTATTGATGATCCGGTGAGTTTCGAAATTATTGCAGGGGAGAGACGATGGCGAGCAGCTCAGCTTGCTCAGCTTCATGAGGTTCCTGTTATTGTTAGGAATCTTAGTGATTTTGAAGCTCTGGAGATGGCTCTTGTTGAGAACTTGCAACGGCAAGACCTGTCCCCCTTAGAAGAAGCAGAGGGCTATGAGCGTTTGATAAAAGAATTTGGACATACCCAAGAAGTTTTGTCGAAAGGTGTTTCTAAAAGTCGCAGTCATGTTGCTAATATGATGCGGTTATTAATACTTCCAGAAGAAGTTAAAGTATTGGTTGATAATAAAAGTATAACTGCAGGGCATGCAAGGGCTTTATTAACATCAAAGGATCCATTAAAAATAGCAAAAACAATAATTTCTGATAACTTAAATGTTCGAGAAACAGAAAAGTTAGTTAAGTCCTCGTTTAATAATAACAATACTCAGAAACACATAAATCTTAAAAAAGACATAAATATAATTGCTCTTGAAAGAAAGCTTTCTAATGAGCTTGGAGTTAAGGCTGCCATTTTTTCTAAAGGCAAGGGAGGTACGCTTAGTTTAAAATATAGTTCTTTAGATCAATTGGATAATTTATTACATAAGTTAGGTTTAAAGTAAGTTAAGAGCTATTTGCTTTGGTTTTGTGAGTTATTCGGAAACAGAGTCTGCGACATAATTCTTTTTTAGGAAAGGACGTTGTTTTCAAATAAATTTCAATTTTAAAAAGTTGTAAAAGAGTTTGTTGAATTTGTTTTTTTGACCAATTATAAGATTGGGTTTTAAAAGCCTCCTTCCACTTAAAGAAAACCTTTGGTGTTAACTTTTCTAATGCGACTTGAATATTTAAACCTTTGTCTATTTGGTCTTTTACAAAATGTAGTCTTATAAAATGTTTTTGTAGAGCACGAATTATTGTAATGGGATTAATACCATCTTCAAATGATTTTGTTAATAATGCATCTGTTTGTGTTTGGCTTTTGCTTCCAATAGCAAATATAAGTTTATCTAATGAAACAAGAGAAGTATTTTTAATGCAGTTTCGAGCGTCCTTTTCAGACAAAACTTTTCTAGTTTGGTCATTTTCATTATATAGATATAGGGCAAGTTTTGAAATTTCTTGTTGGATGATCATTCGGTCGCCACTTAAACATTGTCTTAGATAGATAAGGGCTTCTTTGGTAGCGTTTATATTATGAATATTTAGTTGTTTAGTAATTACAGAGTTTAAACCTTCGCCCTCATCTGAGTAGCATGAAATTGTTAAGCATTCGTCATTCTGTTCAAAGAATTTTCGAAGTGAAGAACGATGGGAGAGTTCACTCGCTTCTATTAATATTGGCCAAAGAGAGGTTTTTGTTTCAAATAAATATTTTATGTTTTTAGTGAGGGTGTCTTTCCCTTCTTGAAGCCAAATAATTTGTTTTTCATAAAACAATGATAGGGAGGAAGCTGAATCAATTAAAATTGAAGGAGTTCGCTCAATTTCTTTATTTGTAAAGGAAATTACAGCTTTCTGATTTTTTGTTTTATCTAATAAGTGATGGACTATTTTTTTAGCAGATTCATGAATAAGACCATTATCAGAACCAAACACGAGGATGAAAGGTATTGCAAGGTTAGTTTTTGTTAGAAAACGTTCTAAGTTTTGGCCTTTGATTTTCATTTAGATTTAGTTTTTTGTTTTAAAAAAACACCAAGATGATGTTTAATTTCTTGAGCAATTTCAGTAATCGCACGGTTTCGAGCATTTTGTTCTGTTACTAAGGTAGCAAATGCTGAATTATATTTGTTATAACTAACAGTAATTTTATTTGAAAATTTTCTGGTAACAAAGGACCCGTCATGTGCTTTGAAGGTGTAAATTGCTGCAATAGAAAGGTTTTGTCTTGTACTTAAAGCACTTTTTTTTATTCCTAGTGAAACAGTTTTTTCTGATAATGTTACCGTTAATGTATGTGTTGTAGGAAAAGAGGGGCCTTTAGAGTGTAAGATTCTTTCTAATTCATTATGGAGGAGTTGTCCCGTTCGATCTTTTATCGGTTTAATATAAATCTTAGAAAAAGAAGAACTTATTTTTACGTTTTGTTTGGGGCCATAAAGAGGGCTATAACCACACCCTGATATAGATATAATTAGGAAAAAAAATGAAAGAGCTTTAAATAACAACATTTACGATCTTATTTGGGACAATGATTATTTTTTTAATATTAGAGTTTTTAATTTTTGATTTTACTGTATCTAAATTAAGAGCGATAACTTCAACCGCACTCTTTTCCAAATCTATAGGTAAATCAATCGTACCTCTAAGCTTTCCATTTACTTGAACTGCAATAGTTGTTTTTTCATCAACAAGCAAGAGGGTATTTACATTTGGCCAAGTAGTTTCCACAAGGGCTTTTTTTTGGCCTAATTTTTCCCATAGTTCTTCTGCTAAATGGGGCATTATTGGGTTTATTAGTTTAATTATGGTTTCAAACCCTTCCCTTTTTATCCATTTCATATTATTATTTGAGGGTTTAAATGATCCAATTTCGTTTGTAAGTGTTCGAATTCTTGCAACGGCTTTATTAAAGTGAAATTTGTCTAAGTCATTGGAAACTTCAAAAATAGTTTTGTGTATTAACCTTCTCCAGAATAGTTCTGCTTTATTAAATTGCATTGGTTTTGATGTGTTTGCAGAGATTAAAGACTCTGACTCTTCTGTTATTAATCGCCAGAGCTTATTTATATATTTCCAAGCACCCTCAATACCAGAATCTGTCCAATCAAGATCTCGGTCAGGAGGACTGTCAGACAACATAAAAAGTCGCGCTGTGTCAGCTCCGTAAGTACTTATAATAAATTCAGGATCAATGACATTTTTTTTTGATTTGCTCATTTTTTCCGATCGGCCAGTGGTTACAGTTGATCCATCTTTTATCAATTTATATTTAGACTTTTCTAATTCTATGATCTCAGAAGGGGGAACCCAATTTCCCTGCGTATCTTTATATGTGGAGTGACAAATCATTCCTTGTGTCATAAGGCCAGAAAACGGCTCTTTATGGGATACATACCCACACTTTTGAAGGGCGCGCATGAAAAACCGAGAATATAATAAATGTAGAACAGCATGTTCAACGCCACCTATATATTGATCTACGGGCAACCAATAATTAGCCGCCTCTTTTGAGAAGCCTGAAATGGAATTTTGAGGGTCAGTAAATCTAGCATAATACCATGAGGATTCGAAAAAAGTATCAAAAGTATCAGTCTCTCTTTGAGCATCTTTTTTGCATTTTGGACATGGCACATATTTCCAACTTGGATGTGAATCTAAAGGGTTTCCGGATTGATTAAACTCAGCATCAGTTGGTAGGGTTATAGGGAGGTCCTTTTCTGGTACAGGAATGATACCACATTTTTTGCAATGTATAATAGGAATTGGACATCCCCAGTAACGCTGGCGTGATACACCCCAGTCCCGCAGGCGATAGTTGGTGGTCCCCTTTCCTACTTTTAATTCTTGTATTTTTTTAATTATTTGTTTTTTTGCTGTAAAAGTGTCTAAGCCATCTAAAAACATAGAGTTGATCATTATGCCATTGTCGGTAAATGCTGTTTTGTTAATTGTTGTGTGGTTTCCGTTTAGTGAAACAACTGGAATAATCTCCAGCTGGTACTTGAGCGCGAAATCTAGATCTCTTTGATCATGCGCTGGGCACCCAAAGATAGCGCCAGTTCCGTATTCCATAAGGACAAAGTTAGCTATAAATATAGGAAGTTTTTTTGTGGAAATAAAGGGGTGCTGACATGTGAGCCCTGTATTGATACCACGTTTGTCTGCTTTTTCTATTTCTATTTCACTTGTCCCCATTCGGTTGCATTCTAGAATAAAAGTTTCTACAGACTTGTTTGTTTTCGCTAAAGACTGAGAAAGTTCATGGTTTGGAGATAGCGCACAAAATGTAGCACCAAAGATGGTATCAGGACGAGTTGTATAAACTTTAAGTTTTTTTTGATTATTGAAAATTTTAAAATTAATGTAAGCACCTTCAGATCGGCCTATCCAATTTGTTTGCATTAACTTTACTTTTTCAGGCCACCGATCTAAATTTTTCATATCGTCAAGAAGATCTTTTGAAAAAGCAGAAATTCGCAGAAACCATTGAGATAGCTTGCGTTTTTGCACTTCTGACCCTGATCTCCAGCCTTTACCATTAATAACCTGTTCGTTTGCTAGAACTGTTTTCTCTACAGGGTCCCAATTAACCCAAGATTCTTTTCTATACGCCAATCCAGCATTTAAAAAATCAAGAAACATTTTTTGTTCATGGCGATAGTATTTGGGATCACAGGTTGAAATTTCTCTTGACCAATCATATGAAAGCCCCATTGTTTTTAACTGCTTTCGCATGGTTTTAATATTTTCGTTGGTCCATTTTGCAGGATGAGTATTATTCTCGATTGCAGCATTTTCAGCGGGAAGCCCAAAGGCATCCCATCCCATTGGGTGTAAAACATTAAATCCACGAGCTTTTTTATACCTAGCCACGACGTCTCCTAGAGTATAGTTTCTTACATGGCCCATATGAATTCTGCCAGATGGATATGGAAACATTTCAAGGATGTAATATTTTGGTTTATTGCTGTTTTTAAAAGCAGAGAAGCTTTTTTTTTCTTTCCAAATAGTCTGCCATTTAGACTCTGTCAGTTTAAAATTATAACGAGACATTAATAAAACTCTTCGTTTGGAAAAACATAGATTAATTTAAAAAGCTGATTTGTATTTAAGAATGATATGCTCATTTTTAGTGTTTCTTTATTTGTTTTGGGATAATGTTGAGTTTCTTAATTGACGAGCCCGCGCTAAAATAGCGTCCTCAATCTTGCGCATAGCATCTTTTGGCATTGCAGCATCTTTCCAAACGCCATCCCCGTAATCAACTTGGCGAAAAGCAGAGACTCGAATACCATCTGCCCGAAGAATTTTACCAAGAATATAAACATTTAACTTGAACCGTTCGCTAGGGGTTTCTTCGGGGGTATGCCAATCAGTAATAATGACGCCTCCAAAAGGGTCCGCTGAACTAACTGGCATAAAGACAATTGTATCAAGTGATGCGCGCCATAAAAAACTATTCACTCCCAGCCCGTTGCTTTCTTTAGAAGGTCCCATAGCATCAAAAAGATTTAGTCCGCCTATACCAAAAATCGTCTCTCTTTTTGAAACGTCTTCAAATACATTTCCGTCCTTTTCAGCTTCTGATCTTGCGTCAAGAGGTTCATAAGACTCGCAAGAAAATAAAAATGGCGTAAAACTTAGTAGGAAAAAAGCTAATTTAATATTAACTTTATTTTTCATATTGTATTCCTAGGAATAATACTTAAAAAAGATCAAGGCCTTTGACCTTATGTTTTCCGTTTCTATGATTTTAGATTAGCAAATAATTCGATTCCCGCAATACCAAAGGCACCAGCATACATTAGATTTAAAGTTTCATCAGACCCGATTCCCCCAAGTGCAATTATAGGAATTTTTGAGCGATTGCAAATGGAGGCAAATTGAAGGCGTCCAATTGCTGGAGTTTCTGGGTGGCTTTTTGTCTTATAGACTGGAGAAAGAATTGCTGCATCTATTTTGAGAGTGTAGGCTCTCCTTACCATTTTAAAAGAATGTGTTGCAGCTGTTATTAGCATATTTTTATGAACTTTTGGTCTTTGACCGATCTTTTTAAGGTGATCTTCTGGAAGATGGATACCATCAGCATTTAATTTTAAAGCGAGTTGTATATCTCCTCCAATTAAGCAGAGAATTTTTTTTTGGTGACATTTTAAAAGAACTTTTTTTGCTAAAAGGGCACGTTTTTTTTCCTGATAATGACGGAAAATCATTATGCTTCCTTGTGGTAGGGATTTAACAACCTCAAGAGGGTCACCACCTCTTTGTGGGTCACTCATAGCAAAAAATCGAGTTTTATGCAGTGAAACTAAAGGTGCTAACAGTTTGTATCGTGAAAATTGTTTTGATATACTTAAACTCCTATTCTCTTTATAAAAGTTGATTATATGAAAAATGTTGAAAATGTCATATCTAAATTTAAACAAACGCTCTTGCAGATTAATAAAGCTACGGTAACCTCAAGGAGAAATGTCTCAGATATAAAACTGATGGCGGTTAGTAAAACGCAAACAAGTGAAGCCATACGCCCATTATTAGAAAAAGGACATTTGGTTTTTGGGGAGAACCAAGTAATTGAAGCAGAAAAAAAATGGCCTACACTTCTAAGAGAGTTTTCGGATATAGAATTACATCTGATTGGCCCTCTTCAAGCAAATAAAGTAAAACGTGCAGTTGGGCTTTTTGATGTAATTCAAACAGTAGATCGTTTAAAGATAGCAAAAAAAATTGCTAGAGAAGCACATGAACAGAATCGAATTATAGAATGTTATGCCCAGATAAATATAGGAGAGGAAAAGCAAAAAGCTGGGGTTTCCCCGAATATTGCAGATGAATTCATTAGTGAATGTTTAAATGAAAGCATGCTGCCAATAACGGGATTAATGTGTATTCCCCCATTAGGACATGATCCCCAGCCTTATTTTGATTTATTAGCATGTATAGGAAAGAGAAATAGTATAGAAAAATTAAGTATGGGGATGAGCGAAGACTTTGATGTGGCAATTAGTTGTGGGGCTACGGAAATCAGAGTGGGGACAGGAATTTTTGGCACTCGAGAATCTTTTTAAGATTAAGACAAACTAATTTTAATTAAACTCTTTTCATTACAATACTTAATAATATTTAAAATATCTTTTAATTTAAAACCCACACAACCTTGAGTAGATGTAAATTTGTGGCTTGCTAAATGTAAGAAAATAGCACTGCCTAGATTAGGAATAATTAGTTTATCATTATATCCTATTGGTACTATAATATCATATATATTATCTTTTCGCCATAGACGTTCATGACTTAATAGTGATGGAGTTTTAATTAAAAGATTATAATTTGCCGCATTGATGTCATTGCACCATCCATCAGTTTTTTTAATTTTAAATAGAGGAAGATCGGTTTGAGGTGTGGCAATACGGTCGTGGCGGTAGAAAACTCTTCTTAATGGGTATGATCCAATAGGAGTAATATTGTCTCCTTCAGACAATTTTTTCCTAATGCCACTTGATCCAAAGGTGGTTTTATAAGTTTTATTTTTAAAGACTGCATAGCCTTTTTGATTGAGTAAAATATTCATATTATGTGAGTGATATTATTTTAAAAAATTTCAGAAATAAATACTTTGTTGTTTTTTAATAAAGCGTTCCCAATGTAAAGAATGAAGCAATTATGCTAGTGAATCTAATATTTTTTTGTTCTTAGGTTCAGATATAGTTTTTTTATTCTGGTCAATTTGATTTTGATATATTAGATTCGCATAAGCTTTTTTTTCAATAGTAGGTAGATTGTTTTGTTGATTGACAGATAGTTTGATGGTTTCGTTAGAATTTAATAAAATTGCTTTTTTTATTTGATTTGTTTCACCTTTATTTGCCTGTGCCCTGCGAAAATTTATTTCCCTCTGTGCCCATGCGGTAACGTGATCTATATCTTTTTTAACATTTTGATTATCTAAGTTTGTATCATTTTTAAAATTAAACACCGAGCTAATATGGTTTTGAATATCTTTTCCTGTTATTTCTTCAACAAAAACATTAATAGCGGCACTAAAAAAACCAAGAGGGCCAAAAAATATTGAACCTCCAGTTATTCTGGGAATTGGTTCAATTTTATCACCTGTAATTTCCCGGTAGATTGATCCAACTATGGGGAGGTGGTGCAGGGGGTTTATTATATCAACAAGGTCTGGAAATGATAAACCAGCTGATTTATTAGGTTTTAAATTATTGTTATCTAAGGCAATGCTTTGTGTTGCATTCAATTTGCCTTGAAAAGGCGTATTTGTTTTAGGAGGCAGAAATACATAAGTTTGGTCAATACTAGGTTTTTCTATTAATGCTTGCAATTTTAATTCCTTAAAATCTTTATCCAACAACAGATATGCAAAAACAATACCAAAATAAAAATTCTTTATTTTCAAGGGTTTATTTTGTTTAATTAGACTTAGATGAAAAATAGGAAATTTTTGCCGGGAAATTTTTTAAATAAGATGCCCACTTCTTGATTTTTTTGTATTAATATAAGTTTCATTATGTTTATTTGTCTTAAAGGCATGTGGAATTCGTTGAGTAACGGTTAGTCCAAACTCCTTAAGAGCATTAATTTTTATAGGGTTATTTGTCATTAGCCGCACAGTGTGAATTTCTAAAAGTGATAAAATTTGTCCTGCAGGGTGATAAATTCTTTCATCAGCATTAAATCCAAGTTCTTCATTTGCATCAAAAGTGTCAAAACCTTTATCTTGAAGTGTGTATGCTCTTAGCTTATTGACAAGGCCAATATTTCGACCTTCTTGCTTTAAATATAATAATACGCCTGAGCCATTAGCGGTAATTTCATCAATAGCACCGCTAAGTTGTTCCCCGCAGTCACAGCGCAGGCTTCCTAGAACATCTCCAGTAAAGCATTCAGAGTGAATACGTGTTAGTACAGGTTGAGTTGGGTCTATGTTCCCAATTACAATCGCCAAATGTTCAGTTCCTCCATCATTTGGGCGAAATGAGATTACGCGGCAGTTTTCGGTGTTTTTTAATGGAACATTTGCTTCGCTTGCTTTTTTTAAAAGTTTTGATGCAATAGTTTCATATTGAAAAACATCCCCAGCATCAACTAAAATAAAATTGTGTTGGGTACACCATAATTTTAGATCTTTAATGTTATTTGTTAATTCTGTAAAACAAATAGCAGGAAGCAATTGGGAAATTTTTGCTAACGTAATAGCAGCTTGAGCACGATCATAAGCGAGTGTTTCTTTTATTCTGAATATAACATTATTTGCATTAGTTTTCATTAATGGATCTGCTAATATGTGAATATCGCGCGCTGTAATTGTTTTTTTTGGGCTTAAAGTCACTATTGATCCCTTTGGTTTGTCAAAGCCAAGGCTGAGAGCTCGAGCGGCTGTTAGTCCTAGTATAAGTTTGTTTTTGCTAATTCTTACTAACTCTTGTAAATTGTTTTCTGTAATAAACTCAGCGGCTATGGCTAATATTGAATTACCATCCCCTGTCTGAATGGCAAGAATACGTCCTTGTCGAAATTCTGATTTAGCCCGGTTAACTGATAGCAGGGCAAATGGTTCGCGAGATAATGGGACTGAAATATTTCTAGATGCTTTTAGATTTTTAATCATATTTCATCCTAAAAAACAGTTCTTAAAAGTTAAAAAGTGCATTCTTATTTATACATGTTAGTTAAAAGATATATTGGAAAACATCATTTTCCTACTTTTGATTAGGCTTAGGCGATATTCGGAGAAAAGTGAATATGATAGCTGTTTATAAGGCTTTAATTTTTGATCCAGAGCGATTAATTGGGGAATTAATTAGTGAGCAATTAGTGCGTTCAGAAGAGTTTAAGCCAATTTGTGTAGACAAAGTAGCCCAGATCTTAAATCTAATAACAATAA
>Ga0114999_10007849_pt1 | contig 12035 bp, 10 predicted proteins | sample ArcticOcean_MG_C_3_FD_89820 | JGI IMG/M metagenome (GOLD analysis project Ga0114999, IMG submission 89820) | Marine microbial communities from western Arctic Ocean - ArcticOcean_MG_CB8_126 | ecosystem: Environmental > Aquatic > Marine > Oceanic | place: Arctic Ocean: Canada Basin | collected...
CAGGGCCGGAAATAGGGCCGCCCGAATTAGGGTCCTCGTAGGTGCCGCCCTCAATCATCGAAGCGACAATGGCTTCGGGCGACCTAGCGTTCCATGCATCGAAGTAGGCCTTGACGGCGGCGATGGCGGACATGCGCTGTCTCCTGTGTTGCGTCTACCCGTGTTGGTTTTTGGGGTATCGGACGACGGGGGTGGAATGTTAGGAGCTGGGCTTTCGGACCTGCCCTTCTCAGACGGGTACCGGCCGCCGTAGGATTGAGGTGTCGCCGGTTGCTGAAACATATGGGTTGCCGGGTATTAACAGGAGAGTAGTTTTGATAACCAGCCCCGCCCAGACCCGCGTAGCACTTTTGGCCCTCGTCGCTCTAGTGAGCCTGCTCTCCCTGGCGGCGGTGGCGTGCAGCTCCACACCGGCCGACACGACTACCGACACAACTCAGGATGGAGGCGAGCAAGGCTCGCAAGAGGTTTCGCCCGACGCAGGCTCAACGAATATGATGGCTGGCACGGCGGTGCTGGTCGGCGACATGGGTGAGCAGCGCCAGTGGCTGTCCTCTGTCACGCTTCAGGACGGGCGAGTGTTGGTGGCCGGTGGCAACAGCCCGACGTGGGCGGCCGGGTCGGTGGCGACCGCCGAACTGTGGACGCCGGGTCCGGGTACATGGGACTGGACCGGCGAGATGGCCGACGAACGATTCTCCAATGGGCTGGTGCTTTTGCAGGACGGCAGGGTGCTATCGGCTGGCGGCCGGGGCATTAAGAACCACTCCATCAACACAGCCGAAATATGGGACCCAGCTACCGGTGAGTGGACGGCGACGGCACTGATGACCGCGGCACATGAAAAGATGCCGACGATCGTGCTGCCGGACGGACGGGTGCTGGTGGTCGGCGGCGCGAACGAGGTTTATGAGCATCTCGGTACTACCGAGATTTACGACGCAAACACCGATACGTGGACGGAGCTGGCCGCGATGGTTGAGCGGCGCATCTGGCACACCGGGACGCTGCTTAGCGACGGGCGGGTGCTGGTGACCGGCGGCGGCAAGCCCGACGGCCCCTTCCTGAAGTCTGCCGAGATTTATGAACCCGCGACCGACCGGTGGCTTTCTGCTGGCGATATGACGGTCAGCAGGTCTCAACACACCGCAACTCTTCTTAAGGACGGACGGGTACTGGTGGTCGGCGGCAGGGGCAAACGAACGACCTCGGAAATTTATGACCCGACAACAAACACCTGGGGTTCGGTGGCCGACACCAACACTCCCCGGGCCGAGCACGTCGCCGTGCTGCTGCCCGACGGTCGCGTCGCCGTGGCTGGTGGCACCGGCAGTCGCGACACGATTGAGGTATACAACCCGGCAACAAACTCTTGGGAAACGGCTGGCGACATGCTGGTGGGGCGCTACCGCTCCAGCATTGCACTGGTGGACGGGGGCATCCTCATTTTTGGTGGTCAGGGGCGCGCTGGCGTCCTGGCCATTACGGAGCTGTTCACGCTTGGAATTGGTGCTGAGGTAGCCGCACAGGTACGCACGGGCACGGCCCCCGAGCAGGAGCCGACGCCGGAGATAGCGCCGGACGCGACCGCGACGCCCCGGCCCACGCCCACGCCGAAGCCGATCAACCTGGCGTTCGAATTCCCCGACCCGATCGATTCCAACCCGAACGGCGAGACGACGCTGGTGGAACTCGGTGTCCCGGTAAACCTGCCACTGGGTCAGGAAATGACCAGCCCCAAGGGGGTGGTCTCCGGTATGACGGCGCGGTTCGTCAGCGTTATTGAGGACACCCGTTGCCAGGCCGGCCAACCCTGTGAAGCACCGGGCAAGGTGGTGATCCAGATTTCCCTGAGAGCGGACAGCCCGTTGGGGACGTCGGAATTGACTATTGAGGACGGCCAGACTGGAACGACCATAAAGCGCTACGGCAAGTTCTCGGTCGGCTTTCTCGGCCTGGACAACGAGCCCAGCGGCGACCCGAAGGCCACGCTGGTGATACTGCTGTCGAACTAGCGGGGGAACTGGTCCGGAAACAACTAATATAGGGGTGGAGGCGCCGGGCGGATTCGAACCGCCGAATAGAGGTTTTGCAGACCTCCGCCTTAGTCCACTTGGCTACGGCGCCCTTTGTGCCCCGGCGATCACGGTGCACGCGATCTTACCCGGGGGCTTGCTTACTGGCTGGTACCCCAGCTAGATGCTGGTGCCAAGGGGGAGACTCGAACTCCCACGGCCTTGCGGCCACAACGCCCTCAACGTTGCGCGTCTACCAATTCCGCCACCTCGGCTCGCCTGCCATTCGTCTCTGCCACACAGCGTCAGTTCCCAGAGCCGGTGCACCGGGGTGCGACGCTGCGTGACTGGGAGAAATTATATCCACCCCGCCAAAGCCCTACAAATCCCTTACGGTGCAAAAATGGTTTTCCCACCGGCATTTACAGGGGCGCCACCGGCGTTGCCGGGCCCGTCCTTGACTGGGTTAACGGCCGCGCTTAAACTCCGAGCGCCCCGATGTATAGGCGTCCGCAGGCATGATCATACGCAGCCAATCTTTGTGGCACAACCCGGTTAGGCCCCGTTTCAGATAGGGAGTTACAGCATGGATCTCGTGATGTTCGGTGGGAAGATTCTAACGATGGATGGCCGCAGTTCGCGGGCCGAGGCGCTGGCGGTGCGCGACGGCAAGATTGTCTCCGTTGGCACGAGTGTGGACGTGCGCAAGCAGATCGGCGACAACACCCGCGTCGTGAACCTGAAGGGCCGGACGTTGACGCCAGGCTTTATCGACCCGCACAACCACTTCTCCATGACGACGTGGGAGCCGGTGATGGTGGACTGCCGCATGCCTCCGCTGCCCAGCAAGGCGGGCGTGCTGGAAGCTATCGCCGCCGCCGTCGCCGGGACACCGGCTGGCCAGTGGGTGTGGGGCATGGGTTACAACGCCCTTACGACCGCCGACATGGCCGCCGTCACCCGGCAGGAGCTGGACGAGGTGGCGCCGAATAACCCGGTGTGCATCATGGATTTCTCCTATCACGCCTGCTACGCCAACTCGGCCGCGCTGGCTCTGGCCGGTATCGACGGCTCGACGAAGGACCCGCACAAGGGCTGGATAAACAAGGGGGCCGACGAGGAGCCCAACGGCGTGCTGTGGGAGCGGGCTATGGACCCGGTGCACCACATGTCGATGACGGCTCACATTGAGCACTTCGGCGAGGAGGGCGTGGCCGATCTCGTGCACCAAAACGCCATGCGCCACCTGTCCCACGGCATTACCGGCATCGGAGACGCGCTGACCATGCCGGAGAGCGCGGAAATGTACCGCATCGCCGACGCGCGTGGCAAGCTGCCCATAGCGGTGCAGCAGCTAAGGGGCGGCGACGGGTTCTTCGGGATACCGGAGCGGGCGTCGCAGGGCGAGTTCGACAACGACAACGTCTCGGACCGGCTGCGGGGCGGGACGATGAAGCTGTTCATGGACCCGGTCTACCCGTCGTACGGCATGAACAGGTGCCACGCCGACGGGTCACTGACCCCCGAGGGCGAGATCTACTACACGCAGGATGAGGTCGACGCGCTGGTGCTTAGGGCGGCGGGCAATGGCACACAGGTAGCCATCCACTGTATCGGCAACCGGGCCATCGACCAGGGGTTAAATGCGTTCCAGCGAGCCATTGAGGAAATACCGGGCGCCGACAAGCTCAGGTTCCGCATTGAGCACATGACGTTCCCCACCAGCGACCAGATCACGAGGGCGGCTAGCATGCCCATCGTATTGTCTTTGCAGCCTCCGTTCCTGTACTCGATAGGCGAGCTATTCCAGGCCACGCTGGACGAGTACGGCCTGGATACGCCAGTCTACCCGTACCAGGAGTTGGTGGCGTCCGGAGCGACCATCGCGGCGGGATCGGACTTCCCGTGTGCTCCTCTCGCACCCCTCACCGGCATTGCGGCGCTGGCCAACCGGCGGACAAAAAAGGACGGCAGACAGATCGCCCCGGAGCAGGCAATCCCGGCGGAAGAGGTGCTGAAGCAGTACACGAACGGCTCTGCCTACGCCACGAATCGTGACCACGAAGTAGGTTCGCTAGAGATCGGCAAGCGGGCTGACATGGTGGTGATGAGCCACGACCCAACGGCCGTGGACCCCGACTACATCAGCGATATTGTGGTGCAGCAGACCTACGTCGACGGCGAGTTGCTCTACGAGAGCTAGCCGTAACCACACGACCGCCTGCAAGATGGGGACCTCGCAAAAGTTAACGGGGGAGAGTTAATGGACAACATCATCTACTCGACGGCGACCGAGATCGCCGCTGCGATTCGGGACAAGCAGATCTCGTCCGTGGAAGCGACACAGGCCCACCTCGACCGAATCGAGGAGGTGAACCCCAAACTGAACGCCGTGGTACTTCTGACAGAGAGGTCGGCCATCAGGACCGCGCAGCGCGCAGACGAAGCCGTTGCCAACGGTGACGACGAACTGGGCCCGCTGCACGGCGTGCCGGTGACCATTAAGGACGCATACGAGGTGGACGGGGTGGTTTCCACCGGCGGCACGCTGGGGCGCAAGAACTACGCCCCCGAGGCCGACGCCACCGTGGTGGCCCGCCTGAAGAAGGCTGGCGTGGTCATTCTGGGCAAGACCAATTTGCCGGAGATAAGCATGGGGTTCGAGAGTTCGAACCTGGTGTACGGTAGAACCAACAACCCGTTCGACTTGGGCCGCACACCGGGCGGGAGCAGCGGCGGGGAGGCGTCCATAATCGCCGCCGGTGGCTCGCCGCTGGGCATAGGCAGCGACGCCGGTGGAAGTATCCGGTGGCCCGCCCACTGCACCGGCATTGCCGGGCTCAAGCCCACCACGGGCAGGATTCCCAAAACGGGGCACTGGCCGCTGTTCGCGGGCATTTACAGCCTGGTCACCCAGCCGGGGCCGATGGCGCGCTCGGTACGCGACCTGGTCACCGCGCTAAAAGTGCTGTCGGGGCCCGACGGCATTGACCCGAACACCATGCCGGTGACGCTGGGCGACCCCGACGCGGTGGACCTGAGCGAGTTACGCATCGCGTTCCATACGTCCAACGGTGTGTCCACCCCCACGCCGGAGATACAGTCGGCGGTGCGCACCGCAGTAAGCCTGCTCAAGGTCGAAGTGGCGAAGGTAAAAGAGGACATGCCTGGGGCGCTGGAGACGACGCCGGGGCTGCACGCGGGCCTGATGGGCGCTGACGCCGGGCGGGTGGCGCAGCAGATACTGCGCGAGGCCGGTTCGCCGGAGATGGACCCGGACCTGAAGGCGCGCATAGCCATGATGCCGTCGGAGCCGATGCCCGTGACCGAACTGCTGGGCACGCTGGTCGACCTAGAGGACTATCGGCGCAAGATGATGAGCTTCATGCGGGGCTACGACGTGATGATCGGACCCGCAGCGCCGGTACCCGCCGCCCTGCACCACCACGGCTATGACGGCTTCCCCGAGAGCGGCAGCTACTCGCACGCCTACAACCTGGCTGGCTGGCCCGCGCTGGTCATTCGGGGTGGCACGTCGCCCGAGGGCATGCCGCTGGGCATTCAGGTGATCGCAAGTCCCTGGCGTGAGGACCTCGTCCTGGCAGTCGGCCTGTTTTTGCAGGAGGCCCTGGGCGAGTTCCCTCGCCCAAATATTTAGGCCAGCCCCTCAAGGGGTTGCCCCCTAGTGGTTTACGAGGCCGCCGTCCACGTTGATGGACTGGCCGGTGATGGCGTCGCCGCCGGGGCCTACTAGAAACGCCACCATGGCGGCGATGTCTTCGGGATCGCACTCCCTGCCTATGGGGATGCCTGCGGCGCGTTGCGCGGCAAGCTCGTCGGTGGTAATGCCCTGCATTTCGGCGGCCTGTACGGCCAGTTCGTCCCGCAGCGGCGTGCGAGTGAGGCCGGGGTTGACCGAGTTGATGTTGATGCCGTGCTTGCCCAACTGCTGCGCCGCCACGGCCGTCATGGCGATAACGGCGGCTTTAGAGCCCGCGTAGGCAGCATTGGACGTGCCGGGGTGGGCCTTCCCGGCGATGGACGCGATGTTGACGATGCGGCCGCCCCTGGTGCCTGACTCGATCATGTGGCGAGCGCCCCTCTGCATGACGAAGAAGGTGCCTCGCGCGTTCACCGAGTGCATGCGGTCCCAGTCGTCCGGGGTTATGTCCATAACGTCTACGAAGCGGGTAACGGCGGCGTTGTTCACCAAAATATCAAGGCTGCCGAATGCCGAGATACATCCGACGAGCATCCTGTCCACGTCGGCCAGGTTGGATATGTCTGCCCCAATGGCGACAGCTTTGTCGCTGGCCAGCTCGGCGGCAACCCGGTCGGCGGACCCGGCGTCGAGGTCGGCGACCATGACCGAGGCTCCTTGCGAAGCGAGTGCGTGGGCGATTGCCCGGCCTATGCCACGCCCGCCGCCGGTGACAATCGCGGCCCGGCCAGTCAGCGGCGTGGGGTCGGGTGTTTGCATGCGTTTATTTAGCCGTTCTGCTCATGCGCCGCTTTGTTTTTTGCCGCATTGGCCTTTGCCGCGCCGCCCCTTGCCTCACTTAGAAAAGAGGGCGTTGGTTCGCGGGTTCGGCGCTTGGCGACGTAGCGCTGGACGTACTCTTCTATTAGTGCGTCCATGTCCAGCATTTTGGCCGACCCTTTGCCGAGATACTCGACTGTAGGGATGTCGCCAGAACGGGAGATGTCCATGAGGGCGTCGATGATGGCGGCGATGTGGCCGCCCTCCCCAAACGCGGTGTCCTTGAGGCGGTCGCCGGTGTCTGGCTTTTCCGAGTCGTAGAGGTCGGCCATGCCGATGATGGGCGTGATGGCGTTGCGCACGTGGTGGGCCATGGCAATGGCCACCTGGTTGAGCATTTCCAGTCGTGTGTTTTCCTTCACCCGGTCGCCCAGTTCGCGCTCCAGGGCCTTGTACTCGGTAATGTCCTGGAAGGTGGAGCGCAGCCCGGCAATTGCCCCGTCCAGCCCGTAGATGAGCCGGTTTTCCATGAGCATGTTGCGGTGGGAGCCGTCTTTCTTGATGAAAGTGCGTTCGAAGCCCTTGCCCGGCGGCTTTTCCCCCGCCATTTTGGCCTTCAGCGAGGCCTTGGACTTCTCGTCTTCGACCATGAACTCCCAGGCTGCACGTCGAGCATTTCGGACTCCCGGTAGCTCAGCATGTCCAGCGCGGTGCGGTTGACCAGGGCGATGCGACCCGCGGTATCAACCTCGTAGTAACCCACCGGTGCCGAGTCGAACAGGTCTCGCAGGCGGGCCTCGCTGGCGGCGAGAGCGATGTGCGCTTTGTTCCGCTCGGTTACGTCCATGTAGTAGCCGAGGATCGCCCGTTTGCCCCGGAAGGTAATTTAGCTGACTGTGCCCAGGACCCAGCGAATGCCGCCGGTCTTGAACTCGGTGCGGAACTCGTATGGGAAGATCCGCCTGCCCTTGATCATGTTCTGCGCGTCGGCACGCACGCCTTCGCGGTCTTCAGGGACGACGAGGTTGAGCGAATCGAGGCCTTCGAGCTCTTGCATGCTGTAGCCGGTGTCCATTTGGAACTGGGGGTTGGCCAGCTGGAATCGGCCCTCTTGCAGGACGTAGATGCCCACGGGTGAGCCCATGAACAGCGCCTTAAACAGGCCTTCGCTGAACTCTACCGGCGACGACTCGGCTTCCATGTCTATCAGGCCCTGACGCAGGGCGATGTACTTGTCGATGGGGTTTTCGTCCGACGGGTTGGTATCAGACATAGTCGTTTCAGTTCACATGCAAGGCCAACGGCGTGTGGCAGGAGCGGCAGGATTCGAACCCGCGACCCTCGGTTTTGGAGACCGATGCTCTAACCAGGCTGAGCTACGCTCCTGCGTTATCGCCAATTTGGCGCTGTCGGCGATTTTGCCGTCGGCCGGGAAATTCTACGGCTGCCGTAACGGCCGGTCAATCGGGCTTGCCCGGCCCCGATTAGTGAGAGGCGGGCGCAAGACGGCCTGTAAGCCGAGTTCTGTACGCCACTCGTGTGCGGTTTACGCGCTAAGCGCTTCTTCCCGCATCCGCTGCGGCGCGACGATCATCTATCTAGCCCCGACGTTGCCGACGGGGTCGTGCGGCCAACCCGGGGAAGGTGCGAGCGCCCTTTGTACACCAACTATTCCCGCAAGCGGGAGTGGTCGGCGTCCCCTATTAGGCCTTGCTCCGGATGGGGTTTGCCCTGCCCTCGATGTCTCCACCGAGGCGGTGAGCTCTTACCTCGCCATTTCACCCTTACCTCGCCCGACCAAAAGGCCTGCGAGGCGGTATGTTTCTGTGGCACTTTCCGTCGGGTCACCCCGCCCCGCCGTTAGCGGGCATCCTGCTCGTAGGGAGCTCGGACTTTCCTCCCCCCGTTACCGGGAGGCGACCGTCCAGCCGTCTTACGCCCGCCTAGATTTTACCAAAGCCCGCGCACTCAAGCCCACTCACGGGCACTTAGGCGCACTCGGGCTGGGCCGGACCGGGCCTCGGGGGCCGCTAAAGCCGGACGTCTATGGCCTCTTCGCGCACAACAATGCCCGTTATGTTCTCTTCCAGTATGGCCCGCAACTCATCGAAGTCCGGCAACGGGTCGGCCTCCAACCGGGCCAGGACATCGGCAAGATCGTCGTCCACGGGCTCCTGCGCCATGCGCTTTAGCGAGTCGAGCTCGTCGAGGTAGTCGCCTATGAGGTTAAGCGGTATCTCGGTCCGGGCCACGCGCTTGAGGGCCGCGAGCAAACGGCGCTGCGATGCGGAGACTTTCTCTCGCCGCATCGCGCGGATTTCTTTTGCCCTATCGCCCGGCAGGCCGTCATTGGGCTTCGCCTCTGCCACCCGGCGGGCCAGTTTGTCTGTGACCTGAGAGATGACGGTGGATTCCAGGAGACCAGACCTCCAGGTGCGGTAGTCACACCGGCCCTGGTTCTGCCGGGACTGGCACTGGTAGTACCGGTACACGCCGGTGCCGCGCCTGCCGTCTTTGCGTTTCCACTTCTGCCGCCTGGTCACACCCATCATTGTGTTGCCGCAGCTTGCGCACTGGGCCAGCCCGGACAGCAGGAATGGCTCGGGTCGAGCAACCCTGCCGATGGGCCTGCGGGCGCGCATGCGGTCCTGGGCGGCCTTGAAGGTTTCGGCGTCTATGTTGGCTTCGTGGACTTTTGGCAGCCGCAGACCGAACCTGGCGTACGTGCCGGTGTGCGCAGGGTTTCGCAAGACGTCTCTAACGGTCACCACGTTCCAGGGCGAGCCCTTGCGGGTGGTGATGCCCCGCTCGTTGAGGTGTGCGGCTATGAGCCGGTAACCCATGTCGTCGGAGGTGTAGAGCCGGTATATGAACTGCACGACGGCGGCCTCTTTTGGCAATACTTCCAGCTTGCCATCGGCGCCTATGCGGTACCCGAACAGCGGTCGCCCCAGTGCTTTGCCCTGCGCCGCACGGAGGCGCATGGACTCCCGCACGCGCTTGCTCCGTGTCCGGGACACGCCCTTTACCCCAAGGGCTTGGAAGGCGTTCTGGATGGGGTCGGGGAAGTCGATGTCCATGCAGATGACGGTCGACCCGGTGGCGTCTATCTCTAGCAGCGTCCGGGCTACGGCCTCAAGGTCGTCCCCCAGGTGGCGCGAATCTGGTACGACGGCCAGGTACTCACTGCCGGACTCGCGCATGAATTTGACCATGCGAGCGTACGCCGCCCTGTCACCGTCGCCGTCACGTTCGACAAACGTCTCCAAAGCCTGGTGCAGGTTAATGTCACAGTACTCTGCGAAATCGGCGTCAAAGCCTTCAGGAGAGCCCGAAGAGCCAACAGAGTCGGCTTGCTCGGCGACGGGGCGGCTGTAGCCGATGGCTCTCAGCTGAGGCCGCCTTCAGAGCCTGCACAGCCTGGTTCACCCGCGTGACCTGGAGCCGCGCCTAACCGGCGTAGATGATGCGTCGGCAGCTGTTGCACTGCACAACCTCCTGGCCGGTCTTCGCCCTGCCCAGGTCTCCGACGGGCAATTCGACCCGGCACACAGAGCACAGGTGGCCGTCGAGCGTGGCCATAGCGCGTCCGCCTTTGGACCTCCGCAGGGTTTCGTACCTCGCGAGCAGTGTCGGAGGCAACTGGGACGCATACCCCTTCCGAGCGCTTTTTAGTTCGGCGATTTCGCTCAACAAATCGGACTCTGAGGCCTTTAGCTCGGCGAGTTCGCGTTCTCTCGCACCGGTGAGTCGCTCAATAGCGTTTACGTGCTTGTCCCGGGCGTTTTGGAACCCGTCGATCTCGACCATCAGCTCCAGCAGTACGTCCTCGCTCTCGGTCCGCTGGGTGGCCGAGAACTCGCGCTGCTCCCCAAGTGCTTCCAGCTCCTTCAAGTTCGTGACGGAGCCGTCGTACAGCCGTAGGTCGATGCCTTTTACTGTTGCTACCAGGTCATCGATTTTCCGTTCCGCCGCCCGGTGTTTTACTGAGCGGTTTTCCAGGACGGCGTCTATTTTGACGAGCTGGGATTTTATCTTCGGCAGGTCGCCTTCATCTGTGAGTTTTCTTTGATACTCGGCGAAGGTTTCGTCCAGAGTCTGCAACTCGATATCTATGTCTTGTAGTTCGCTGAGCGTCTGAAGTTCTTCCATCTCCGCTATTTTAAACGAAACCAAAAACCGCGCCACGACCCGTGTGGCACAACCCGGCCTGTAGTAGCCTTGTAACGACTTGTCACCACAAATTTCTCGCCTCAACAGCTCGCGACCGCGAACAAAGATTGTCTGCACGCTCGGTCCGGCCGTCGAGTCCGCCGCCAGCATTGAGGGGCTCGTTAACGCCTGTATGAGCGTTGCCCGGCTGAACCTGTCCCACGGAACGCTCGACTCCCACACCAGCGCTGCCGACAACGTGCGGGCCGCTTCCAGCAAGCTCGACATCCCCGTATCGATAATGGTGGATGTGCCCGGCCCGAAGTACCGGACCGGACCGACGGTGCCCGGCGTGATCAACCTTGAACCCGGTGACGATATAGTCCTGACGAGCCGGGCGCTGGTGGGCGACAAGACCCTGATATGCGTTACGCCGCCAGGCATTCACCGCGACGCCGACCCCGGCAACAAGGTGATGATTTCCGACGGCCTGATCCAGCTAAGGGTCATGCGTATTGACGACGAGGATGTGATTTGCCAGGCGCTGACGTCCGGCCGCATTACCGAGGGCCGGGGAGTGAGTATTCCCGGCGTTGCCCCGTCGCAGCCGTTCCCCGACGAGGCGGCCCGCACCGCCCTGCACTTCGCCGCAGACCAGGCCGCCGACTTCGTGGCCCTTTCCGGCGTCACATCTGATGCAGACGTAAAGGCGGCCCGCGACATTCTCGACGGCCGGGGGGTCCGTCCGCTGATCGTCTCGAAGATAGAGATGGCCGAGGGCGTGACCAACTTCGAGTCCATTCTGGAAGCCAGCGACGGCATTATGGTCGCCCGTGGCGATCTTGGCGTTGAGGTCAGACTGGCAGAGGTACCGGTCATTCAAAAACGGCTCATCCGGGCCTGCAACCGGGCTGGCAAGGTGGTCATCACCGCCACCCAGATGCTGGAGTCGATGATCTCTTCACCCGCCCCCACTCGCGCCGAGGTCACCGACGTTGCCAACGCCGTGTTCGACGGCTCCGACGCCATAATGCTTTCCGGCGAGACCTCGATTGGAAAGTACCCCATCGCTGCGGTGGAGATAATGGCAGAGGTGGCGATAGAGGCCGAAAAGGCTCTCCCCTACGAGTCCATATTGCTGGATAAGCGCGAGGACCTGGAACACCAGACGGACGACGCCATTGCATACAACGCCTGCCAGACGGCACATCAACTGGGTGCCAGTTTAATAGTCGCCTTCACCGAGTCGGGCAGCACCGCCGGGCGGGTTTCCAAGTATCGCCCGGCCGCCCAGATACTGGCCCTGACGCCGTCTGCCGAGACGCAGCGAGCGCTCACTATGAGTTGGGGCGTCCTGCCGGTGACGACGGCCCCTGTGCGCGACCTGG
>Ga0114999_10007853_pt1 | contig 12030 bp, 9 predicted proteins | sample ArcticOcean_MG_C_3_FD_89820 | JGI IMG/M metagenome (GOLD analysis project Ga0114999, IMG submission 89820) | Marine microbial communities from western Arctic Ocean - ArcticOcean_MG_CB8_126 | ecosystem: Environmental > Aquatic > Marine > Oceanic | place: Arctic Ocean: Canada Basin | collected...
AAGGAAAGAGGGATAGTGGAGGAATGTCTTCGTGACAGGCAAGAGAGCTATGCAGAAATGGAGGCAGAGCGTAGAATGGGAGCATAGGCAAATGGGGCGAAAGCCCCATACCTTGTTTTTATCATAGAGAAGAATACCAAAATAAAGGCCTAGATTTTACTCTAGGCCTTTACTCGATAGGGGTTTTACTTGCCGTAGGTTGACGGGTTATCGTCCCGTCTCTTATGTTCGCGCTCGGTGTCAATTAAGGCTTGTAGCCGTTCCACCTGAGCTAATGCGCTATTAAGTTGGTGCGTGACTGACTGATTCTCAGAAGCCAGTTTGTGCATCGCCTGAGTCTGTTCCAAGTCAATAATGAGTGTATCAATCTTGCTTGCCAACCGTCGGAGTAACAACTGTTCGTCCTCGTTAGATTTCGCCCAGCCGACAATCTCGGTTTGCATGAACAGTAATTCCGCTAGGCTATCGCCAGGAGTCTTGAGGCTATCAATAGTGCCTGTAGGCATGGTAGTCGTGAAAGCGTCCACTGCTACGCCTAGAGTCGCTATGATGGGAGCCTGTAGAATCGGGCTTTGATGAACACCAACCACGCCTGGACGCTTGGCGGCATGAGCAACAATGCAATGAACCGTGACGCCTAATCGCCTGGCGATGCGCTTCATGATGTCTTGGCGTACTGTTCCACGCCTTGAGCCTACCTCGTCTCTGATTTCCTGCGATGTCTCTGGACTAATAATGATTCTTGCCATAATGGTTGTGAAAACCTCTATCGAATGTCACCGGAAGCCGGTGCCACTTCAATATATATGGTATGCTAAACAATGTCAAGGCGATATTAGGGCAAAGTATAGTTGATAATACAGGTGCCTATGTATTTATCATATACCTATTTAGGGTTGATAACAATTGCCCCCACACATTCTACACCTGGGTGCCACTAGGGGTATACCCCCACCCCCCTACCCCCCACTGGGTTGTGCGTAACTCTCTAGGGTACCTGCTCCAGCCTAGGTAGTCTCCTGTTACAAGTAACTTTTTCAAAATTGAGAATTTATATTAAGGTAGGTAGCTCTCTAAAAATAAAATTTTTTGAAAATATAGAAAAGAGAGAAATATAGGTCACCACTCCTATAATTCCCTCTCTCTTTAGCAGACTGAAGCTCTGCAATTAATGGAGGAAGATATTCACCACATATTTATTATATACTGACTTAGCATCTGTGTCAACCCATTATTAACCATTATATAAAAATCGCATTATATAATATAAAATATATTTAGAATATGTACATATAGTTGTATAATAGTATTATATACATTCCTGGGAGGGTATTATTTTTTGTTACACGTTGATAAGCTAATTCCTGAAGTAATCCAACATTATCCAGACGAACCTGTTAATGCCATGACCTATTTAATGGAGAAATATGAATTAGATGCAATGGCAGCAACATATCTTATAAGTTCAATTTGGGGTACCTTGCATATGAAGTACCCATTAAACTTGCCGAATTATTTGATAAATCCTTATGTAAGGAACCACAATTAATGTCCCATAAATAAGCGATACAAAATTAAAAATCTGTAGTATAATATTAGTAGTTGGGTTTTAAGAGGTGAGTAAAATGACACTAAGTAAAAAAATGGTAAAGAGCATGAGATTTAATAAAGAACTTATACAGGTAGAAGAAGAAGCTACGATTTCTAAACTATATTCCTGTCCTAGATGGCATACCGTTACTACTAACAACCCAATTTTAATAGCGGTTGATGGAGACACTAGTTACAACTCTGGGCCTATTTGTGGATATTGTTACGTTGATTGGTTTAAAGTTAATTTGAATGCGAATGAGGAACGAGTGGAATGAGGAAGTCTTGGTCTAAATGTGTGAAGTGCAATAGGAAACGCCATGCTTCTACGGCGGTTGGACAGTATTGTCCCCAATGCTTGAAGCAAGCAAATAAAAAAAGTAAGAGCCTAGAAGGGGGTTCCAAATGGCAAAAGTAGATAGAATCGAAAAGATTGTAGAAGAGGAAAACGCAGAAAACGGCTCTAAGGATGTAGAGCTTCTTCAAGAATTTAAAGATGCATTGATTGGAGTATGTAGGATTGACCAGAAAACCATACCAGTGTATAGTTATATACGCTTGGTAGAATTAACAGTCGAGGATGGGATTGACGAAGAAACAGCAGTAGAGTGGGTGGAAGGCACCTATCTTTGCAAAGATATGAAAGAATTTTTCGACGGTTCATATATTATAGTAGACGATACAGGAGTATAAGGAGGAAAGGATGGAAGTTAAAGATGTACATGAGAAAATACTATACCCAGTAAGTAGGGTACGGGCTTCAGATTCGGGTGGTTCTGGTGTATTGATATACAGCAAGGAAGATTCCAAACACCCTGGAGAATTCATTAACATTGCATTGACATGTGAACATGTAATCGCCAAGAATGTCATTGTTAAAGATGAATGGGATACCGTTCTAAAGCGCGAAGTAAAACGGGATGTCACTTCTGAAGTAACCATTGAGATGTTTGATTACGATAACTCTGAAGTAATTTCGGCCAATTCAATCAAAGCAGACATTATTGCATACGATAAGAACCATGATATAGCAGCAGTACGTTTGCATAGCAAGAAGCAAATGCCATATGTAGCCAAGGTAATTCCTAAATCAGAAATAGGGAAGCTACAGATTGCAGACCCTGTGTGGGTTTCTGGTTGTAGTCTGCTTCATGACCCATTCCCCAATGCCGGTACTATTACGTATCTGCGGGAGATGATTGACCAGAAGGCATACATAATGCAAAACGCGCCAAGTATATTCGGTAACTCAGGTGGAGGATTGTTTCATGGAGTTACAGGAGACTTACTAGGACTGACATCCAGAATCACTGTTACACAGCTAGGATTCGGTATGGACGTACAATCTTGGATGGGGTTCTCAACACATCCCGATAGACTGTATGAGTTCTTTGAACATCAGGAACTTCAGTTCTTGTATGATGATAACGATGATTACTATGGGGCAATGGATAGACGGTCAAACAGGCGTAAAGAAGCCCTACGTAGCATCATGATTGAGAAGGAAGGGATTCAACCTGATAACGTAGGAGAAGAGTTTGTAGTTGGTCAGCTATCCCCAAATGCAAGCATACATGATTTAGAGGAGAATACCCAAAGTTTCTTCTAACATCTAGGTATAATATACTATAGGGAAACAATGGGGGGTCACCGTAGATATTTCTTTCAGTGACCCCCTACTACTATGAAGGTGACTAATGCCGGTATCAGAAAGAGAAATTTTCGCGTCTTTAATGAAAGACCCCAATCATGCGTATAACCCCATTGAAAAAGTGTGGGCTGAAGCACAACAACGTGCTAGACAATTTCGTAATAACGAAAAAGCGTTAGCTCTTGGCTTTGATGAGGCTCCTGCTTTGGAGAAGCTGTTTGACTTTATACAAAAGGCTGATACTTCTAAGTTTGATATAGAGAAGTTTAAATTGGCATTGGATAATCCTACAACGAATTCAGATGGTGATGAAACAAATTCGGGTTTATTTGGATACAATAACGAGTCTAATGCTAGTGTTAAAGGCAGAGTTGCCAAGTTTGTTAAGAACTGGGAAGCCCATGCTAAGTTGCTTAAAGAGGCTTTCGGCATAGATATACAAGAACTTAAAGAACAGTTGGCTGCATATGTTGGGGGTGCAGCGGGTGCAGCGGGGAAGAGTAATAGAGACGATGCAAGCAATGAGATGGAAAAGCACATATATGAAAACTTGTCTTCTGATATGGAGGAGATAGACGCAAAATATCAAGCGCATATGAATCCCTCTGCCGTAAATGATAGTGACGAAAGTTCAAGTAGTACTGAGGAGGAAGAAGAGGCTTCTCACGCCCCGTATGAACAAGCACTTATAAATAATATTGATAACTATAAAGCATTTGTTGCTAATGTCAAGGAATTAAATGAACAGAAACGAGAGTGGCAGGTTCCTGAAAACTCTAACCCACTTGCTGACCCTGGTTTAGTAGTTAACCATAGTTTTGGTGCAGATAAGACAATGCCGTTAGGAATGTTGCATTATGCTTTAAATGTTTCTTCAGGAAAGTTTGCAGATTTGATTCCTTTTATAGAGGAGTTAAAAGATAGCCCTGGACGTAAGCTAGAGGATGTAATAGGGAAAACAAATCCTGAACTATTAAATTTTGTAACTGATTATACAAACCCCCAGACTGGTGTAATATCTCCTTTAATTATTCAAGGCCTCAGTAAATACGAAAACCATGATTTTGTGAAAGAACAAAACCAAATAGTTGCCGATAATGCACCGCCTGGGACTAGGGACGAGGATGCATATAAGCCCCCTGTCGTGGACAGCCTAATTGCTGACGAGCCTACACCTGATGCAGCCCCTAGTACCGATACTCCCCCAGAAGGTTTGGTTGAGGACGATACCCCAGCTGGAGGAACTCCAGTTGTGGAAACCCCTCCTGTGGTAACCCAAGAGACTGATACGCCTACTGAAGGCGTTCCTGCCTTTAACTTGGCAGCATTAAATGACTTGATTAGGGCTAATGCTGGAAATTACAATATAAATCTTCCAACGGCTGAGGGAGGTTGGGGGAATAACCCTCAGTTAAAAGCTGGGCAGTTTGATGCTTTACGCAAGTTAGAACTGGTTAATAAAGAGAACACAGATGGGAGTATGGGCGATAGACGGAATTATGAGTGGGCTGAGGCTGGTAAACCTTGGGAGGCTCTATTAACTCACGCAATACGTACTCAAGCTAAAAGTGCTAAAGGTAACAAAGCACAACCCCTAAATGACATGGTATTTTCTGCAATGATGGAAGCTTATATGGGTGGGTCTTTAACAGGCCATGTTCCCACAACAGCTATTAATACAGAACGAAATGAAAACGAAGACCCCAATAGCACAGTAGAAGAAAGTGATGAAGGGCCAGTTATAACTGCTGCCCCTGAACCAACTGTCCTTACTTCTGACCAAATCCCTAATATGACTTCCGAAGGTTGGGAAGCATACATGAACGAATATCCTCATAAACAAATGTCTCCCGAATTAGGCGGGTATGCTGATAGAGATGTAGTTGCTGCGGAACACCATGAACCAAAAACTTTATTGCTCCCCCGTGAACAGGGTAGTTGGGAGAATGGCGAGTTTGTAGAGGGGGAAGATATAGACCCCCTTCGCAATGAAGAAGGCACCCTCTTAAAAGACATGACTCCTGATGAGAGCAAAGCACATCTTGAAGGCATGTTTGACCGTTTACTGAAAATTTTCCATGATTCTAACCATAAAGACAATCCAGATTCCTCTTCTCGTAGATTTGGGACGTATCTTGCTGATGACCGAGAATTTGCCAAGGAGTTGTGGAACCAGCGCAACCCTGGTATATCACCAACGGAAGAGGATTTACAGGAGTTCATAGAAAATAATTCTTATTATTATAAAGTAGATACTACTGGGGATAATTTTAATAAGAATGCATATAACTCTTATTTGGAAAATACTGGTGTTCTAGAACGGTGGCTCCAAAAAATAGGGGGATTGGTTGGCATTAAAACGGATAGAACGGAAATGACACGTCGAACAGACGCCGATAAACAAGCCGCTATTGTTAATTATAATGATGGGGGGGAAGATTCAGAAGGAGAGGGAATAATTAATCCTCTTACTCAATTACCCTATACGATGGAGGACATAGATACTTTTTCAGCAAATGATTCGTGGCCTGATGATTTGCGTGTGGGCGAGGAAAAACCAACCCCAACACGAAATAGTCAGCTAGACAAAAAACATCCTGCTGCTTCGGGCGGGATATATCAACCAGGGGGAGATTTATACATTCATCCCCAAGCATGGGACTGGGTAGATGCTATGTACTCTCTTGGATTAGTAGACCCCGAAACAGGTTACCCAGGTTTCCATGTCCTTAGTCGAAATAGGTATGACTTGCAAGGAGGGCATGGGTTAGATTTTACTAAGATTTGGAATGGTGTAACCACAATTCAAGGTGTGCTTAATGCCAAAGGGATGGAAAACGAGGACGAAACTGAAGAAACTCTATGGGATATGACACATGAGGAAGACAAGGCCAGATTTAAGCTGGAGCATGAGGGGGCAAGGGATGGGGCGTATGCTAATGCATGGAATGATTATCAAACATATTTAGGGAACCCCACGGCTGAGAGTGACCCTGCAAGAAGGATTCCCGAAGCTGGGCAAACTCCCGAAGAACAGGAGATTGCAACACGTAGAGAAGCAAAACCAAATTTTTGGACATGGACGCAAAGCTTTCTGAACGGTGATTATGCAGATGTGATGGGAGATGTGTGGCCCACAAACCAGTTAAATGCAGATGGCACAACCCCAAATGGTCTACCAAGAATGCATCTATATAAAGAAGATTCTGAGAGCAATAATGAAAATTATAGAAAGCCCCTATTAAATCGTTCTGACCGAATGGAACGTTGGGGGTTTGACGATGCTGTTCTGGGTATAGTAAGAAATGAAGAAGCAGTAGCACCACCCCCTGATGCTGAGACTACGCCTGTTACTGAGCCTGTTGTTGCTGATGCTGCCCCCGTTGCTGGTACTGATGCAGTAGCCCCACTTGAACCAGAGTTAAGTGGTTGGGGTCAAGAGAACCATAAATGGGTATGGATAGCGGATAAAAATAATCCATTAGAAGGGGATTGGGAGTGGAAAGAGCCTAGTGCAGAGGAAACCCTATTAGCGGGTACAGGTTTAATGGTAGAGGGCAATCAATTTGAAGAACCAGAGGCACCAGAAAGTATTTCAACCCGAAATAGACAGATTCATCAGATATTAGAACAACAATTCGGTAAGGATTATGAAGAACAGGCCCAGAATGACCCTGACTTGCAAGAGGAGATTAACGGTGAGATAGGTAGCATGATTAGGCATCATGAAAAGAATACTCTTGAGGGTGAACACGATAAACGAGTTGTCATAGCACGTCGGACTGCGAGACTAAAGGCTAATGCCGAAGAAGCAAAACCAACGAAAAAACTTAATGATAAAGATACACCCATTGAAACAGAGGAACTAGAACGCATAATGACTTCATATAAAGCTGCCGTTGAAAATACGGGGGGTAGTATAGATACGGATATGGAAAATTGGCTGCGGGGCATAGCAGCTAGTAACCCCAAACAATTTAGAAGCGATTATGGAGCAGCCCTTAAACTTAATGCGAAACATATAGCAGACTCTAACAAACGTCAACTTCAGGTGGATGCTAATGATATAAATGGCTATCGTGGAATACTTCCTCTACAGCAGATGCCTACACAGGATGATGTGACTACCCAAATTCGTCGGTTGGAGTATTGGAGAAATAAACACGGGGAACATATGACCGATGCCACACGAAAAACATGGAATCAACGTTGGGAGGAAATCACTCAAGCGGCTGCAAACATACCAGATTTTGATATGGATGAGTTTATTGCTGCGGATAAGAAGAACGCCCAAGAAGCTAATGTTGAATATGGTGGTGAGGAACATCTAAAGACAGTTGGGAAAGCACATGTTAAGGAGATGCACGGCGAAGCGGCATATATGAAAGCTGTGGGAGAAGGGGGTGCCTTACGTTCTAATAAAAACCATAAACCCTGGTTAGTAATTAAATATGATTCTAATGGGGCGGGAAGTGTGCATGACCTTCGACAACGTGATGAGAGAACTGGGGAATGGGGAAAGGAAATTGACCCCAATTCGCTGGAGTTTGACGAGGACACCCATTATTTTGATTATAATGAGACGAAAGGCACTCAACCACAACAATCTGCTGCTGAGAAGTTCTGGAGTAAGGTAGACAGATATGCTAACTTTAGACCTCTTGACCATCGAGGGGCATTAGAAAGATTTGATAATGATGATACTAAATTTGCGAAGACAAAAAGTCTTTTGGGGGAACAGGGTGTACAACATGGTTGGTTCCATCCCGAATCAGGGGCATGGATAAATCCTCATAGGTATACTGATGTGAGAGAGGAACTAGAAGCTGCTGGGACAGGCTCCGGTATGATGATTCCTGCGGGGGAACACTATCACGGTTCTCATAGAGCTAATGGGCAGGGAGAACCCAACCCTAGATATGCCTTTGCTCGTAGGGGTAAAGCAAAAACAGCCCAAATGAACAATAACAATGACCTATCTTACTATGTGGATTCCCAAGGTAATATTAATCATGCGGATGCTGAGTGGTCTGCGGTTCAACAAAAGGATAAGACTCAACCGCAAACAGTGAATGATGTAATCCATGATTACCATTCCCAACAATTTTACAATTACTTCACTCAAACAGCGGATAGCTTTAAAGATACTGAGGGTAACTTCTTAACTGGGAAAGTCTTACGCCCACAGACGCCTCCACAGACGCCTCCACCAGCACCGTTGCAGATGCAACTATTAAAGGACGTGTTGGAAGGAGATGCGTTGGAACGTCGAAGAAAACAGCCTCAACATAGAAGACAAGCTCAACCAGGGAGTAAAGATTTACAAACAGATGAATTAGGTCACTCAGGAGAATTCTGGGGCCGCAATCAAGAATATCGACAGCGTTATCAAGACGTACTCAACTATCCTGGCTCTGGTCTACTAGGATGGATTGGTGGGATTATAAACCCCTTTGCGGCTGCATCAGATGTAGGTGGTGCTAGTGAGCTTAAAACTGCCCGTGGGGTAGGACGAGGGGTAAAAGGGGTGGTGTCTAGGGCTTTAGGCCATAAAGACCCTGCTTTTGAGGCTATACGTCGGATACGCAGACAATATAGGGTTGATGCAGAAGCGGAACAACGTACTAAGGATATTATGGACAAACTAGAAATGCATGGGAATCCAATGAGATATCTATCGCCTGGCGAAGCCAAGGCACGGTCAGAAGATATGAAGGACTTGAGAAGCCATGTATCTAAAAGAGGTGCGTGGCATCAACAAGAAGCTGCGAAGATGGCAGCTGAAAGGGTTAAGCAGGGAACAGGTGCCCCCAAGAATCAACAACATCAACATCATGATGACGAAAATCTGAGGTATCAAAGTGTAAACAACCAATTAAATGGGTTAAATTCTGAGTTGGACTCTGATTGGATACACATTAATGATTTGTATGACCAGCATATGGGGAATCAACAGGTACAAGATAAATTTGCTCCCAATCCTTCTGAGGGGGACGGTAGTTGGGCTAGTCGGTTTGAGAACCCACCTCAAGCATACCAACCTTCTCAAGCAGGACAGCCGCCTTCTGGAGGGTTGTCAGGGTTGATAGGGGATGATTCCCCACAAAGCAGCCAACTTCAAGGGTTAGTAGGTGAAGATTCGGGGAACAGCCAAAAAAACACATTACAGGGGCTAATAGCATAGATTTTTCGTAGTGTACCTAGTATAATATATTAAATGAGCTTGTGGAGGAGTTATTTATGAGTGCCTTTGACCAATTAGAGGGCTTCTTTGAAAAGGGGTATGGTGCCCCCCGTTTTAATATGCGGGAGGGCAGTGCCGCTCGTCAAATAGCTGCCGATGAGGGAGATATCAAGTATATGTCCAAGGATGATGTTTCTGAAGCTAAGAAAACTCTTGAAGACCATAATAAAAATGCTTTGGAACGTCTGGTTACAGGGATTCGACGTAATAAGAGTGAATCTCAGACGCAATCTACTCAAAAAGCTCTTATGAAGGTGCAACGAAAAGAGGGAGCGAAGCCTGTAGGCAGACCGCGTGACCCTAATGCTGCATATAAAAACCCTGCCATTTATGGGGCACGGGGAAGACGTAAAGGTAGTGAGATAGAGGAAATGTCCCGATTTGCTACAGCAGCCGTAGGAATGCGGCATGGGGATACCCGTAGTTCTGCGGGAAGTGATTGGAGGCCTGGAATGGGGGATGCCCCCGAAGGAAGCGATAAATTCACTAAACGGAACGCTTATGTAAGGTTTTTACAACATAATCCTAAAAGATGGAAGCAAATTAAGGATAAAGCGAAGGGAAAAGACTCTGAAAAGGCCATTATGAACATGCAAAAAGGCGTAAGCCCCGCATTGGCCCGTTTATTGTCTGCTGCGGCTGGGTGGGCATTAAGTGCGGATACAGCAAGTCATGAAGTCCCCCCACACATGGCACAGGAATGGGAACGGACACAAAATCGTGAAGAAAAACGTAAATTGCAAGAAGAAATGATTCGTAAGTTAAAGGGACTGCGAAAATCGGATGATGGCACTTTTTTAGATGATTTAGCGATGCTTTATAAAGACCATGCCCCCGTACCCCCTAGAATGGGGTTAATGTGGGATGCGGTTAAGCATCGTTGGACTCGCCCAGAGAAATTAGGGCGTACCGTATGGGAAGTACAGGGTAAAAAACGTATGCGTGGGTCAGGTACGGGTGTTCATGAACGTTCCGTATCTCGTAAAGGAGCAGGCGGTAAAGGTGCTGGTAGTATGGAGGCTGGAAGGCGTTTCCGAAGCGTTGCTGACGCTGGGCAAGCGCAGCCTCACGATAAAAAGAGGATTGGGCAGCATCCAAAGTCAAAAATAGAAGAAAGAAAGAAGAGGGGGGTCAAAAATGCCTAGAAAAAAGACGGTTAAACCAGAATTAGTGGTATATGGGCCAAAACTAGAGGAGTGGGGTTCACATCCCACCGTCCAAACCATTGCAGAAACAGTGGAGGTGACAAACCCTAAAAAACACATCATTATGGTTAAAGTAAATAAGACTCTACCGAATATTCCTGTACCTGTAGAGTTTCCAGTGGGTGAAGTGCGTTATTGGGAGTCCACAGATGACATAACCTATAGTTATGAAGCTGGATATCAAATATATATGGATAATTTTGTAAATAGGGCTATTCAGATAGAGGCAAATACGTGGGTACCCCGACAAACTACCCGTAAATGGGTGGAAAACCTCCCAAGTGCCATTTTGCCTGATGGATACTTCACATCTGATATTTTAACCTTGGATGAAGTGGAATAATATGAAATTAGGTGCGTTTTACGACAAAAGTCCCATCTCTACGCCCAAAAACACGCAAGTTTTTGACCTCAATAATGCCCATAAAGAGGCCATTTTAGAGTCAAAAATAGCTACTTTGGAGGGTAAAATAGTCGAAATTGATGATATAAACGGTGAAAAGAGTCAATTACAGAACCTTTTAGATAGTAAAAGCCTTGCAAATGAGTCATTATTGGGGGATAATAAGCTTTTGCAGAATAGGATTGACAATTTAGACGCAGAAGTGGTTGAAAAACACCGTATTTTTGAAGAAATGGCTGTTATGAAGTCTAATTTTGATAATATGTCATCTGGTTGGGGTGAGATGACTGCTAATTTGAACATTGTTCAGACCAAAGCAGACACTCAGCAGACGGAATTGGAACAATTACGGGTCAATAATGCTAATTTGCAGACTAAGGTAGAGTCAAATTATCAAGAAAACCTTAATAAACTGGCTGTGGAGTCAGAATTAAGGGCAGTATTGGGGAATTTGCAGCAAGAACATCAAGCATTAACGGAATTTTCTAAAGATTTAAGTAATAAATACACAGAAGCTTCAGAAATGTGGGCCAAATTAGACAAAGAATCCCTGACCTTGAATGGGCAAATGGCAATGGTGACTACCCAGAAGCATGAATTAGAGCAACAATTGCTAATTAGGAACCAAAGTGGGAGTACAGATGCCGAAAAACGGGTACGAACCGAGCTAAGTAAGCAAATGGATGACTTAATGGATGATATGACAACAATTGCTGTAGAAAACAAGCGTCTACGGGCAGACTTATCGGCACCGAGGCCCATGTCGGTTGGGGCCATAGCTAAACAAGAAGGGTTTAAGGTGCCGTTGGCCTCCTCCGCTCTTAACTATAGAAAAAATACATTGGGGAATAGCAAACCAACCTTACTAAGGTTTGCTCACAAGGAGTTTAGCGATGACAACTAAGCCGTGGAGACAAGAGATAGAACTTCTACAAAC
>Ga0114999_10007854_pt1 | contig 12029 bp, 8 predicted proteins | sample ArcticOcean_MG_C_3_FD_89820 | JGI IMG/M metagenome (GOLD analysis project Ga0114999, IMG submission 89820) | Marine microbial communities from western Arctic Ocean - ArcticOcean_MG_CB8_126 | ecosystem: Environmental > Aquatic > Marine > Oceanic | place: Arctic Ocean: Canada Basin | collected...
ACGGCGGAAAGGAGCCGACAGTCACCGACTGCGATCTGATTTTGGGATACCTTGACCCGGAGTATTTCCTGGGCGGCGAGATGACCATCGACGCGGCAGCCGCCGAGGCAGCGATTCGCGAGAGAATTGCGAACCCTCTGGGTCTCTCGGTACCGGAGGCCGCCGCTGCCGTCGTCGAGATCGTCGACCACAATATGGCGGAAGTGCTGCGGATCGTCTCTGTCGAGCGGGGCCATGATCCACGTGACTTCAGTCTCGTCGCATTTGGTGGCGCGGGCCCCGTGCACGCCGCCAGTCTTGCAATTGAGCTCGACATTCCTCGCGTCATCGTGCCACCGATCCCGGGTGGGTTCTCGGCCTTGGGCCTCGTCGCCACGGACCTGCGCCGCGAATACGTCCGCACCTTCTACAAACGTCTCGACGAAGCGACCTTTGATGAAATCTCCCAAATGTTCTCAACAATGGAGGCCGCCGGCTCAACCATGCTGGTCGAGGCCGGTGTTCCGGAGGCGCATCGTGAACTCCGGCGCGCGGCGGACATACGCTATATCCAACAGGCTTATGAACTCACGGTGCCGATCGAGGACGGCGAGATCGGTGCGACCCAAATCGCCAACCTGGCGCAGGCGTTTCATGCCCGCCATCTCGCGACCTACGGGCACGACAGTCCGGATGAACCGCTGCAAATCGTCAACCTCAGGCTGAGCGCCATTGGACATCTTGAGGATCTGGGATTGAAACCGACGCACGGCCGTGATGGGACCGTTGAAGACGCCCTGCGAGGGCAGCGGAAGGTGTTCTTTCGGGGGAGCGGTGCGGTCGAGTGCGAGATATTTGCCCGTGATGCCCTGCCAGCCCGTGGTCACGTGCCGGGACCAGCCATAATCGAGGCGGCCGATACCACAATTGTCGTCCCGCCCGGATGGGGTGCGCGAATTGACCCACGAGAGTTCCTTGTCATGGAGAGAACCAGCGATGGCTGAACCTGCGCCCGGTGCGTTCGCCGACAACGATCCGGCAACATTCGAAGTGGTCAAGAACAGCCTTTATTCGATGGCCGCGGAGATGCGCGTCGTTCTGTCGAAGACAGCCTATTCGCCGATACTCAAATCGGCAGGCGATTTCTCATGTGGAATTTTCGACGTCGATGGCGACATGGTTGCGCAGGGGCCCGACCTGCCCATGCATCTCGGCTCGATGCCGTTGGCCGTTAAAGCCGTCATTCAGGCCTGGGAGGAAATCGCTCCGGGTGATGTCTTCATTCACAACGATCCGTATTTTGGCGGATCACACCTCCCCGACGTGAATGTGGTCACGCCGGCCTTCGCAGACGACCAGAGATTGCTCGGATTCGTCTGCCTGCGCGCGCATTGGCCAGACGTCGGTGGTGGCACCCCGGGCAGTTATGGCACCGAGACGGATATCTTCGCCGAAGGCCTGCGTCTGCCTCCGGTAAGACTTTATGCCGGAGGCGTACCCGTCAGAGAGGTCACAGACATCATTTTCGCCAACATTCGCACGCCGGAAGAAGGGCGGGGCAACCTGCGAGCCCAAGTGGCGGCGAACCGTCGGGCGGTGACCCGGCTGGAAGGATTGGCCCGCCGCTACGGTGTCGAACGCCTGTTGCGCATCATGCAAGGTGTCATGGACTACTCAGAGATGTTGATGCGCCAGGCTTTGGCTGACCTGCCGGATGGCGAGGGTAGTTTCGAAGATTTTTGCGACGGCGACGGCATACTCGAGCCCGGCGAGACCGAAGACTCACCTTTCACCATTCGGCTCCATGTCAAAAAGACCGGGGACGAACTCTCGGTTGATTTTGCGGGGACCGATCCGATGGTCCGGGGGCCGATGAACTCGCCACTCGCCGTAACCGCGTCGGGGGTCTTCACGGCGGTCAAGACCGTCGCCGATTCGGATGCGGTGATTCCGCCAAATTCCGGTTGCTGGCGACCGATCAAAGTGACAGCCGAGCCGGGCACCGTGGTCAATGCCACGCTCCCCGCGCCGGTCGTGTACGCCAATCATGAAATCGCGCACCGGGTTTGCGACATGGTGTATGGCGCCATGTCCGGATTCACGCCGGACAACGTCATGGCGTGCTCTCAGGGGACGTCTGCGATCCTCGCCATGGGCGGTGTCGACCCGCGCAACGGTAATCGATACGTCAACTACGAGGTCGTTAAAGGGGGCTTCGGCGCGCGTCCCAACAAGGATGGGATCAACGCGATTGCCGCCAGCGTCGCAAACACTGCGAATACGCCGGTCGAGGTCGTCGAGATGAGTTTTCCGCTGCGCGTGGAGCGGTACGAATTGATCCCCGATTCGGGTGGTGCCGGGGAATACCGTGGTGGGCTTGCAGCCCGCCGGGTCTGGAAGATTCTCGATCACACGGCCCAGGCCACGGTCTGCTGCGAGCGCGCCAAATCGCCCCCGTTCGGACTGTTCGGTGGCAAAGCGGGTGCGCCGGCCCGCATTTACGTGATCGAGGCCGATGGGACGCGCCGCGATCTCAACAGCAAAGAGCACTTCCTGGCTCCGGAAGGTTCAGAAATCTGGTACGAGGTGCCTGGTTCCGGCGGATTCGGGCCACCGGCGAAGCGCGATCCCGACAAGGTACGTACGGACCTGCGCGATGGCTATGTCAGCTCCGAGGCGGCGAAGCGTGACTACGGCTTTGAGAATTGATCCGTGTCGGATTACGATTCGGGCTCGGAGTCAGTATTTGAGCGGAAGGCATAGTTGCGTGTAAGCCGCTGCTCGGTATGTTCGCCGTAATTCAGGAATTCGGGTAGTGCGGAGTCTCGTGGCGGACGGCACGTGGGCAAACACCCGACCACCGAGTCGAGCGAGGGATCGAAGAAGTAGGCCATGGACAACCGGTTTCGGCCTGACCGGTTAATCACCCGGTGAGGCGTCGAGACAAAGCGGCCGCCGGTCCACACGGGGAAGAGATCGCCAACGTTGACGACAAAAGTTCCCGGAAGGGGCAGGGCGTCGATCCAAGTACCGTCGCGCCGCCGAACCTCGAGGCCGCCAGCGCCATCCTGAGCAAGCAAGGTCACAGCCCCGAAGTCGGTGTGGGGGCCTTGTCCGAACTGATCGGCATCGGCGTCCTCGGGATGGGGCGGATAATGGAGCATTCGCAGATACGTCGTCGCGGCTGCAAAATGCTGATCGAAGCCTTCTGCCGGGAGGTCGAGGCCCAGGGCGAAACCCGACAAGAGACGACGACAGACGGTCTCGGTGGCTGCCATATAAGCGCGCACGGCCGATTCAAAGGCCGGCAGCCAAGGAGGCCATTGATTAGGTCCCGCGAGGAAACCTTCGTGAAGGGGGCCATCCCCGTCCGGATCGGCGTCGTACAGGACGAAGAATGACTCTGACAGGTTTGGGAGGGCGCTTCGTCCCAGGCCCGAGTCGACAAGCTGAGTCTCACGAAGCGGGATATAGCCGCGATGCGCGTCGTTGATGGCTTGTGACCGTTTTTCGTCGAGTGGCGAGGAAAAGAACGCCTCTGACTGCATGAAGGCCGCGTCGACGATGGAATCGGAGATCCCGTGCCCGCTCACGTAAGCAAACCCTACCGTCTCAAAGGCGTGGCACAGGGCCGCGCCCGTGGACTTGGCCGCCGCCAGGTTGCTGCCCGCGAGCGGTGCGATGTCGATGACAGGAATGTCGGTGCCGGGCACGGGCGGGGTCTCCGGTCCTACTCGCGTTCTTCGTCGGGCGTTGTGGCGTCGTCGGGCGTCATGGCGAAGTATCTCTCATCCCAAAGCGTCATTAGCGCGGGGCTCTCCCAGGATCCTCTGCCGCGTGAATGCACTGCCGAATTGAATTGTGCGATCAATGCCGAAATTGGGAGCGCCACACCGAAGCGCCGCGCCTCATTGAGGCAGAGTCCCAGATGGGTCATCAAGGAGTCGATCCCACCGTCCACCGGGTCGAGTTCACCGTCGATCATGCGTTGGATGCGATGATCGAACCACCAGGACTGCGCCGATCCCTTGCTCAGTAGCGAAAAAGTCTTGTCGAGGTCGAGGCCCGACCCGCGCGCGAAGACGACACCCTCGGCAAGGCCCTGCATGGTGGCCGAAATCAAGATCTGGTTGACCATCTTCGTAAGTTGGCCGTGCCCGCTCGGGCCGATGTGCTCGACGGTCCGAGAATAGGCCGCGAGATAGGCCTTAGCCTTGGCCGCGCCTTCTTCCGAGCCACCCATCATGACGGCAAGCTCGCCAGCATTCGCCAGTTCTTCCGCACCCAAAACCGGAGCGTCCATATAATGTATGCCGAGCGTTGTGGCAGTGTCGGCAGTCTGTTCGGCGGCCTGCGCCGTCATCGTGTTGTGGTCAACGAACACCGACCCTTTTGGCATGGATCGGAATACGCCGGTGTCGCCTTGGGTTACGTCTTGCGATTCCGCGTCACCGCCCACACAAGTTGCGACATATACCGCGCCCTCGGCAGCTTCCGAGGCGGTGTTTGCCAGGCGGCCGCCGTGCTCGGCGACGAATGCCTCCGCTTTACTCATGACGACATCGTGGACCGCGACGTCGTAGCCCGCTTTGGCCAGATGCATGGCCATGGGCCCACCCATGCGTCCAATTCCGATATAGGCCACTTTATTTGCCACTGGATCGCCTCCGGCCGGTTCTCTAGGTCTTGCGGAAGTCCGGCTTACGTTTTCCCAGGAAGGCGCTCACGCCTTCGTCCCGCTCGCCACTGGCCAGGCACAGGGCGAACAACTTGCGTTCATACTCAATGCCGGTTGTCAGATCGGCATCCTGACTTGCCAGCACCGCATCGCGGGCGGCCATCAAAGACAACGGACCCTTTGCCTGCCACTTGCGGCAAATTTCGCGCCCGGCGTCCAACAGGCCGGCATCCTCGTGCACGGCGTTGACCAGTCCGATGGCGTGGGCGTCGTCGGCAGTGATTGGTTCACCCAGCGTTATCATCTCCATTGCCTTACCGAGCCCGACCATTCGGGTGAGCCGCTGGGTACCCCCACTGCCGGGTATTACGCCGAGATTGATCTCGGGCAAACCCAGACGCGCGGAGCGGGCCGCGATGCGCATGGTACAGGCGAGGGCGATTTCGAGGCCGGCACCGAGACAATAACCGTTGATGCAGGCGAGGGTCGGCAAGCGCATGGTTTCCAGCAGCCGCGGCAACTCACGGCGGAGTGCGGCCTTGCTCGACAGCTCGCCGGCGACAGACCTGTCTTTCAGTTCGTTGATGTCGGCGCCCGCGGAGAACGCCTTGGGACCGTCGCCGGTGAGGATCACACAATCGGCCTCGCCGCTATCCTCCAGGGTGCGCAGGCCGTCGAGGCATTCCTCCCGCATGGGCAGGCTCATGGCATTGCGTCTCTCCGGATCGGTGAGGGTGATGGTCGCGATGCGATCCTCGATCTTGAGCGATATTTTGCTGTAAGCCACAGTCTGCTCCCGGTTCAGAACTTATTCAGATGCCGTCTCGAGCAAGGCGTTCGCGAGTTTCGCACGCACGGTCTTGCCGCCGACGTTTCGTGGTATCGCGCTCAGGATCTCGAGGCGGCGTGGTTTCTTGTAGTCGGCCAACTCGCTGGCGCAGTGAGATTGAATTTCGATCAGGTCAAGTTCCGCGCCCTGCCGCGGGATGACGCAGGCGGTGACGATCTGACCCCACTTGGGATCGGGCAGACCAACGACCGCGCAATCCAGTACCGCCGGATGGGACATCAGGACCTGTTCGATCTCGGCCGGGTGAATGTTCACACCACCGCTGATGATAATCTCCTTCAGGCGGCCGACCAGGTAAAGATATCCGTCCTCGTCCAGATATCCGAGATCGCCGGTGTGAAACCAGCCATCGGTGAAGGCTTCTGCGGTGGCGTCCGCATCGTCGACATACTTCTTCATGACGGACGGATTGTGACACCAGATTTCGCCGACCTCTCCGGTGGGAAGTGCGGTGCCGCCGTCTCCCGTGATGCGAATCTGTACGCCTGCAAATGGTGGGCCCACGGAGCTGGGTTTGCGTGCCTGATCGCCGGGTCCCAACACCGTCATACTGTTGGATTCCGTAGAACCGTAATAGTCGAAAAGTTGAGGCGTTATGCGTGCCAGCACCTGTTTCTTGGTCGTCGCCTGAAGCGGCGATCCGCACGTCACCAGGCGGCGAAGGCTTTTCAGGTCCGACGTGGCGTTACCGCGCGCCATCTCTTCGAGCAGCATGACCAGCACTGTCGGGACGACGAGACTGGATGTCACGCCTTGACCGGCGATGAGTGCCAGAAACTCGGCCGGATCGAAGGTGCGCTGGACATGCACCCGGCCGCCGACGTGAAGATGCATCAACGTGAATGTAAGACCCGCCGAATGTACCTGGGGCATCACGCCGAGATAAACGTCCTCGGCGCTGAGACCATAGACATCGATCGCCTTGTAGAGCCAAACCATGCGGGCGCGGTGCGTGGAGAGTGCGCCTTTGGGGCGGCCCGTGGTTCCCGACGTGAACATTAGGCTGAAGTCGTCATCCGCCGAGACCTCGGGAAGCGGCATGACTGGTGAGGCGCACAATTGGCTGAACGTCGACTCGTTATGGTCCGGCCCCAACTCGATAGAGACGATTTGCGGATGGGCGATTGCCGTCCGTGAGACCGCCTTCTCGACAGTGCCTTCGTTGTCGATGGTCGTGAAGATGACGCGGGGCCGGGCGAGCGGCAGGATGCCGGCGATTTCACCTTCCTTGAGGCGCGGGTTGATGGGCGAAAAAATGGCTCCGGCACGCGCAACGGCCAGCACGACGATGACGTAAGAGGTGCAGTTGGGCAGGTAGACCGAGACGACGTCACCTCTGCAAACGCCGAGGCCGATGAGGCCCGCCGCCAGACCGTTCACCCGCCGATCGAGGTCACCGAACGTCACTGTCGACGTGCCGTCCGTCAGAGCCACTTTGTCCGGCGTGGCGTGGGCAATGGCTGCACCGATCCGGCCAACACAAAGATCTTCATCCACGATGTAGTCAGCCGCCGCGGTCATGGTCCGCGATGAGCGATTTAAGCTGCTCCAGTGTCGATGCCAGAGGGATGTTCGCGGGGCACACACTTTCGGCGCGGGCGATCGCGTCGGTACTGAGTGTCTGAACTTCCGCGGCAATGCCGGCGAGCCGTGCGTTACCTGCGCTGTCACGTTCTTCGAGTACCAGCATTAGCAAGCGGTTGAGCGCGGCGGGTCCGACGGCATTCTCGTCGAGCGCCTCATCCGCGATAGCCGACGTGCAGGCGCCACACGTAATGCAGCCGTTCTGTGCCTCGATCGTGGTGCGTTCGTTGGAAGCAGGCGGCATGACCGACAGATCACGCCGGCCCGGATCGCGGGGCCGGAGCGCTGCCTCGGCGCGGGCCAACCCGGCGAAGAACGGGCGCATGTCGACGATGAGGTCGTGTTGTACTGGCAGACCGCGAAGTGGCTCGACCCGTATCGTGGTGTCTTCGATCTCGCCGATCGTCATCTGACAAGCCAGGGCTTCTTTGCCGTTGACGACGATGGCGCACGAGCCACACATGCCGACGCGGCAGGCATAACGGAAGCCCAGAGTGGGATCTTCGTGCTCGCGAATCCAGTTCAGGGCATCGAGAACGCGAGCATGTGCCGAGAGAACAGGGATCTCGAACCGCGTCTTGCCGCCTCCGGAATCGCCGCGTGCGATCTCGAGCGTGACAGTGCCGCCCGCAATTGTGTTGTTGGGTGATGGCGTGCCGGTCATACGGGGATGAGTGTTTCGCCGCGCAAAGTCTCCAGGGCCCGGCGCGAGAATTCCACTGGACGCGATTCGGATTTCAGCGTGCCGTCAGGATCGCGCCGTTGGATGAAGTTGATCAGGAAGCGATCGTCGGTGTCGGGAAAATCTTCGCGGAAGTGGCTGCCCCGGCTCTCTTCTCGGAGGATTGCTGCGGCGCCGATAAGACGTGCCACGTCGAGGAGATTTTCCGCGTCGAGACGTTCCTGCAGATCGGGGTTGCCGCCGCGTTGACGCGGCATGGGAAGCGCGTTGAGCTCTTCCTCGATGGTATTCAATCCCGTCGCCGTGCGTGCCAATCCTTCTGCATTGCGCAAGATTCCGAGATCATCCCAGGCCAGTGCCCGCAGCCGATTTTTCAGCTGAAAAGGTGTGCCGGTGATCTCTCCCGCGCCTTCGAACCGTGCGCATGCCACACTCAGTCGCTCCGAATCAATTGCGACACGCCCGGTTTCTTTGGCGTGACGGGCGATCGACTCACCGGCGATGGCACCAAACACCATGGACTCGGCTACGCCGTTACCGCCGAGCCGATTGGCACCGTGCACACCGCCCGCATCCTCACCCGCCGCGAACAAGCCGCTGAGACTGGTCCGGCAATCGCTCTCAATCCGGACGCCGCCCATTTGGAAATGTGCTGTCGGCGTCACCTCGATGAGGTCCGTTGCCATGTCGGTTCCGACGCTGAGGCATCTCTCGTACATTCCCGGAGATGACTTGAGCAGAAAATCCTTACCGAGGTGGCGGACGTCGAGATAGACGCCCTGGCTTGCCGTTCCACGGCCCGCGCGAATCTCCATCATGCCACTGCGCGAAACGCGGTCGCGGGTCGAGCGTTCCATTTTCTCGGGATCGTAACGCTCCATATAACGTTCGTGGTCGGCGTTGAGCAGGTGGCCGCCGGCCCCGCGCAGGCCTTCCTCCAGAACCGTGCCATTCAGCAGCGAACCGTCGACGATGAGTCCCGTGGGATGGAACTGCATCATCTCCATATCGACGAATTCGGCGCCCGCCCGGTAGGCCATGGCCAGACCATCGCCCGATTTTTCCAAAGAGGCCGGCGTGATCCGGTAAAGCGGTGCTGCGCCGCCGGTGGCCAGCAGAACCGCGCTGGACTCGACGGCGACAAGATCGCCGCTGTGTTGGTCAAGCAGCAGGGCGCCGACAACGGTTTTTCCAGAACTGTCGAACAACAGTTCGATGCCACGGACCTCGTTCAGCATCTCGATATCGCGAACCAGGACCTGTTCCGAGAGCCGGCTGATGATTTCGATGCCCGTGAGATCACCGCGGTGGATGGTCCGGTCAAACGACTGGCCCGCGAGGGCGCGCTGATGGATGGTGCCGTCGGCGTTTCGATCGAAGGTACAACCGAAGGAATTCTCCATCTCGAAAACGCGCTCCGGCGCCTGGGTTACCAGGGTCCAGGCCAATTCCTGATTGTTGATGAGGCTTCCGCCCCGCAACGTGTCGTCATAGTGCTTGTCGAAGGAGTCTTCCGGGTGCAGGACGACGTTGTAGCCACCCTGGACCATGCGCGTGCAGCCGCTCTTGCCGAACAGGCCCTTGCTGGCGACGACGATGTCGAGGTCGGGCGCGGCGTCACGGGCGTGGATCGCGGCGAAGAGCGCAGCGCCGCCGCCGCCAACGATCAGAATGTCACAGCTCAGGGATTGCACGGGGCCTCTTTTACGGTCTGCGGGCCGGTGATTCCAGCCTGGCCCACTTTTTACAGTTCTTTGGCGAAATCTGACAAGGCACGGTCGATCCCCTCGACCATGAAGTCGACATCGTCGCTGGAGGTGATGAGCGGTGGCAGGATGGGAATGACATTGTCCGCGCGCGTCAGCAAGTCGTGGTTGTCGAGTAGACCCGTGATCTTGTCGCCGACGCCCATGGCCGCGGGGAACCGCTCCTTCGTTTCGCGGTCCTTGACCAGTTCGACCGCAGCAAACAATCCCTTGCCGCCCCGAATATCGCCGACGAAAGGATGGCGGTGGAGGACCTGCAGGCGCTCGAACAGGTATTGCCCCATCCTGGCGGAGTTCTCGACCAGGTTCTCCCCCTCGATGATCTTCAGGTTGGCGAGCGCCGCGGCGCAGGCAATGGGGTGCCCACCATATGTGTAGAGATGGCGAAACTTCTCATCCTCGCCGCCCAGGAAGGTATCGGCGACCTCCTTGCGCACGATGGCGCCGGCGGCCGGGAGATAGCCGCTGCTCAACTGCTTGGCCATGGTCGTGATATCGGGCTGCACATCCCAGTGCATGCTGGCGAACCACTTGCCGGTACGCCCATATCCGGTGACCACCTCATCCATGATCATCAGTACGCCGTAGCGGTCGCAAATCTCGCGGATCGTGGGCCAATAGTCGTCGTGCGGGATATAGACGCCGCCGGTGATCGACATCGGCTCGCCGATGAAAGCGGCCACGGTCTCCGGTCCTTCGTTCTCGATGACCCGTTCGACCTCCCGTGCGCATTCCAACGTGCAGGCGCCGTTCTCGGCGCAGAGCGCGCATCGGTATTCGTTGGGTTGTGTCACATGGATGTTGCCGGGTTGCAGCGGGCCGTAGTCCTCGGGCGCCGCGATTCCGCCGCCGCCGGCAGCCATCGTGGCGTGGGTGCCGCCGTGATAAGAACCGGTCCGGCTGATGACTTTGAAGCGGCCCGTATCGCCCTGAATCTTGTGGTATTTCTTGGCGATCTTGAGGGCGACTTCGTTGGATTCGGCACCGCCGTTGGTCAGGAAAACCCGCGACCCCTTGTCTGGCGCGAGGCTGGCGATCTTGGCCGACAAGCGAATGGTGTGGGGATTCGTTCCGCCCCAGGGATTGGAGGTGATGCCCTTCATGGCCTCAAAGACGGCCTCGGCGATTTCCTTCCGGCCGTAGCCCACTGCCTGAAGCCACATGCCCGACATCATGTCGAAGGCTTTGCGGCCGTTTATGTCGGTGAGCCAGCAACCCTCGCCGCTCTCGTAAATGTTCAGCGAGTCGGGTGCCTCGGCAAAATCGTTCATCTGATGGAAAGGCAACCACAGATGGTCGACCGCCATCTGACGCAGTTCTTCAAGTTCCTTGTCTTCAACCGCCGTCGACATCATCCGAGCTCCTTCGATGAATGGTTTTCGATCGCACCGGTCGGATAACTATACCAAACACCCCCCCTCTTACTCCCCCTTGATAAAGGGGGGATAGTGATACCGGAACCTGTTGGCACTTTTGGCAACACCTGTGGTGCCTGCCATCAGAGTGAATTGCTCTTGAACATCAACGTCCGGTTTCGGGCAGCAACCTGTCGTCCATTGTATCGGTGGAGATCGGTTGCTTTTGACCCTGTGCGGACGCGGGGTGTGGTCTAGGAGCACGGACTGATCAAAGTTATTCGATGTTGCGGCGATCAAATATTCGTTGCAACACAACGAATAGATGGAATGCCCTCAGGCGATAAGAGTGGTGTCGCCGAGCGCCAAGACCGAGACCAACACGATGCGCCTGAAAACAGGCACAGGAGTGAATCGGAACACACGTGCCCCTCACCATAGTGTAATTCCGAACGGGATCATCAGCACGAGGGCTCGAGCGATCGAGGTCGAATCGACAACGCCGGTGATGGTCAGGACGATGGTGCTGACGGCCGCAACTAGCGCGCTGAAAACGACGACGCCGGCACGCTGAACAGCGGCGGAATCTTCAGACGACATGACGTAAAGACTGACGGCGAGGCCGCCAAGACCGACTGCACCGTGGATCACGCCCCCCACGATGCCCGCCACGGCGGCCGTGATCAGGTTCCTCGGACCCCTGTATGCGATCCCCATCAACATTGCAGTCGCAAAAAAGAGAATGACCGTACCGATGGCGCGTCGCATGAGTTCGGGATCAACGGTAAGGAGGATCAAACTGCCAACGGGGATCGTGAGCATGGCGAGAACGCTCATTGGTCCGATCTGCCGCCATGCGGCGTGGCGGGCCGTTCTGAACGCCAGCCCGACACTACCCAATGTAACCATCATCATGACCACCGCGACCGCCTCGCGGGTATCGTAGATCAAGGACAGCAGAGGTATGAGTACATACGCCGCCCCGAATCCGGCGAAACCGTATACGATTCCCGCGGCTATCGCCGAAATCGCTGAAAGAACCAAATCGAGATCGATAAATTCCACGAGACTTCCCGCTTCCGGTATAGCGTGCGACGCAATCGAAAATAGAAACGACTGCCAATGAACCGCGTCC
>Ga0114999_10007855_pt1 | contig 12028 bp, 11 predicted proteins | sample ArcticOcean_MG_C_3_FD_89820 | JGI IMG/M metagenome (GOLD analysis project Ga0114999, IMG submission 89820) | Marine microbial communities from western Arctic Ocean - ArcticOcean_MG_CB8_126 | ecosystem: Environmental > Aquatic > Marine > Oceanic | place: Arctic Ocean: Canada Basin | collected...
ACTTAGAAGACGCAGAATATAACCAAGCTGGAGCCAAATATAATATTGCTTGTTTTTTGTGCCACCAAGCGGCAGAAAAATCCATAAAAGGCTACTTGTACTTCCGTGGAGCAGAAGACGTATGGGGTCATTCTTTAAGCGATTTGTGTGAAGATGCAAAATTATTTGAAATGTTCTTCGACACTATTAAAAGCGAGGCTAGACAATTAGATAAATATTTTGAAATGACTAGGTACCCTAGTTATTTACCTGGAGGCACGCCATCTGAAGCCTTTGAGGAAGCCGATTCAATCAGAGCTTTAGAGCTCAGTGAGTTAGTAGTGAGTTTTGTGAAAGAAAGAGTGATTGGATAGCTCAGTTACTCAAACTTTTGGCCGATGAGTAACAATCTCATTACTCTCTCCGCAGTTGATTGTAACAATTGCTTTGTTCTTAGAAGACTCACTTCAAATCGCATTGGTCTATCAGCGATAGGAATAACTGCAGCGATATTATGCGCATAAACTTGCCTGTATCCTCTTCCCAGAGATCCGGTTAATATCACAGTTGGTACAGAATATTTAGATGCCATACGTGCAATTCCAACAGGGCCTTTATCAAAAACACTAGACCTATCTGTCTGACCCTCTCCAGTGATAATTAAATCGGCATCTTTAATGTGTTCTTCTAAATTGAGCACATCAGAGATTAAGTCAATTCCAGATGTTAATTCTCCTCCTAGAAATGCAACAATTCCTGCCCCTAATCCCCCAGCAGCACCACCAGAAGTTAACTCTTTTACAGAAACACCCAAGTCTTTAAAAATGACTTCTGCAAGATTATGTAAACCTTGATCAAGAATCTTTATGTCTTGTTCTGAGGCTCCTTTTTGGGGGGCAAATATTGCTGCAGCTCCTCTATCTCCACACAGAATATTAGTAACATCAGAGGCTCCAATAAAGTGTGTTTTCCCAATTCTGTTATCGACATCAGTTGTATCGATAGAGTTTATGTCTATGAGTTTCCCGCCACCACCGGAGATTTCTTTGCCGTTTCTATCAATAAATTTAAAACCTAAATGCCTCGCCATACCGATGCCGCCATCATTAGTCGCACTTCCACCCAAACCGATAATTATTTTCGAATATTTTTTGTCTAAAGCATTTTTTATTAATTGCCCGGTACCGTTAGTATTAGCAGATAATGGATCTCTCTGCAGATAATTTATTAAAGCCAACCCTGATGCTTTAGCCATTTCAATTACAGCGGTACTTTGATCTCCCATAACACCCCATTCAGCTACTATTTCTGCACCAAGTGGATTTGTGATTGTATTGGAAAATATTTTCCCCTTGGTTCCATTAACTAAAGTCTCTAATGTTCCATCACCTCCATCTGCTATCGGAACAAGGACTGTTTTCGCTTCAGGGCATACCTCTAAAATGCCCTTTTCAATAGCTATGGCAGCATCATAAGCAGTTAAACTACTTTTGAAATTTTGTGGGGCAATAACTATTTTAATTGGCATCTACTTTTCCTACAACAATTTTATCTGCCCTGAACAATAATAAAGAGCAATATCGTTATATCATTAAATATACTGTCATTGATATCAGGTTTCAATATGCTCCTGTGTTAAAATCGTTTCCTAACGATTCACATTATATACTTGGAAGAGGTGGTATATGCCATTAACTGAATTAAAATCTAATGCTTTTCAAACTATAGACTCAGTTTCTGAAAAAATACTAACTATATGTTCAACGATCCTTGACAACCCTGAACCTGGTTTTCGAGAACATAAAACTAGCAGAACAGTCAATGAAGCTTTTTCCAGTATGGAAATACCGTTTAAAACTGGGCTTGCTTTAACAGGAAGTAGAGCAGAAATAACATTTAAAAAACCAGGCCCCACTATCGCTTTGATAGGGGAACTAGATTCTCTAATAGTTAAAGATCACCCATTCGCAAATTTCAAAACTGGTGCCGCACACGCATGCGGACACCACTGTCAAATCGGCATGATGTTAGCAGCAGGCATGGCTCTAAACACTCCTGAAATGCAAGATAAACTATGCGGCAGAGTGATTCTGATGGCAGTCCCTGCGGAGGAATATATTGAGATCGAATATAGGGATACTTTAAGAACATTAGGAAAGATAGAGTTTCTTGGTGGGAAACCAGAATTCATAAGAATCGGTGAGTTTGACGACGTTGATATATCTATGATGATGCACACTACTAGCGTTCCAGAAGAGAAACAAATATGCATCAGCGGTACAAATAATGGCACAGTAGCAAAAAGAATAACGTTCATCGGGAGAGGTGCTCATGCAGGTGGCTCTCCACATTTAGGAATCAATGCCTTGAATGCTGCCTCTCTGGCATTATCTGCTATCCATTACAACAGAGAAACATTTAAAGACAGTGACACTATTAGGGTTCATCCGATTATAACCAAAGGAGGAGAAGCGGTTAGCGCGGTACCGTCTGAAGTGACTATGGAAACTTTTATTCGAGGAAAAACCATGAATGCCATCATGGATGCTAATCGTAAAGTTGATAGAGCTTTACGTGCTGGAGCACTGGCAGTCGGCGCCGAAGTTAATATCAAAACAATCCCCGGTTACATGCCGCTAAACCAAGACATTAATCTTATGGATATATTTAAGATTAATGCAAATTCTTTGGTAGGGGAATCCAATGTCGGCAATCGATATCACGGTACTGGATCTACTGACATGGGAGATGTAAGTCAAATAATGCCGATAATACACCCTTATGTAGGAGGAGCAACTGGAATAGGGCACGGAGCAAATTATGTTATCGAAGACTACCAGCTATCGGTTTTAACAGCTGCTAAATCTTTATCTGCTACTATAATTGATCTTTTATCAGACAACGCAAATCTAGCCAACCAAGTTATAGCAAAACATAGACCCGCCATGAAAATTGCTGAATATCTGTCTTTTATGAGGAGCCTAAACAGCAACGAAACTTACAAAGATTAAAATGACTGATGTATCGGACCTTAAATCACTGGCTTGCCAACAAATTGAATCTAAAAAATCTGAACTTTTTGACATAGCTAACACAGTATTGGATAACCCTGAAGTAGGATTCAACGAACACGCCACCTCTAGTTTGGTTAGATCATATTTTACCAAAATGAACATACCTTATAAAAATAACTTAGCGGTGACAGGCATCAAGGGTAAATTATCCGGATTACATCCTGGTCCCAACATAGGAGTTTTAGGAGAACTAGATTCTTTAGTAGTATCTGATCATCCTAATACTAATATCAACACTCACGCTGCACATGCATGCGGACACAACTGCCAAATTGGTATGATGATAGGAGTATTATTCGGGTTAAACCACCCAGAAATATTACGTAATTTACATGGAAGCATTTCCCCGTTTGCAGTGCCAGCAGAAGAATTTATAGATATTCCAGAACGGCTCAAAATGAAAGAGAATGGGTTAATAGAATTTCTTAGTGGGAAGCAAGAGCTTATCAAATTAGGTGAGTTTGACGACATAGATATTGCCTTCATGTGCCACACTGCATCTGGATCTGGTCCTCATGTATTTGCACTAGGCGGATCTAGCACAGGCCATATATCAAAATATGTCCAATTCCTAGCACCAAGTTCAACACAATATAATACAGCTTTAAATTCCGCCGTATTTTCCATGAATGCAATCCAGTATAATCGGGAATTATTCAAGAATGATGACGTAGTTAGAACTCATGGGATAATTAGCGACACACAACTTAATGAAAATCAGCAAACGAGCGCTATCGGATTAGAATGGAGATTACGAGGGGCCCATTTATCTTCCATTGAAGAAAATGCCAACATAATTGACCGTTGTTTTAGAGCCGGTGCACTTGCTATGGGAAGCAAATTAAACATAACAACAGTTCCTGGATATTTACCAATGTCAAACGATGCGGAATTACAAAACATATTTTCAAACAATGCGACTCAACTTCTAGGGCAAGGCAAAGTATTAAACATATCCAATTCAGTCAATTCTGGAGGGTCTACTGACATGGGTGATTTAAGCTACTTGATGCCAACTTGTCATCCCTATTGCACTGGAGCTACTGGCACGGGCCATAGCAAAGACTACCTCATAACCAACTATGATACTGCAATCGTAAATCCTGCAAAAATAATGTCTATGGTGATCATTGATCTACTAGCTAACAATAACGCTTTGGCTAAAAGAGTCATTACCAAATTCTCTCCTAAAATGAATAAGAAAGAATACATAAGCTTTCAAAGAGGAAGGTTTAATGACTATTCAAGTAACGGGGAAAATTAAAAGACAATTCCTAAAGAGTCTCCAGCTCTCCATTTGAATTCTTTGAATGTAGTATTAATTGGAACTTCAAAGAACATCCAACCGTCAATGCCAGTGTCTTTGGGTAACGCAAAGGACTCAAAACTACCATCATTTCTGATATTATTCCATAAAGGTGTAACAGATACGCTTCCCTCTACACTTGGTTCGGCAATCATGTTTTTGTAAATATTAACTGGAATATAGTCATTAGAGAAAAAGTCATTTAAAATTGCTGCGCTATTATCTATGTTAACAATAGCGGTGGATGCCGTGTGATTTTCTACTTTTATTCTTAACCCAACGATTTGGTTATTATCATCTTCAGGTTTTATTTGAAAGTTCCGTTGAAGCCCTTCAGCATCAATGGTAGAAAAGGAAATTACTGCCATTCTTTCTATTTCCACAACACTAATATGTAGTACTTTTCCCTTGTAAAATCTTCCTAGTTTTGAAGATTCTGTGGTGCAATTCACAATACTCATTGCCATTAAAACAGCCATCAATATCAGTAATAATATTTGTTTATTTTTTTTCATTTTCTTTTCCGTATCATAGCGCAGTAGGTGACAGAGTAGGCATTCCACGTAATTCAGAAACCAATTTTATCAACACTTCTAGCACATATTCAATTTGTTTTTTTGTATTGTTTTTACCAAGTGTAACTCTCAAACTACCTCTAGCCAATTCTGAGCTTTGTCCTAGTGCTAGTAACACATGTGACGGTTCCAAAGATCCCGAGCTACATGCGCTTCCGCTTGATGCACAAATACCTGCCATATCCAAACCTAACAGAATTGATTCACCTTCTACTCCTTGAAATGAAAAGTTAACATTATTAGCCATTCTATTTGCAACTGAACCATTCAATACAGCATCGCTAATTTGTTTGGAAATACTGTCAATTAAGAAATCTCTCAATATTTGGCATGATTGCGACACTCGTGATCTATCAGATTCTGCTATTTGCAAAGCAGTACTAAATCCTACTATCCCTGCTACATTTTCAGTGCCTGGTCGGCGCTCTCTTTCTTGACTTCCTCCAAACATCATTGGTAAAAATGGAGTTCCTCGTTTTACAAACAATAAGCCTACTCCTTTAGGACCATAAAATTTATGGCCTGAAAGGCTCAGCATATCAACTCCTAAAATTTCTGTGTCTAGTGACAAAAAACCTGCTGCCTGAACCGAGTCAGTGTGCATCACTATAGTTCGTTTAAAATTCTTGGCTCTTGTTTTAACAATTTTTGAAATCTCTGGTATAGGATTGATGGTACCTATTTCATTATTTGCATACATTATGCTCACCAGAATAGTTCGGTTTGTGATAGCTTTTTCAAGTTGTGCCAAATCAATGGCTCCATTTTTATCAACTGGTAGATAGGTGATCTCAAATCCTAAATTTTCCAAATATTCACACGCATGTAAAACCGCATGATGTTCAACAGATGAAGTAATTATATGATTACCAGTATCCTTCAATGCTAACGCTGCGCCTATAATGGCGGCATTATCTGATTCCGTGCCACCACTTGTAAAAACTATATCGCCCACTCTAGAGTTCAAAATTCCAGATACCAAATCTCTTGAATCGTCCAAAGCAAATTTGGCTTCTTGCCCAATGTTATGCACACTGGATGCGTTTCCAAATTTATCGGAAAAATACGGGAGCATTCGTTGCAGGACTGCATCAGATACACCTGTTGTTCCAGCATGATCTAAGTATATTATGTTTTCCATGAAGAACCTTTCCTCAAATTACTTACGCTTCAATTAAATTCTTTACTTAATGTATTATAACCAGAAACATGGTGTTTGGGTTGAAAAATAATGGTCAAGTGGATTTTTTAGCAATGGAATTTGCCATTATTTTATAAATTAACTTCGATGCCGCATATATTCCAGAGGTGTTATTACCATCTGGGATCAATTCAGACAAATCAAACCCTACGATATTTCTATATTTTGAAATTTCACCAAGTATAAAGACTATATCCATCCAAGTCATTCCACCTGGCTCTGGATTCCCAACTGTACCGGTAACAGAAGGATCCAATACATCTAAGTCTAAACTCAAATATACATTGGTATTCAATTTACTCAAAATATCAGCGACAAAATTTTCTAAATTTACATTACGATCCCAAAACAACATCGGTATGCCGGTCATTCTGGCAAATTCCAATTCTTCTAAAGAAATACTTCGAATTCCCGCAATTACTAGATCTGAAAATTCACTGATTCTCCTAGCTCCTGAGGCGTGCCCCCATTTCGTTCCCATGTATTCGTCTCTCAGATCCGCATGAGCATCAAGATACAGAACTGAAAAATCATCAAAATTTTCTGAAAAGGCTTGAGCTCCTCCAACACTAATAGAGTGTTCACCTCCGATAAGGCCGATTAAGCAATTTTGAGAAATTAAATCATTGATAACTGCTTTTATTTTGGGCAGCATATACTCTGGGCCCCTCATATCAGCGTCAATAGGTGCGGTAGTCCAAATAACATAGTCAGTAAAATTAACTCCGGTTTCCCAATCATAATCTTCTAATTCAATTGATGCTTGGATAATTGCTTTGGGAGAATGTCTGGATCCGGTGTTAAAAGAAACTGTGCTGTCATATGGAATTGGGACTATTACACAATCTGGAACAATTGTTTTCAAATGTGAATAATCCATACCCAAAAACATATTGGATGTTTTATCTGGTAGCATATTTCCTGATGTATTCACTAGTCAGGAGACAATTCGGTTCGTTGGGCGTCCATATGCCTCTGACCTTCTGCTGAGCTCAACCATTCCAAACCTCTATCTAATACCCAGGTTTTAACTTTTTTCAATCCAAGTAATTTTTTTGCATCATTCAGTGCTTTTTCATTATCAAAGGCTTTACAGGAAAATATGTCTATATTAACGTAATTACGATCTGGAAAAGTATGAACACTAATATGGCTTTCAGCAATGATAACAAATCCTGAAATTCCTGAATCAGTTCCTTTAGGATCTTCGTAGTTCACGACCTTGGGTTCTGTAATTCTGTGCATTTTCAATGCATCAGGATATTCAATCAAAAACTGTGTAATAAGTTCTTTATCCCATAACTTTTTTGCTTCTCCATCGAAGCCGTCTATCGCTAAATGCATTCTTTCTCCACTTGGCAAAACTCGTGGTATAGAATATCATCAGTCAACTTATAGTACAATTTAATAAAAATATTGTACTCAGGCAGGGAAATGACCGAACATAACGAAGATTTTATTATAGAAGCAAGCGGCTTAACTCATTATTATGGGCCGCAACCAGCTATAGATAATGTAGATTTTAAAGTCCGAAGAGGCGAAATTTTAGGATTCTTAGGCCCAAATGGAGCCGGTAAAACTACTACTATGCGCATTTTGACAGGGTACATGCCTCCAACTCGTGGCAAAGTTACAATTGACGGCATGGATATTGTAGGGCAATCTCTTGAATGTCGGCGAAAAATTGGATACTTACCAGAAACTGTTCCTTTGCATACGGATATGACTGTAAAAAGCTACCTGAAGTTCATGGCATCTTTGCGAGGCTTAGGGTCCAAGCAAATTAATACTAAGCTACCTGACGTGATCGAGACGTGCCGGTTAGAAGATTATTACAACACTATTATCGGCAAACTCTCTAAAGGATACAGACAACGAGTAGGAATTGCTCAGGCTATATTCCATGAACCAGAAATATTAGTGTTAGATGAACCAACCATAGGCATAGACCCTATCCAAGTCGTTGAAACCCGCAAATTAATTCAAGATATTGGAAGGCAACAAACTGTTGTTTTGAGTAGTCATATTCTTCCTGAGGTCAGTATGGTATGCGGGAGAGTTTTAATAATTAATCAAGGTAAAATTGTAGCAGAAGATACTCCTACTAACTTAGCTGAAAGATTGCAATCAACTCAACATATTTCTCTAGAAATATCTAAAACCAACGTAAAAATTCAACCTTTATTAGAAAAAATCGCAGGAGTCACCAATATAAAACGGACCAATGACAGAGAAAAAACTTCATTTGAAATTACCACAGAAAACGATTTAGACATCCGAGACAACATTTCCAGAATAATAATGGAAAATGATTGTAGCCTCCTTAGTATGCAAATGACGTCAATGAGCCTAGAAGATATCTTCTTAAAACTAACCACATCAGAGGAACTTTAAATGCGTGGATTACGAGCAATCATTTTAAAAGAAATCCAATTCTTCTTCACAAGCCCTACCGGTTACATAGTAGGTATGATATTTCTACTCGGAACTGGAGTGTTTTTCACAATAGATATGGGTAGCCCATTCCCAGAGGCTTCATTAACAAAGTTTTTTGTAGGCATTGATTTTGGAGCTTCCACATTTGGCGGCATATCACTAATTCTAATATTAATATCGCCTATATTAACAATGAGGTTAATATCAGAAGAGCAAAAACTGGGAACTATAGAGTTACTGCTTACCTCTCCTGTAAGAGATTGGGAAATCATCTTGGGTAAATTCATCGCAAGCTTCATATTCTTAATGTTTATGATAGCCATGACAGCTTATTATCCAATTTTACTGTTTATTTTCGGAGATCCCGACCCCGGCCCTATTTACTCCGGTTATCTCGGGATAATCTTATATGGCACTCTAACCCTTTCTATTGGTCTATTAACGTCAACATTAACGAGCAACCAAATCGTTGCCGCTGTAGTAGCGATGGGAACTTTGTTAATTTTATATTTTGCAGATTACGCTTCAACAATGGTGACAGGATTTTGGGCAACATTAATACAAGAACTAGGTATTAAAAGCCATTTTGATGACTTTCATAAGGGAATAATAGATTCACATGACGTGGTATATTTCTTAACTATAACGATTTTATTCGTCTTTTTATCCATAAGAATTCTAGAATCTCGTCGCTGGAGGTAGCGTGCAAACCCCTAATAACAGAAACCGTGACTGGAGGCGCCTAAGCAGAAGTGAAAGAGTCTCTCAGGAAGCTAAAGTACAACCCTTAAATACTGGATTATTAAGTTCAATAGTTGGAACAATATCAACTTACGCCACTCCTATTTTAATTGGGGCAATATTATCAACTATATTGGGTTTAATAATACTTATGTTTATAAAAAGCCTTTTACCGTATGCTCTAATTTTAATTGCTATGGGGCTCATTCTCTTGGTTAGCATGGGATTTATTTTTATCAGTATAGTAACAGCTGGATTCCTGAGTAGAAGCGGCAAGTACGGCACTAATACCTTAATCATGATAAGTGTATTTGTAGTTATAGTTGTAATAATCAATCTAGTATCTTTAGACAATAATAAACGTTTCGACTTAACAGCCAACAATCAATTCAGCTTATCCAATAGCACCATTGAATTGTTGACAAATTTAGAGCAACCTGTGGAGGCTATCGCGTTTTATCCTTCAGACATTAGCGAAAATGTAGACGCTTTAACCAGATTTACAAAAGTGACAGATATGTTAAGCGAGTTTGGGAAAAGAACGAATAAATTCAATTTTGAAATCCGTGATCCGGATCTAGAGCCAGACTTAGCAAGATCTTACGGAGTTAACGCTTACGAGTCGATAGTTGTCACTGCGGGTGATATTAACCTCAAATCTATTGTTCTACCCACAGATAATGCATACAGTAAACTGGAGCAAGATCTATATACTAGTATACTAATAGCTACTAGCAAAGGACAAAAGAAAATTTACTTCTTAGAAGGGCATGGTGAAAAATCCATACTATCCCTGTCACCTAAAGGGTATTCAAAACTCACAGAGAAATTGAACCAAGACAACTATGAAACTCTACCATTGACGTGGGATCTATCTAACGTTGATGTATCAGTGCCAGACGATGCAGCCTTGTTAGTTATTGCAGGACCAACCTTAGATCTACCAGACTCTCATGCTGAAGTCTTACATAAATATTTGTTAGGGAAAAATTTTGATGATTCAGATAGAAGAGAATCAAGTACATTGATATTCTTTGCAGATCCTGATTCTCCTGATTCATTTAGATCTTTACTTGCTAACTGGGGAATGTTGATACAACCCGGATACATCTTAGATATGGAGCAAAGTGTGACTGATAACCCAAAGACACTTAGAGCCATACCTTTGAATCTGAATGATATAGGTCAAGAAGAATTTGAACTATTAGATCCACAACAAGCCACAATAATGATCAACGCCTTGAGAAGCATAACCAGCACAGACCAATCCCAATTAGGTCTTACATTTATGCCAGGTGCAGCGAGTATCATACCCATTCAAGATCAACTTAGATGGCCCGTACCGTTGACTATGTCGTCTTACGCTAGTTTCTTAATAGGAGACACCACCAGAACTGAGCCTATCCTTCCTGGAGAAGAAAATTCCGATCCAATAGGGCCGTTTTTTTCCTCTGCATACATGCTAGCAGTTGGCCCAGTAGGAGGCCCTCCGTTAACTGAAGCGCCTGACCCCAACCAACTGACAAATATGGTTATATTTGGAGACTCAGATTTTGCATCTAACACTTTCTTGGAACGTGGTGGTGGTGCCAATCTACTCCTTAACACAGTCAATTATGTCTTAGGAGACTATTCACTAATATCCATTCGAGATCGGTCATTTGAATATCGAGAGTTCAATTTAGACAAAAACGAACATGACTTTGTCAGATTTTCATCATGGTTCATAATACCTGGCTTACTTGGATTAGCAGCTATTAGTACATGGTGGGTCAGAAGGTAAGCATTGAATATTAGATTAACAATTCTATTAGTAATAATATTAGCATTAGTAGGAGGATCCGCCACATATTATTGGGTTAATCAGCCTGATGACAAAGAACACGTAGATAGAAAATGGCTTTATAGAGTTAACGATTCAGATTTAATAAAAATAGAAGTCACTCACAAAACTTTTGATGTAATATTTAGCAAAGCACCCGGTGGTAACGCATGGTTTATAGAGGGAGAACCGCCTGCGCAAGTCCATGGGCCAAAATGGAGTGGAACCCCATTTTTATTAGGAGGTCCTGCAGTAGAACGTGAACTTCCTAAAGCAAAAGAACCTCTGTCTTCATATGGACTAGATCCACCAGAATCAGTTGTTCGTGTAACAGAACGCGGAGGCTATACATTTGAATTCAGCATGGGAACTACTACACCTGATGGTACATTCCAATACATAAAACTTGCAAATGAAGAGAGCATCTTCACAGTAGCCCAAGAATGGGCATTTGTGATAAATAAATTAGCCATTGAACCGCCATATCCTCCAACAACTCCGTAAATAGTTAAGTAACTAGATTTAGAGAGAATTATGCAGGCTTACATACTGTCTATTGGGCATGAATTATTGATGGGAGAATTAACTGACACTAATTCCTCTTGGATAGCTTCAAAATTGCCATCATTAGGAATTGTTCTAAATGGCATTTCTATCGTCGGTGATGATATAGACATGTTAGTTCAAGCAGTCGAATCATCGTTGCAAAAAGCTGATTTAATTATAACTACCGGAGGGCTAGGCCCAACGCAAGACGACTTAACTCGTGAAGCCATTTCTATAGCGATGAATGAAACACCTGTAATTCAAGCAGAAATCGTAAAACAACTAAAAAAACATTTCGCTTCGCGGGGTCAAGATATGCCCAATACAAACATAAAACAAGCACATTTA
>Ga0114999_10007856_pt1 | contig 12028 bp, 10 predicted proteins | sample ArcticOcean_MG_C_3_FD_89820 | JGI IMG/M metagenome (GOLD analysis project Ga0114999, IMG submission 89820) | Marine microbial communities from western Arctic Ocean - ArcticOcean_MG_CB8_126 | ecosystem: Environmental > Aquatic > Marine > Oceanic | place: Arctic Ocean: Canada Basin | collected...
CACTCGATTATCTGCGGAAAATTGGTTTACCTGGGTTTACATGGATAACAAAGTTTGGCGGGATAAATCGTGGCCTGGACTTGCCAGTTGCGACAAAACCCACTCCGTCTAAACACGTACCTCACCCCGCTCATGGTGGGTTGAGCAAACGCCACCAACCTACACTTTAGCCTCAGGGATTATAGTCCTCGTCGTCGATGCTTGGATCATACGGCTTGGGGACGCGGCATGATCCCAACGCTATTGGTTTTGGGTCTCCCTTGCCGCGACTCCACAATTCATTCTGCGGCAATCTTGTTGTCGCTCAATTAGGCAAGTGTTTAAAATAGCCTAATTGCCTAATTGCCACAGGCGGCGGGTACACCGCATGTACCACTAGGGTGAACTTGAACGCTTAGGCAGTCGCTGGCGAATACAACGCTACCTCGGTATTGGGATCACAAACAGCTAATCCGTCGAGTGCCCTAAAAATCTCTATCGCTCGTTGTGCAGCCTCGACTAGTGACTTAGCTTGTTTCGTGTTTACGATATTGAAAGTGGCCAAGTGGGCATCAGGACAGAACGGAACTGTGTACCGTTGATCTATTCCCTGGATTTCTATTTGATCGAGTTTTGCTGACCATTCTCGCGTGAAGCTTTCAGCGAGAGTTACACGAGCATCTTCAAATCGGCTGCGACGATCTATACCCGCTCCCTACCCGCTCCCTCGGCGTATCCCCAAAATAGTTCGGTGAGAGCAGTCTTGGTCTTTTCCTCTTCGCTAAGATTTTTTTCTGGTTGGGACGATGAACATCCAAGGACCGCAAAGAGGCATATTAAGGACCCAACGGCGATGACCTTCATAGCGTTCTTGGATGTAAAGAAGGAGACATCCTGTGGGAGAAAATTAGTCATTACGCTCCGATACCCACTCCAGAGCCGCTCGGGAGCACGCCGACGTCTGGGATTTGATGATCCGGCTAGGTGTGGCTGCACAGGCACGAGGGGTTCAACTGCCCCGTGATATTCGATGGCTGGCGAGAATAGCCACAGTGCTACCATTAGACAATGGTCTCACTAAGCCAACAAGACGAAAAGATATTTAGCGCATCAAGTTCAATCGGTGTCCAGATCGACATTCCGCCATGTCTAATACTCCCCTATAAAGAGTTCTGCTGTTCAGTGAACGAAAAGGCTGGCTATGGTACCGTAACTGGGTCTCGGTCCTATCTTGACCACGGTTGAACAGAGGAAACTTGGGGAAAAGTTGATACCGATTAATGAATTCATCCTTCGCCGCAAGGGTTGGCGGAACGGAACTTCCAATCATTAAATCTGGAGCTATTAGCAGGGGGCCAGTGCAGTTGCACACGCCTCCAACCGCCGTTCGCTGGACCGCGCGCCATTTTCCCCACCGACGTCTTGATATCACGTATCGGGAGATTTTATCGACATAGCGCTTTTGTATCTCGATGCCACGACGGCAGGGTTGCTTCTTCAGGTGGTCCTGGGCGGGGTTGCCGGAGGCCTAGTTATGGTGTCTATTTTTTGGCGGAGGGTGCTGTCCGTTTTAGGTCGCACGAAGAGAATCCTCGGCAGAAAATCCTACGAGCCGGAATCGAGAGATTGACGAGGCATTCCGGCGCGGTCGACCATTCGACCAGCCCCCTCCGGCTTGATTCTTGTAGACTGCAAACCGGAGACCCGAAACAAAAGTACCAGGTTTAACAAAATATTGAGCCTGGATGCAGCCTTAATGGTTTAAGACATCGCTTTGCAGTTGGTAGCTAAATCCCAAGGATTTCCTTTGGCGTCGCTTCTGAACATCGCTCCGGCCCATCTGGAAGTACCACTATCCTTCAAATAATTTGCTTACTCTAGAGTCCACCCTTTGCAACCTTATGGGGTATTCATTTTCAAGAGATCAAGCTGCCTCACTGAATCGTCCGCAGTTTCTTGTGTCGCGGCCTGGAGCATGACCTTTAATGTCCTCTTCCACTAGGCGGTGGCACAGCCTGCTGATCTCTTTCAGTATAGTCACGTGGGCACTGGCCCAGCCCTTATACGGCTTTATTCTGGGGAACCACAGCTTTGATGGCTCCACGGGATCCTACGTTCTGTTGTTCGTGTTGCTTTACCATGGACTACCGTTATTGGCAGTGTTTCTTGCGGACAGGGCAATAAACGAGCTTTGGAAATCTCCTCTGGCCCACCGGCTCTTCCGCAGCGCCCTCTTTGTTTTGGCGACCTCGGTCTTCCTGCGTATCATCTGGTTGAGTGGCGACCCGCTCATCGGCGATGGGATTGCCGTCATTCCTCCGTTGCTCTTGGCAGTACTCATATTCGTGGTCTTGATCGTAATGGTCATTCGCTTCTACCATCCGGTCACCTTATTATTTATCTATCTTTCCATCGCCTCGGTAGTATTGACCGGCTGGTTCACATTACAGATAGGGTTGTTAGGCGACAAATGGGACGGTGCTTCATCGGAATCACCTGTAATACTGCCCGAAACCGACACTGGGAAAGGTCCGGTTTTCCTGGTGATATTCGACGGCTTGGGGGGGAGCGTTCTATCCCCCGAGGGCCAATTTGATCCTGCGTTGTTCCCTCATTTCTCCGCGCTCGCCAAAGAAAGCGCGGTATTCACCAACGCCACCTCCAATTACCTGACCTCCAAGAACTCTATCCGTAGCTTGATGACCGGAGAAGTCCTTTCCGTTGAGCCAACCTACGAGCGTCGTCCTTCTTGGTCAGATACCGAGGGTATTCTGAGAATCTTGGCAGATGAAGGGCACCGAGTCGAATTTCATGACGAGACATTCCGTTGCCAAAGTGGCAACGGCTCCATATGCAATGAACTCGTCATCGCTACCGGAACGAGTATGTTTCAACTCACCCGGGATTTCGTGGTTTGGTTTCTACCCAAACCTGTTTCTAGGGCTGGGAGGGACTTTGTTCTATCGTTCATTGGAAGGGAAGCGTCTTTGCATATTCCGTTCGACACAACCCATAGAAACAGCCAAAATTTCTGGGACTCCCTCGTAGCCAACGTCTCCGGGGCAACTTCTCCTGGCAGGGTCTACTTTGTGCATATACTGCTACCACATCAGCCTTACGAGTTCGACCGGACTGGAAACAGAGTCAGGTCATTGAACGCGGCTCAGGATTTCGATGATTTTCCCAAGATGGCCCAGGCTTACCAGCAGCAGGTGGAGTTCGTCGACAACCTTCTAGGGAAACTGGTCACCAAGCTGAAGTCCGAAGACCTCTATGATCAGTCAATGATGATACTCACCGGAGATCACGGGCCGCGTAGCTTGGGCCTAGGCAAAAAATTTTCCGGCTTTCAAACTTCTCGAGAGTTTCCCGAACAAATAGATGGCATCATCCCCAGTGTTCTGTTGTTGCTCCACGGACCGGGAATACGGCCCGAAGTCTCACAAGTGGATTACCAGCACATAGACCTACTACCCACCGTGTTAGATGTCATGGGGCTGCCGACTCCCCAGTCTTTTGAAGGTGTTTCCGCTTTCGCCGCTCAGCGCCCCATCCGGGACAAAGTTTTCTACGGGTTCCCCAGCCAAAGGAACCCTGGAGAGACGGTGGCTTACGTATATGATGAAGGTAGCGACGTATGGCGCAGGAAATAATGGTTTTCCATCAATCATGACAATGGCGTGTCGAATCTCACTTGTCCCTCCCGCGACTAGAAGAGATTTATGGCGGCCGGGAGCATCTGCGTGTTTACCGTGGACGATTATGGATTACCGACGTGCCAATGATTCCTTGGTTGCCATGTCCAGAGCTACCCGTGCTTCGCCCTATCGGTGCAGGCTAGCGTCACCGGTCTTGCCCGTCATTACACCCCATTTCGCAACTGTAATGTGATCTGGGCGTCGGTTATAATATCATCGGAGTAGGGAGGATGACGGGGAAGGGCTGAAATCGCAAATTAGCAATCCGGTGTTGGTGGAATTGGTGCATGTCAGTTTGAAGCGGCAACCATCTCCTGGGGTCCGATAGATTATCAAGGTCGGTGCGCTCACATACAATTGAATCTGAGGACGGTCCTTGGGCCATTCATACCCCTTACGATTCATTTTCCAACCCTGGCCCTTTGTCAATAATTTGAAATGTCGATGGTATCTTTCGTCCACTATTGGAAAGAGTTGTTGCGGTTCCGGTCGGTTGAGCCGAGCGACCGGTCCATCGTGTTTTATGCCGAGGATATCGGCTCATGGCGCCATTTTGAGCCAATCATTGACGAGCTTTTGGCCACGTATGGAAAGCGTATCTGCTACGTCTCCTCCAGTCCCTCCGACCCGGTCCTTCGAAGAGGAGATAGCCGTATAAAGGCATTCTCCATCGGCTCTGGTCTTGCTCGGGCGGTGTGGTTCCTTTACCTGAAAGCAGATGTCGTGGTCATGACCATGCCGGACCTGGAGACCTTCATCGTCAAACGTTCCAAACACCCAGCCCAGTACGTATACGTGCACCACTCCATCGTAAGTATCCACATGGCCTATCGCCAAACAGCTTTCGACCACTTTGATGCCATACTGTGCGTAGGGCCTCACCACCGGGATGAAATCCGCGCGACGGAACAGTTATACGGGCTTAAGCCCAAGACACTGGTGAACGCAGGCTATGGGATTTTGGACTCGATCCTGGCGTCAAAGGAATCCATGGTAGACGTTCGGCCCCAAGACAACGGAACGGGCATGCGAGTTTTGATCGCGCCCTCCTGGGGGGAACACGGATTGATCGAAAATTGCGCCAACGAGTTGGTCCAAATCATTTTGGCGGCCGGCCACCAAGTTACGGTTCGTCCCCACACGATGACCATGCGACACCATCCCAGATTGATGAAGGAGCTACAGAAACGATTTTCGGCCAACCCCAATTTCTTTCTCGATACCGACCTTAGGTCCCAAGGGACCGTACACTCCTCCGACGTTATGATTAGTGATTGGTCGGGTGCCGCGCTGGAGTACGCATTCGGTCTCGAGCGTCCGGTTCTTTTCGTGGACGTGCCGAAAAAGATCAATAATCCGGACTACGAAAAGATCAGTCACGTCCCGATCGAGATAAGATTGCGGTCCGAGATTGGCGAGGTGGTGTCTCCGGACAGGCTTTCGGAAGTACCGGCCCTCCTGGACCGGCTTTGTGAGAATCCCGGGATGTGGCGGGAACGAATACGAGACATGCGCTCCCGTTGGATATATAACGTCGGAACCAGCGGAGAGGTCGCCGCGGCCTATATAGCCCAGGCCGCGGCCGCTTCCGCCGCGCCCGAGTCCCTAGCTTCGCCCGGATCTCGTGAGCAATGAGCCAAGCTTCGGGATCGAATCCCATGCATAAAAAGCAAACTCAAACGAGGGTAATCATCCTTGGAGCCGGTCGGCCCTATCGAGGGAACAACCCATCCGCCTTGGTCCAAACAACCGGCAACCGCCGGACTTTGGACTGGACCCTCGACGCATTCGACCGGGTGATGGAGATGGAAGTCTACTTCGTCGGAGGTTACCGCCTCGACGAGATCGTCCAGGCATATCCAAATATTATTTTTTCGGTAAACCCGAACTGGGAGAGCCAGGGGACCCTGGGCTCTTTGCTGGCGGCGCCTTTAGCCTCTGACCTCACCACGTATATCTGCTATTCAGACATCGTCATAACAGCGGACATCGTGAAGTTGCTCCAAGACGCCGCCGGTGACGTGGTGCTTGTAGCCGACCGGGATTGGCGCCACCGCTACGAAGCCCGCTCAACGGAAGACATGGCCTCCGCCGAAAAGCTTAAAATCGTTGACGGCCGGGTAACGGAGATCGATCTCGACATCCCAGTTGAGCAGACCGACGCCGAGTTCGTCGGAATCATGAAGCTTTCACCCCGGGCGGTAAGCCAATTGATCACGTTCCGGGAACGCCAGCAAGAACTGGCCGCCAATGGCATGCCTAGGCTGATTCAAGAGTTTTTAGCGGCAGGATTGGACGTCACCCCGGCAGAAATCGAGGCGGCTGGGCCGAGCTCAACGCTCCCCAGGACCTGGCCCGTTTCGTCCTGGGGACAAAAGCAGATACCTTGGAACGTCTGCGGTCCGTGGTTCGGCAAAGTGTCATCGGTGAGCAGGTCAAATTTACTTTGTCGGAATGGAAGGATGACCAACACCGGGTGTTGGCTCAGGTCCGCGATAAATTTGGGGACCACGCCCTAGCAGTCCGCAGCAGCGCGTTGAGCGAGGACAGTTGGACGAACTCCAATGCCGGCGGCTTTTCCAGCGTGTTGGACGTTCCCGGCTCCGATACGCTTCGACTGCAAGACGCAATCAACCACGTAGCCCTGTCCTATGGCGATTTCTGGGGCGCCAATCAAGTCCTGATTCAGGCCATGTTAACCAGCGTGGTCAGACATGGCGTAGTGCTCACAAGGACCCTGAACCATGGAGCGCCATATTATTCATTGAACTTCGACGAAACGACTGACCATACGGATTTGGTTACTAGTGGGCGCGGGCAGCACCTCAGAACCGTGATTGTCCACCGTGGATGGCAATCTCAACCGCTGCCGGGTGACCCTCTGTCCGGCAAGATCATAGAAGCCGTCCGAGAGATCGAAGGGTTTGTCGGACATGATGCATTGGACGTAGAGTTTGCGGTCACCGCCGACGACGTGGTGCACGTGTTGCAGATACGGCCAATCACAATCGTCCACGGCCGCGACCAAGTCGACGACGATGTGGTATACCAAGCCTTGCAAAATGCAGCAACGAGTTTCGAGCGGAAGCAACCTCCCAGTCCCTTCGTTCTGGGCCGCCGCACCATTTTTGGGATCATGCCGGATTGGAACCCGGCAGAAATCATAGGTCCTACGCCGCGCCAGCTGGCCCTTAGCCTATACCAGTACCTGGTCACCGACGAGATATGGGCCACTCAAAGAGCGGAATATGGCTACCGCGATGTTCGCCCTCATCCTCTCATGTTCACCTTTGGTGGCCACCCATACATCGATGTACGGGCCTGTTTCAATTCCTTCATGCCATCAGCGATACCTGATCATCTGGCCGGGCGGCTGATCGATTATTATCTGGATCTATTGGAAGACCAGCCTCAGCTACACGACAAAGTCGAATTCGCCGTTGCCTTTACCTGTTTGGATTTCGATTTCGATGAGCGGTCCCGGCCATTACTGCAGAACGGATTCTCAGAGGCCGATCTGGCCGCGCTCCGCACGGCGCTTGCCGGGATTACCCGCCAGGCGCCCGGCCGTTGCCAAGGGCAGTTGGACCAGATTGCGCTCTTGGAGAAGCGCTTCCATCACGTGATGGAGGCAGACCTGGATCCTTTAGCCAAGGCCTTTGCCCTAATCGAGGACTGCCGGAGATTCGGGACGCTCCCCTTTGCGCACTTGGCCCGAGCGGCATTCGTCGCTTCGTCCCTGCTACGCTCGCTGGAGAAAACCGGCGTTACCACGAGGGAGCAGACCGATTGCTTTCTGAAATCTTTGAACACGGTTAGTGGTTCGTTTGAGCGCGATGGTTGGGCGGTGGCTGAAGGTGGAGAATCTTGGGAGGAGTTCGTCGGCCGGTACGCCCATCTTCGTCCTGGCACTTATGAGGTAACTTCTCCGACATACGCCGAAGACCCGGACCGATATCTCCGTCCCACGGTGAAGGCTCGACCGCCCGATTATTCGGATGGGGAGACGGTGGATTTTTGGGACGAAGACACCAGGGCTCGCATCCAAAACGCCCTTTCATCGGAGGGACTGCCTTGGACCGTCAAATATTTTGAAGGATTTTTGCGCCAGGCAATTGAAGGTCGAGAATATTCGAAATTCGTTTTCAGCCGCAACCTAAGTTCCGCCCTAGACGAACTCGTCCGGTTCGGCAAAACGGCGGGGATAGACCGCGGCCGGGTCTCCCACATCGGAATCCAGTGGCTGTTGGCACTCCACACCGGGATGCCGGTGACCGGCGGCGACTCATCGCTGATAGAGCAGGCCAAGAAAGGTGAGGAATGGCACCGGGTGGCCCAGGCGTTGGAGCTTCCTCCCCTGCTGGTCCGAGTAGGAGATATATTCGCCTATGAGCGCCACCTAAATCAGCCCAACTTTGTGACCAGCGGCCGAGTGGTAGCCGAGGCCATCGACCTGGCCAACCAACCGGTGGATAATCCTGATCTAAGGGGCCTCATCGTGCTCATACCTCAGGCGGACCCTGGATTCGACTGGTTATTCGGGCACGGAATCGCCGGCCTTATAACCATGTATGGGGGAGCCAATTCACACATGACAATACGCGCAGCCGAGTTTGGCCTGCCGGCGGCGATAGGGGTTGGGCAAGCCTTGTACGACCAGCTTTCCGGCGCCAGACTGATAGAGTTGGATTGCACCGCCAACTGGGTCCGGGCACTGCGATGAAGCGCATCGGCCTGACCCAACGCGTGGATGTGGCGCTCGGTTACGGAGAACGAAGGGACGCCCTCGACCAGAATTGGGCAGGTCTATTACTGGCGCTGGGGTATTGCCCGGTACCACTGGCCAACAAGGTCCAGGACATTGAGGGGTACTTGGCAGCTCTGTCTCTGGACGGAGTGGTCCTGACCGGTGGTAATGATTTGGGTGAAGTCGAAGGAGGCAGCGATGTTGCACCTGAGCGGGACCGGTTCGAACATCGGCTGCTTGATCTATTTGCGGCGGAGCGATTACCGGTACTCGGCGTTTGCCGGGGCCTTCAACTGATGAATGTCCACTACGGCGGGGCGCTGAAGCAAGTGGACGGTCATATCGCCCAGCGTCACCTCACGGCACTGGACCCAGCGTTCTTCTTGGATTGCCCTGACTCTATCTCGGTGAACAGCTTCCACAATTTCGCCATCGAGCACTTAGGGCAGAGCGGCCGCTTAAAGGCAATTGCTTGGGCGGAGGACGGCACTATTGAGGCCGCAGCCCATGAAGCACTGCCACAATTCGGGGTAATGTGGCACCCGGAGCGGGAGGGGGCCCTGGCCAAACATGACCTGTTGTTGATTCGCGCCGCTTTCGGCGATGTGCAGCCGTGAGGGCCATTATTCTGGCCGCAGGCCAGGGGACTCGCCTGGCGCCAATCACCAATGACCGGCCCAAGTGTCTCGTGGAGTTGGGCGGCTCCAGTCTCCTAGACCATCAGGTCGCCACCCTCCAATCCCCAGATATCACCGATATCACGGTCATCGCGGGCTACCGCGCTGAATCGATAACCGCGCGAGGGTTCCGATTGGTCGTTAACCCGGATTTCGCGTCGTCCAATATGGTTCATACCCTTTTCTGCGCCGTCGATTTGTTTGCAGGTGACGCCGACCTACTAATCTCTTACGGCGATATTGTCTACGAGCCCAGGGTGCTCAGAGCGCTTCTCGCCTCCGATGCTCCCATGTCGGTGGTTGTGGATCGGGAATGGCGACGATACTGGGAATTACGCATGGATGATCCGCTCTCTGACGCCGAGACCATGAAAATCGACAGCGACGGATTGATCACCGAATTAGGGAAAAAACCTAGCGGCTATGAGGATATTCAGGGCCAATATATCGGCCTGATCAAAGTGCGGCGAGACTGGGCGATTAGCCTACGCCAGCTTTACGAAGCCATGGACCCGGACAGCACCTTCGACGGAAAGACCCGCAAGCAAATGTACATGACCAGTCTCATCCAGCACGCCATCGACAATGGGTGGCCGGTCGAATCTGTCTTCATCGCCAACGGATGGCTTGAAGTGGACACTTACGCCGAACTTGAACTGTACCGCCAGATGGAAGCGAATGGCACTTTGGCCGATTTTTTCCGTTTTTAAGACCGTACCCGATGCCCTTGATCGAAGTTGTCCGTCAAGCCAGGGGCTGAACCCAGAGGCAAGTTACACCCCCGCAACTTTCAGTAAATCAACGAGAATCCCTCAAATTCACCAGGGTAATCCGATATGAAGGATGGTCCTGCAAATTCAAGAATCGCTCGTTACCACCTTTGATGGGAGTTGACTGCCATCGGTCGATTGGTTCAAATCCCAAAGCCGAAAGCCAAGTAAGAACGGATTCTATCTGTTGGGAAGATCCGGAGGCGTTGAAGAAGGCGTGATGGACATATGTGACGTCGGCATGTGATGAGATAGCCTGCTTCATCAAGAGACCGTAGTCCGCATCGCTCCTGAGCAACGTGTTCCAGACCTTTGTCTCGGAAGCAAGCGCAAGGTTGTTGTCGAACCTGTATCTCGCTAGTTCCAGCCCCGTGGGATCGTCGACGTAAAACGCCAGGGAGTTGGAGTTGCTCAGTATTAGGGTCCCAGGGTAGTTGGACTCCACGTGATCAGCCGCCTGCTCGACATCGTCCAGCCATCGGTAGGTGAACCATCCCGAGGTGGATGTAATGTTGGCGAATGATCCTCCGAAACCAACCAGGGCAAGAATTCCGGCAACAATCACTACGTTCCTGATCATTCTCCGGTCACGGTCTTTGAGAGCTGCCGCGACTGAAATTCCAATGCCTGTGGAAAGGAATACCGTCACCAGCAATAATCGCTCGATCTCAATGGCATCTACCAAAAGAAGCGAAAAGAAAACTACTCCTCCGACCAATAATGGTGTCCTGGACATTGACCAGTGTTTCAAAGCTAGTAAGAGGCTGACAATGAACGCGGCCAGAAATGGCAGGCTGATCCAAAATGTGGTCGGAAGCGAAAAATCCCCGGCCCACACTACGTAAGAGCTGGATGCGATATGATCGAAGGTGAGACGGTACCCAGCCGTCTCTCGTAGCTGCCCAAGGAATGTTGGCAGCCAAGGTAGATAGAGAATCACTGCACCGAGCCATGCCACCGCCCACGCACGACCTTCCCGCATGGACGAGTCGGCCACAACGAGCAGCAAAACCAGTTCGCCCGCGGCGATGGCTGGGGCAATATACACCGTATACCAAAGGGCGGCGCCCGTTACCGCAACTAATGCTCCAAATAGAAGCGGGAAATACGGCTTTATATTTACATTTGGGCGCCGAGATTCCATCAAGCGGACGAAGAAATAGAGGTTCCATACGCCCAAAGCAGCCGCCAAAGAATACCATCGCATAGAGATTGGGTAGATCCAATGGTATGGCCATAGGCTGGTCATAATTAGCGCCCAGAACATTGCCGTCCTACCGGCAAGGCGGTTTGCAAGGAATCCGACGCCCGCCATAGTTGCGAGCCAGAAAATTAATGGCATTAGCCGTAGGAGGAAATGATTTTGGTAGACAACTTTTTGCCACACGTGCAGGAGGACGTTAAACGCGGGCGCATCCTGGTCGAAGTTGTGGAACATCAGGTCCAGCAAATTCGACAGCGGTAGACGCGACAAATAAAAAGTGTGCGACTCCTCGTCCCACACGGTCGCGATAGCCGCGAAGTAAATAAGAATACCCAAGTTAAACATAATCGCCGTCAAAGTAGCGACCTTGAGCATTCTGCTGGGCGCACTCGTGTCTAGTCTTGCAGGACCCACTAAGCTAAAGACACCTGTATTAAATGTTGGATCATCAGCGTCGACGGTGCTCGCCAAATTTCGAGTCTTAGAGGAGCCGAAATCAGCATATCATCATTTAAATGCATCTAGTTCGGGTCAGTCAGATCGCTCATGTCGTAGGATGCAGAGTTCACGATAGCGGTTGGCCCACTCTTCGGGGCAGTCCACTCGTGCACATTGCTCTCAATTGCCTGTCCGATGCCCAATCTAGCTCCGGAGGCCTTGAAACTTCTAGCGTGGATCCTAATTAGAATCGGCACGGCCCCGCCGATTCAAGTGGAACCAGTTGCATGAGCCATGTTTGCAACTGTGCTGTCGTGATGGATTGAAAATCATGCATGAAGTACCTAATGAGATCAAAGAGCTTTGGGAGCGATGCCAGAAAGTACGAGCAGATAAGAATTCTTCGGTGACGATCAACCCTCGGTCTATCTAAGCCCTTCGACTTGAGCAGGAATTCGCAGAGCTGGTCTTGGCGTGCATCAAGTTGGAAGATGGGTGGCGTTCTGCCGTACTTA
>Ga0114999_10007857_pt1 | contig 12026 bp, 11 predicted proteins | sample ArcticOcean_MG_C_3_FD_89820 | JGI IMG/M metagenome (GOLD analysis project Ga0114999, IMG submission 89820) | Marine microbial communities from western Arctic Ocean - ArcticOcean_MG_CB8_126 | ecosystem: Environmental > Aquatic > Marine > Oceanic | place: Arctic Ocean: Canada Basin | collected...
AGGACCTGGTGGTGCTGGGAATCAAGCCACAGAGTGCGGAACAGGTTCTCCACAGCATCGCCCCAGAGCTGCAGTCGGACCAGGTCGTTGTCTCGATCATGGCTGGAGTGAGCACCGATGTCATAGTGGGCGCGCTGGCGAAACCGCAACCTGTGGTACGCGTCATGCCCCAGATACTCGTCTTGTTGCGCGTCGCCGCCTCGGCACTGGCAGCCGGGAGGCACGCGACCGACGACCAGGTCCAACTCGTTGAGGAACTGTTCAATGAGGTCGGAACGACGGTGGTTGTGGACGAGCACCAGATGGATGCCGTTACCGGCCTATCCGGCAGTGGCCCGGCTTACGTATACACCATCATAGAAGCGTTGGCTGATGGCGGTGTTCGTATGGGGTTACCCCGGGAGGCTGCCCTCAAGTTGGCCGCGCAAACAGTCTCTGGTGCGGCCCGTATGGTTCTGCAGAGCGGCGAGCACCCGGCGCAGCTCAAGGACCGCGTAACCTCTCCTGGCGGGACCACGATCGCCGGGCTACATGCGCTGGAAAAGGGAGGTCTTCGCGAGACGTTGATGAACGCCGTACAAGCGGCGACGAATCGCTCGATCGAGTTAGGCAAATCATGATCGTAGTGGTCGACTATGGCATGGGTAATTTGCGCAGCGTTCAGAAGGCGTTTGAGTTTCTCGGTCATCAAGCCGTAGTAACGGAAGATCCGAACACGGTCGACGGGGCGACCCACCTGGTGCTGCCAGGTGATGCGGCCTTCGGCGACGCCATGCGGAATATTCGCCGTCTCGGATGGGAGGAAGCCATCCAAGCACACGTGCAGGCCGGTAAGCCGTTCCTGGGGATTTGTGTCGGTCTGCAGTTGATGTTCGAAGAGAGTGAGGAGCTCGGTCAGCACCGCGGGCTGGGACTTCTGCCCGGCAGGATAATGCGCTTCCCTGCCACAGAGAGGGTGCCGCAGATAGGCTGGAATCAGATTGCCATACAGCGCCCTGCCCGCATCGTCGACGGCGTTCCCGAGGGTAGCTTCTTCTACTTCGTTCACTCATTTTACGTCGCGCACGCCCGCGACGAAGATTGCGTGGCGACCACAGAATACGGTCTACACTACACGTCCATCGCCGAGCGTGACAATATAGTCGGCGTCCAGTTTCACCCGGAGAAGAGCCAGCAGGTGGGGCTGCACATGCTGCAAAATTTTGCGAGCATGAATTAGCGCCAGAGCTGATCCATGAACGACGGGCGCCGGATGATCGATCCTGATAGCACCGCAACGAATCTCCAGTGCATTCACTAGCCTCCAACATCAACTTTACTGCCTCCGCGAAAGATCGCGACTGATGTTAGCAAAGCGCATAATACCCTGTCTAGACGTCAAGGAAGGGCGCAATGTCAGGGGAGTGAAGTTTTCCGCTGATCGCGATGCCGGTGATCCGGTTGAGTTGGCCATGCGTTACGATCGCGAGGGCGCCGACGAACTGGTCTTCTACGATATCACTGCCTCATCTGAGGGCCGCGCCATTGTCATGGACCTGGTCCGCGCGGTCTCCGAGCAGGTGTTTATTCCGCTCACGGTCGGCGGCGGCATGCGCACTTACGCGGACATGCGAGAGATGCTCAAGGGAGGCGCCGACAAGGTCTCCATCAACTCGGGAGCGGTGGCTGACCCAGACATTATTCGCCAGGGTGCCGAGAGCTTTGGCAGCCAGTGCATTGTCGGAGCCATTGACGCCCAACGACGGTCAGCCGAGCCGGAAGCCTTACCGTCGTGGGAGATCTACATCAACGGTGGCCGCAAGGCCACGGGCATCGACGCATTGGAATGGGTGGAGGAACTCGTCGACCGTGGCGCTGGAGAGCTCGTCCTCAACAGCATCGATGCGGACGGCACGCGTGAAGGTTATGACCTGGCGCTGAATCGGGCGGTCGCCGAGCGCGTCCAGGTGCCGATTGTCGCCTCAGGTGGTTGTGGCACGGTCGAGCATATATATGAAGTCTTGACCGAGGGGCAGGCGAGTGCGGCGCTTGCAGCCTCGATTTTCCATTTCCAGGACTATTCCATTCCGCAGGTGAAAGCGTATCTGCGCGAGCGTGGCGTCGTCGTGCGAGACTACGACAATTCATTTCCAGGGCTCGCGGCCAGCGGGCGCGGCTAATGGAGAAATCGTCCGTAACAGACAATGCCGCCGACCGTTCCGCTCGGATGGGTAAGGTGAAACGCCTTGTCGTCAAGATCGGCAGCCGCATCGTCGCCGGGGGCACGAACCAACTCGATCACCAAGTGCTGCAGCGGTTGGCGGATGATGTCGTCGCCTTGAAGAAGCGTGGACTCGATGTTGCCATCGTAACTTCTGGTGCGGTGGCCGCCGGCATGGGCCGTCTTGGTCTGTCGCAGCGCCCAACGGCGATCGCCGAATTGCAAGCCGTCGCAGCCGTTGGACAGAATCTGCTGATGAGTACCTACGAGAGTTTGTTCAAGAGCCACGATGTCGCGGTCGGGCAGGTCTTGCTGACAGCGGAAGACATTCTCGAAGACCGACAGCGATATCTGAATCTGCGCAACACGTTCCGTCAGCTGTTCGCCTACGGTGCTGTACCCGTGATCAACGAGAACGACAGTGTGGCGGTGGCCGAGCTCAAACGCACATTCGGTGAGAATGATGCCCTGGCTGCCTATGTCGCTAACCTTATTCGCGCCGAGTTGCTGGTCATCTTCAGTGACATCGATGGCTTGTACCGTTCCTACGGACCCGATGGGCCCGACGGCGATGTCATTTCGATCGTTGACGAGACGATGGACCTGAACAAATTGGTGATCACTCATCGCACCAGTGGTGTTGGTTGTGGCGGCATGCAAACGAAGGTCAAGGCGGCACGTCTGCTGATGGCATGCGGCGAAATGACTGTCATCGCCCATGGTAACCACCACCGCTTGCTCGACATTCTTGATGGCCAGCCACTGGGCACACTATTCGAGCCATCACGAAAGCGGCTCGGCAGCCGCAAGCGTTGGATCGGCTTTGCCTCGCCCTGCAACGGCACTCTGATCGTGGATAGCGGTGCCGAACGCGCCATCACCAAGAGTGGACGCAGTCTGCTGCCAGCTGGTGTGCTGGATCGGCAGGGATCATTCGCCGTCGGTGACGTCGTGCGCGTGGAGAATATTCACAGCGCTGAAGTTGCCCGCGGGTTGACGCGCTATGCATCGGATGAGATTGATCGAGTCCGTGGCAAGAGTTCGCCGGACGTAGAGCGCCTGCTCGGTCGTCCAGCTCTGGAAGTCATTCACCGTGACGATTTGGTGCTGATCTGATGCAAGGTCGGGAACCCAATGGACCCTTGGTGGCCCGCACGTCCCGACGCTGGAAACCGCTTCTCTTCGTAGCACTGGCCGTTGTCGGTGCGTACTTGTTTTTGAGTGGCGAAGATGGCTTCGTGCGGGTGCGTGCGAAAAAAGAGGAGTTGGTGCAGTTGCGACAGCGGGTCGTGACACTCGAAACCCAGAACGACAGCTTGCGACACCGATTGTGGCAGCTGGACAATGATGTTGACTATATCGAGAAGGTGGCGCGGGAGGAGTTCGGGATGGTGCGCCCTGGCGAAAGTGTCTACCGATTAGAACGCGCCATTGATGGAGTGAAGGAAAAGTAACATGCCGCGTAACCTGGCGAGGACTCAAGCCATTGTGTTACGGGTAAGGAGGATGGGGGAGACCAGCAAGCTAGTCACGCTTTATACCGAGGATTTCGGTAAGGTTAAGGTCGTGGCCAAGGGTGCGCGTAAACCGAAAAGCAAGTTTGGCGCCGGCCTTGAATTGATGACGGAGATTCAGGTCGTCTTCTATCTGCGCGAAGACCGCGAGTTGCAGACGCTCAGCGACTGCGACGTGACGCGCTCGCACCCACGGCTCTTGACTGCCCTGCAACGGCTTTCCTACGGTAGTGCCGCTTGCGAGCTGGTCGATCGCGCCACGCTCGAGGGAGAAGGCGCGAACAAGCGCCTCTTTCGCTGTCTCGGCGGTGTACTGGCCGGCCTTGAGGAAGTCAGCGCCCCTCAGTCCGAGGCGCTCTTCTGGTATTTTCAGCTGCGCATGGCCGAAACGCTGGGGTATCGCCCCGAGCTGGGACACTGCGTCAGCTGTCTGGGCGGACTTGAGGCTCGGTCGCTATGGTTCAGTCCAGCGTTTGGCGGGGGGTTGTGCTCAAGGTGTGGGACGAACCCTGATCATGCCGGAGACGGAGGCGAGCAGATCGGCGAGAATGGTGCCGCGTACGGGGCACAGCCATCCCACGCTTTTCGCGTGGACGGCGACAGTATTCGGTTTCTTGCCGGCCTTCAAAGCCTGCCCAAGTATGATAAGGACACGATCCCCGAAGCCTTACCCAGGCAGCGGGGTAGAGAAATCCGCAGCATGTTGCTGCGGTTCCTGGAATTTCACGCCGGCCAGTGTGGCCGTCTCAAATCGCTGGAATTCCTGGAGTCAATGAAGGGGTAAACGGCGAGCGGGCAAAGCAACGATGGCAGATGTAATGGACGAGATCGTATCCCTGTGCAAGCGTCGGGGATTTGTTTTTCAGAGTTCGGAGATCTACGGCGGCCTGAGCGGTTGTTGGGACTACGGCCCGCTCGGGGTGCAGGTGTTGCGCAACGTCAAGGAAGCCTGGTGGCGGGCGATGACCTTTCGGGAGGATATTGAAGGTTTGGATGCGAGCATTCTCATGCACCCACGGGTGTGGGAAGCATCCGGTCACGTCGCGGGGTTTTCGGATCCCCTGGTCGAAGACAAGGTGACGCATGAACGCTTCCGCCTCGATCACATTCTAGAGGACAACGGGCACGACGTCACCGGCCTGAACATGGAACAGATGGCGGAACTCTTGGCCGAACACAACATAAAGAGCACCAAGGGCAACGAGTTGACCGCGCCGCGCCAGTTCAATCTCATGTTCAAGACCCACGTCGGACCCGTCGAGGACGCTGCTTCGGTGGCCTACCTGCGGCCCGAGACCGCTCAGGGAATCTTCGTCAACTTCGCTAATGTGCAGGCCGCGATGCGCAAGAAGTAGCCATTTGGCATCGCTCAGATCGGCAAGTCTTTTCGCAATGAGATTACGACCAAAAACTTCCTGTTTCGCACCCGCGAGTTCGAACAGATGGAGATGCAGTACTTCGTCATGCCTGGCGAGGAGATCCAATGGTTCGACTACTGGCGGCAACAGCGTTGGTCGTGGTTTGCCAATTTGGGCATACCTGAGAGTCGGTTGCGCTGGCACGAGCATGTGGGTGCCGAACTGGCTCACTACGCCAGCGCCGCCTTCGACATCCAGTTTGAGTTTCCCTTCGGCTGGGGCGAGATCGAGGGGGTGCACAACCGTGGCGACTTCGACCTTTCTAAGCACATGGAGTATTCGGGCAAGTCACTGCAGTATTTCGACGAGCCGACGAAGGAAAAGGTGGTGCCCCGCGTCGTGGAGACGGCCATCGGTGCCACGCGAGCAGCGATGATGTGCCTGGTCAGTGCCTACCATGAAGAGGAAGTGAAGGGAGAACGGCGCGTGGTCATGCGTTTTCACCCTGACATCGCCCCGATCAAGGCCGCGGTACTGCCACTCGTCAAGCGCGACGGGATGCCCGACGTGGCTCGCAAGATCACCGAAGATCTGCGGCCCCACATGCCCGTGTTCTACGATGAAGGCGGTGCCATCGGCAGGCGCTACCGGCGCATGGATGAAGTCGGAACGCCTTTCTGCCTGACGGTAGATTCTCAGACCCTTGAGGACGATACCGTGACCCTGCGAGACCGCGATTCGATGCAGCAGGAGCGCCTGGCGATCAGCACACTCAGACAGGAAATCGAGACCCGCATGGGGGCCTGGCAGGTGCCCACATAGGACGGCTACGGTGATTGCCATAGCCGTCTTGACCCTCTCTGGGCTAGCGGGTATATTGACCAGTGCCTGTGGCGAATGTACCCGCTAACAGTGCAGGGCTGATACAGGCACGTACAGCAGGCATGTAGTCAGGCCTGGCGGTCCAAGAACCGACGGGATCCGCGATTCTTACCAATGCTGACGAATGTTATCAATGCCGGCTGCAGTGGTATCATGACTGCAGTGTTTTTTTTAACATGGGCGTTGATCAATTGGGGCGTTGGTAATTTCGTTTCCGTCGTCTGCCCGACTATAGAGTAGCCGGCATAGAATCGATTAATGAGTCCACTACCGCAGGCGAAAGTGGCGGAACTGGCAGACGCGCCAGATTTAGGATCTGGTGCCCGAAAGGGCTTGGGGGTTCGAGTCCCCCCTTTCGCACCATGACTCAAATCCCTCCACTGATGGATGGTCGAGCATCACGGCCTCAAGGCCGGGACGGCCACTTGTCCGGAGTTTGGAAATTGAAGACACAAGTAATCGAGAAGGGTGAGTGGGAACGCGACCTAGAGGTCGAGGTGCCGGCTGCCCGCATCGACGCTGAGGTCGATAGTGCACTCAAGAAATACCGGAAGCGACTCGAGATCCCCGGGTTCCGCAAAGGTAAGGTGCCGCTCAAACTAGTGGAGGAGCGCTTCGGCGAGAGCATCCGCAGCAGCGTAATTTCCGATTTGCTGCCAATTTTTATGCGCGAGGCGGCCAATGAGGCAGGCTTGGTACCCGCCGCCACGCCAAAGATCACGAAGCTTGAGCACGAGCCAGGACAACCACTCAACTTCACTGCCAATCTGGATATCTGGCCGCAGGTCGAAATCACAAACGACGACGATCTGAAGGTTACCAAAGTGACTCACGAGGTTAGCGAAGATGAGATCTCCTCTCAATTGGAGGAACTGCGCAACCGTCACGCGACCGAGCGCTCCATCGAACGCCCGCTGCAAAAAGGGGACATCCTCATCGCTGATCTTCAGCGCCTAGACGAAACGGGCATTGCGATCGTCGGTGAGCGTTTTGAAGAGCGTCATTTCATCATCGGCGCCGAAGACTCACCCAGTCCCGATTTCGAGGAAGCCCTAGTCGGGATTGAAGCGGGTCAGGTGCGCAAGGTCAGCTTCTCTTACCGCGATGACCTGCCGAATCCTGAGTTGGCTGGCAAGGCGGAGCATTTTGAGGTCACGGCGCGAGAGATCCATGAGCGTATCTTGCCCGAGATCGATGATGAATTTGCCAAAGATCTCGGCGATCAGTTTCAGAGCCTTGAGGACCTGCGCGGCAGAATCACTGAGCAGTTGACTCAGCGCTGGGACTACATGGCTCGGCAACGTATGCGGTTCGAACTCGTCGATGCACTGATCAGCGGCAATTCGTTCGAATTGCCCAATAGTCTGGTCGACGAATACGTCGAGGGCACCCGCCGCCAGGAGCAAGAGCAGGAGCAAGCCGGCGGCCACCATCATGTCCACGATGAGAATTGCGATCATGATCACGGCGACGATCACGGCGACGATCACGGCGACCGGGAGCCAACGGAGGCAGAGCGCACCACTGCCGTGCGCAGTCTCAAAACCTACTTGCTGTTAGAGGCTGTGCGCAAAAAGGCTGGTATCGAAGTCAGCGGCGAGGAACTAGAGGCGCATCTTGGTCAGCGTGCAGAGCAACTGGGGATCCGCGTCGAGGAGTTAAAGCGTTCACCAAAGGCAGATGAGTTTCGCAAGGAACTGGAAGAGGACAAAATCTTCGAGTACCTTACCGATAAGGCCGAAATTAAAGAAGAGTCTGTGTAGGAAGGGAGGTATCGTTCATGTCTTTGATCCCGATGGTTATAGAGCAGACCGGCCGTGGCGAGCGTTCGTACGATATTTACTCACGCCTGCTCAAGGAACGTATCATCTTCCTCGGCTACCCGATCAGCGACGGCATAGCCAATCTTGTGATTGCACAGATGCTGTTTCTCGCATCCGAGGACCCCAAGCGAGATATCTCACTCTACGTCAATACCCCTGGTGGTTCCGCGACTGCGGGCATGGCCATTTACGATACCATGCAGTACATCCAGGCGGATGTCGCAACCATCTGCATTGGCCAGGCATCCAGCATGGGCGCTGTTCTGTTGGCTGGTGGGGCCAAGGGTAAAAGACAGAGTTTGCCGAATGCTCGTGTTCTCATACATCAGCCAATGGGAGGCATGGGCGGGCAGGTCTCAGACATGGAAATCCACGCCAAAGAGATCATCAAGATCCGCCAACAGATCAACGAAGTCCTGGTCAACTGTACTGGCCAGACGCTGGAACGGATCGAACATGATACTGAGCGCGACTTCTTTATGGGCCCGGAAGGCGCCAAGGACTACGGCATCATCGATGCGATCATCGAACCCGGCAAGGCCGACTCCAGCCAAACAGCTGAAGCCGCCGGCTAACGCCGCTATTCGGTCGCGGCGACCGCCACCCGGCTACAACCATTGTGAAACGAAAACCCTCCAAAAGTGACCCGAGATGCTCTTTCTGCGGCCGCGGCGCGGCGCAGGTAGACAAGATCATCACCGGCCCGTCCGTACACATCTGCAACGAGTGCATCCGCCTCTGCAACGAAGTTCTCGCCGAAGATAAAAAGCAGACCTTGCCCTGGGAGACGGGATCGGTTCCCAAGCCGCTCGATATAAAGACGATTCTCGACGACTACGTCATCGGCCAGGACCACGCCAAGAAGATCCTTTCGGTGGCCGTCTACAACCACTACAAGCGCATTCGATCGAATGTGGCGCTCGATGGGGTTGAGCTCGAGAAGAGCAACATTCTGATGATAGGTCCAACCGGAACGGGCAAGACCTTATTGGCGCAGACGCTCGCGAAGGTGCTTCAGGTGCCGTTTTCGATTGCCGATGCCACTATTCTCACGGAAGCCGGGTACGTGGGTGAGGACGTCGAAAACATTCTCGTGGGTCTCCTGCAGTCCGCCGACTATGATGTGGCGCGGGCCGAAAAGGGGATCGTTTACCTGGATGAGATAGACAAGATTGCCCGCAAGAGTTCAACGCCCACCGTGAGTCGTGACGTCTCCGGCGAGGGTGTGCAACAGGCGCTGTTGAAGATCCTCGAGGGTACCGTCGCCAACATCCCTCCCAAGGGCGGACGCAAACACCCGGAACAGCCGATGATACAGGTCAACACCAGCAACATTCTGTTCATCTGTGGAGGAGCCTTTGAGGGGCTTGAGAAGATGATCAGCCAGAGAATCGGTCGCCGCACCATGGGTTTTGGCGCTGCGGATGAACAAGAAAAGAAAGAGGATTTCGATGCGGTCGAGGTGCTCTCTGAAGTTCAACCTGAGGACCTGCTCGCCTTTGGGCTCATCCCCGAGTTTGTCGGCCGCGCGCCCGTGTTAACGACCCTCGATCAGCTTGCTGAGGAGGACTTGTACCGCATTCTCACCGAGCCCAAGAACGCGATCGTCAAGCAGGTAAGTCGTTTGTTCGAAATGGACGAGGTGACGCTCAAGTTTACTGACGAAGCGCTACGCACCGTCGTCGACCTGACGGTGAAGAAGGGCACGGGAGCCAGGGGGCTGCGTTCGGTATTGGAGCAGGCCCTGATGGATGTCATGTACGACACACCCTCCCATGACCAGATTACCGAGCTACTGGTCACCGAGGAGATGATACTGCAGGGAGTCGCAAGCAAAGACGACGACGAATTCCTGCGAAAGCGCGCATGACACCATGCGTATCCGCAGCGCCGAATTTGTCGTCGGCTCCGTCAGTGAGTCTGATCGTCCCACGGACGGACTTCCCGAAATCGCCTTTTCAGGACGCTCCAATGTGGGTAAATCCTCGCTTATCAATCGGCTGGTTCAGCGCAAAAGCCTCGCCCGAACGAGTTCGACTCCGGGCAAGACTCAGCAATTAAATTACTATCGAGTAAACGATTTGCTGTACCTTGTCGACCTACCCGGTTACGGGTACGTTAGCGGTGGCAAGCAGTTGCGTGGCGAACTTGGCAAGCGGACGGAAGCCTACCTGCACAACAACGATCACTTGCGGGCCATCGTGCAGCTGGTGGATGCGCGGCACGGACCCAGTGCGACGGACATGGCAATGATCGATTGGTTGCAGGCAAATATGAAAACATTTTTGCTGGTCTTCACGAAGGCCGACAAACTATCACGAGCCAAGCTCGATAGGATGTTCAAGGAGCTGTCTGGTCAGGATCGCCTGGCTGGATTGTCATACACCCCTTTCTCAGCCCTCACCGGCGCCGGGCGCGATGACGTCTTGGACTGGGTAGCCGCGGCCGCAACCGACCGATGAAAATGAATGTTTTAATCGCCGACAAGGTAGACGCAGGCTGCCGCGACATATTGGAGAAGGCCGGAGTCGTCGCCGACGAAAAGCACGGACTCTCACCGCAACAGCTGCTGCAGATAATCGGTGAGTATGATGGCCTCATCGTGCGCAGTAGCACCACTGTTACCGAAGAGCTTATCGACGCGGCTCCACGGCTGCGAGTGATTGGACGAGCCGGGACCGGAGTCGACAACATCGATGTGGCTGCGGCGACGCGGAGCGGTATCGTCGTCACCAACACACCGGGCGGCAATTCGGTATCCGCGGCCGAACTCACCTTTGGTATGCTGATGTCACTTGCCCGCAATATTCCGCAGGCCACGGCCTCGCTCAAGGATGGGGACTGGAAACGCAGCTCGTACACGGGCGTCGAGTTGGCAGGCAAGACGATCGGTGTCATTGGGTTGGGGAAGATCGGCCGCGAGGTTGTACAACGCAGTGTGGCGTTCCGCATGAAGGTGTTGGGCTATGACCCATTCGTCACGGAGGAAGCAGCGACTTCCTTTGGTGCCCAGTTGTCGACCATGGAGGATCTACTCGCCGGCGCTGATTTTATCACCGTACACCTGCCCCTCACGGCACAGACGCAGCACTTTATTTCAGATGAGCAACTGGGTCTCTGCAAGGATGGCGTGCTATTGATCAACTGTGCACGGGGCGGCATCATTGACGAGGCCGCCGTGTTGCGTGCCCTCGAGTCAGGCAAGGTCGGCGGTGCCGCGTTCGACGTATTCGAAAAGGAGCCACCTGTAGACTCCGACCTCGTGAAACACGAACGGGTGATCTGCACACCTCACCTGGGCGCCTCAACCCGGGAAGCACAGGTTAACGTAGCGCTTCAGGTGGCTGAACAGGTGCGGGATTTTCTGACAGAACGTATCATTCGCAACGCCGTAAACGTGCCATCCGTCGAGCCGGAGGTCTACAACAAGCTACGGCCGTTTCTTGAGTTGTGTGAGCGACTGGGCAGCATCCATGCTCAACTCAGCGAAGGGCAGCTCGAGAAGATCACCATAGAATACCTGGGCGACGTGACCAGTCACCCGACCTCACCATTGACCGCAGCCGTTCTAAAAGGCATCATGGGGGCGATCTCCGCCGAACCGGTCAACTTTGTCAACGCGCCCGTTTTCGCCCAAGAACACGGGATCGTCGTTGACGAGCGTCGCAGCAGTGAGCACGAAGACTTCGCTTCGCTGGTGACCGTCACCTACCACACCGATGCATCGAGCAGGATCCTGTCTGGTACCCTTTTTGGCAAGAGCGACCCACGCCTGGTGCGGCTGGACGACTTCGATTTCGATGCCGTGCCGGAAGGGCACATGTTGTTCTATGAGAACTCGGACATTCCCGGCGTCATCGGCAAGGTGGGGACCATCATGGGCTCTCACCAGGTCAACATCGCACAGATGACCTGCGGACGTAGCAAGGTCGGAGGCCAAGCCCTGACCATCTTGAATGTGGACAGCGCTATTCCCGATCTGGTACTGGCGGAATTAAAATCTGAAGAGTACATCACCTGGGCCAAACCCGTGAGCTTGGAGTAGGAGAGCGTCTTTTGCCAACTAAGATTATCCTCGGAGCCCAGTGGGGTGACGAGGGCAAAGCCAAGATTGTCGACTACCTGACGGACGCTGCCGATGTCGTTGTGCGTTTTCAGGGAGGTGCCAACGCCGGTCACACGGTCAAGGTGGAGGATGAGACCTTCGTCTTCCACGTGATCCCCGCCGGGATTCTGCATCCGGACAAAA
>Ga0114999_10007860_pt1 | contig 12021 bp, 7 predicted proteins | sample ArcticOcean_MG_C_3_FD_89820 | JGI IMG/M metagenome (GOLD analysis project Ga0114999, IMG submission 89820) | Marine microbial communities from western Arctic Ocean - ArcticOcean_MG_CB8_126 | ecosystem: Environmental > Aquatic > Marine > Oceanic | place: Arctic Ocean: Canada Basin | collected...
AGCATCACCCATCGGGTTCCCTGGTTCGCATGGCATGAATTGGCAGAATACCCTTGTTTTGCAGGGGCACTGCGCAAATCTTGTGCCAAAGCTAAGGAAGTCATCTGGGGAATGCGGGCTAATAGCTGCCGAGTACGACCTTCGACAGCAAGCTGTCGGTTTGGGTTTCCGGCTCGCTCTGCTCACCCCCCCCTAACAACCTCGGTGTTCAAATCGCCATAACTTCCGGCCACGCACTCTTCGCGTCGCGGCTAACCGGATGCGGCGAGGTCGATCATCAGGCTAATAGTTGAATTGCGAATGTTTCAGCCACATAATCAGGGTTTGTTGGCTTTCAGACAATCGTGAAACGGTGCTGCAGGAATCCAAACCCATGAAACATGCATTCGTTGCCATGATCCTCGCGGGGATTGTCGCGGTATCCGTTGATGTTAATGCAGCGGAACCGTCGTCGTACTTTCGGGCCGATCACGGTCGTGCTGGCGACGATAGCTCACCGTTGCCGACCGATTTTGGGGCGAAGGAAAACCTGCTGTGGCGAACTCCGCTGGCTCCAGGCAACTCGACGCCCTGTGTTTCCGGCGACTCGATGTTTCTGACCACCTGGCAAAAAGAGTCGAAGGAACTGGCAACCGTTGCGCTCGACCGCAAGACGGGCAAGCTTCGCTGGAAGCGCGTCGTGCCAACGACAGAAATCGAGGACTTTCACACCGTCGGCAGTCCCGCGTCGGCAACGTCCGCCAGCGACGGCGAACGCGTCTACTCATTCTTCGGCAGCTACGGCCTGCTGTGTTACAACTTCGATGGCAAGCTGCTGTGGGAACATCGGCTCGGTCCGTTTCAGGATGAGTTTGGAGCGGGCAGTTCCCCCCTGCTGGTTGACGGCAAGGTGATTCTCGTCGAAGACCACGACATCGACAGCTACGTCATCGCCATCGATAAGTTGACTGGCAAGCAAGTGTGGAAAACATCGCGCGCTGGATCGACGCGCAGTTACGCAACGCCGATTGTGGTGGAAACAAAATCGGGCGGTAATCAGTTGATCGTCGCCGGCTCGCTGCAAATCACGGGATACAACATCGAGACAGGCAAACGCATCTGGTGGATGAACGGGATATCGCGACTCGTCGATCCCACGCCCGTTTACGCCAACGGCCTGTTGTACATCGCCACCCAGACAACAGGCGGCGACCAGTCGGAACGCATCTCGATGGGTCTGTTCCCCAATGCCCTCAAAGCCTACGACAAGAACGGCGACAGCAAGGTCGGCAAGAATGAACTACCCCCGGGCGCAGTCCTCACCCGTTTCTTCCGCATCGATCTGGATCAGGATCAGAAACTCGACCGCGAGGAATGGGACAAGCACGCCCGCGTGTTCAAGTCGGCGCAAAATGCAGCGTTGGCGGTCGATCCCAACGGCAAAGGCGATGTCACCGAAACGCACGTCAAATGGATTTACCGACGCAGCCTGCCAACCGTTCCCAGTTCGGTCGTGTATCGCGGCGTGATGTATATGGTCAAAGATGGCGGCATCACCACCAGCCTCGATGCGGCGAACGGCGAAATGCTTCACCAGGCGCGCGCCGCCGGTCGCGGCAACTATTACGCCTCACTGGTCGCAGGCGACGGCAAAGTTTACCTCGCCAGCGAACGCGGCGTCATCACCATCCTCAAAGCCGGCACCCGATTCGAAACCCTCGCATCGCACGACTTCGGCGAACGAATCATGGCCACGCCGGTGATTGCCAGCGGGAAGATGTTCGTGCGCACGGACGAAGGTGTGTACGCATTTGGTGCGCGGTGAAAATTGCCTGAAGGTATTGAAGTCAGTGGCATCGGTATCGAAAGAGACAGGAATTATGATGAAGAATAAACGCCAGCCGATGTCACATCGATCACGACGATTCCCATGCAGCCCGTGGATGGTGTCGCTCGTTTTGCTACTGGCAATCGCGTCAACCGGCCAAAGTCTTGCCGCCGACGTCGCCGATTCGGAATGGTCACAGCAGTGGCCGCAGTGGCGTGGGCCGTCGGCTGATGGACTTGCGCCGCATGGGAATCCGCCGATTCGCTGGAGTCAAACGGAGAACATCCGCTGGAAGCAGCCGCTTCCCGGCGAGGGAAGTGCGACGCCGATTGTGTGGCGAGATCAGGTGTTCGTCGTTGCGGCGGTGAAGACCGACCGCATTGCGAAGAATCCGCCCAAGACCGACGCGCGAGCGAAGACCAATCCGCCGGCGAACATTTTCCAGTACGTCGTACTCAGTCTGGATCGCAAGACGGGCAAAGAACGCTGGCGACGCGTGGCCTGCGAGGACGCGCCGCACGAAGGCCGTCATCCGGCCAATAGCTTTGCATCGTCCTCGCCGATGACCGACGGCAAGCGACTTTACGTCTCGTTTGGTTCGCGCGGCATCTACTGTTTCGATCTGGCCGGCCGTCCGTTGTGGCAACGCGACTTAGGCGACATGCGAACGCGTTACGGTTGGGGCGAAGGCACCTCGCCCGTCGTGCATGGCGATTCGTTGATCGTCAATTGGGATCATGAAGACCAGTCGTTTATTGAAGTGCTGAACTCGAAAACGGGAAAGACGCGATGGAAGGCCGACCGCGATGAGCCGACAACCTGGGCAACGCCGTTGGTTGTCGTACACAAAGGCCGAACACAGGTCATCGTCAACGGGACAAAACGTGTTCGCAGTTACGCTTTGGAAACCGGCGAAGTCATCTGGCAATGCGGCGGACAAACGGTCAATGCCATTCCCTCGCCATTGTCGGCTGAAGGAATCGTCTACGTGATGAGCGGCTATCGCAGTTCGGCGGCCGTCGCGGTTTCGCTGGATGCACGCGGTGATCTCGGCGATGGTGCTTCGGCCATCAAATGGCGGTATGGCCGCGGCACGCCCTATGTCCCCTCACCCATATTGGTCGAGAATCAACTTTACTTCACCCGCCGCAACTCGGCCGTGTTGTCCTCGTTGGACATCGCGACAGGCAAACCAATCTTCACCGAGACACGCTTGCCGGGGCTGTCGAGTATTTACGCGTCGCCAGTTTCAGCCCAAGGTCGCATCTATCTCATCGGCCGCGATGGCGCGACGTTGGTCATCCAGCACGGTCCACAACTCAAAGTGCTGGCAACAAATCGATTGGACGAACCCATCGACGCGTCCCCCGTGCTGGTCGGCAAGCAACTGTTCCTGCGCAGCACCTTCCATCTGTATTGCATTGAGGAAATGGGTAAGAAGTAGAATGAATGAAATTCGGCGAATCGGTCGGGTCGCGGTTCAATCTATCCGTGTAATCCGTGGTTGAAATCGATCCAGGATGCACGCAAAAAATGCGTCAGGTCGCGTGTCTTCGACTTCCCCGATGCCCCGTCAGTCTCTACGATTGACCGCTTGTTTACGGATTCACCCCGGCGCGGCCGGAGTACCCCGCGGGCTATACGCAACGGCCCCAGTCCCAGAGTTTTCATCGACCGGAATCACGATGCGCGTGCGATGCGCTGATTCCGCCCAATTGTTGTACGAGGAGCAGAGTTCGGATGGCGGTGCTGTTAGAGATCAAGAATGTTCACAAAAGTTACGGCGATCAGGTATTGTTGGACGGTGCTGAAGCCACGTTGATCGACGATGTGAAGGTCGGATTCGTCGGCCGCAACGGTGCGGGGAAATCGACGCTGCTAAGAATTCTGCTGGGGGAAGAGGAAGTCGATAGCGGCGAGGTGACTTTGCATCCGCGCCTGAAACTCGGTTATCTGCGGCAGCACGATCCGTTTCAGCCGGGCGAAACGGCCATCGACTTTTTGATGCGAGACAGCGGCCAGCCCGATTGGAAATGCGGCGAAGTGGCCGGAGAATTCGAAATCAAGGGAGCCTCGCTGGAAGGTCCGTTGAGTGAGTTGTCCGGCGGTTGGCAAACCCGCGTCAAACTGGCGGCCTTGTTGCTGCACGAACCGAACCTGCTGCTGCTCGATGAACCGACCAACTTTCTCGACCTGCGAACCCAGATCTTGCTGGAACACTTTCTGCGGCATTACAAGAAGGCGTGCTTGATCGTTTCGCATGACCGGGAGTTCCTCAACTCAACCTGCGGCCACACGCTCGATTTGACGCGCGGCATACTGACAATGTATCCGGGGCCGATCAACGCCTACCTCGAGATGGTTGCCGAACAGCGCATACGCGATGAGAAGACCAACGAGTCCGTCATCTCAAAACAGAAGCAGCTTCAGAGGTTCATTGATAAGAACCGCGCCAATGCGAACACGGCCTCGCAAGCACGGTCGAAAGCAAAACAGCTCGGACGCCTGCAGACGACCGATATCGCCAGTGACGAGCCGACGGCTTTCATTCGCACACCAATTGTCGAACCACGAAAAGGACCGGCCGTCCGCTGTCAGGGACTTTCAATCGGTTATCCCGATCACACAGTCGCCACGGGGATTGAACTCGAAATTGAATACGGCGAGCGCGCCGTCATCGTCGGCGACAACGGGCAGGGCAAGACGACGTTTCTGCGATCGGTGGTCGATTCGTTAAAGCCGCTGGCTGGAAATGTTCGCTGGGGATATCACTGTGACGTTGGCGTTTACGCGCAGCATGTCTACACCACTCTGCCGCCGGAACTTTCCGTGCAGGAGTATCTGGATTACAACGCCTTGCCCGGCACCACGCTGCAGGCAATTTTGCGAACGGCCGGTTCGATGCTGTTCCGCGGGCAGGCGGTCAACAAGAAGATCGCCGTGCTTTCCGGCGGCGAACGCGCCCGGCTTTGCATGGCGGGACTGTTATTGGGCGAACACAACGTACTGATACTCGACGAACCGGGCAACCACCTGGACGTCGATACCATCGAAGCGCTGGCGACGGCGTTGGTCGATTACAAAGGCACGGTCATCTTCACCAGTCACGATCGGCACTTTATGAAACGCGTGGCCACCTGCGTCATCGAAGTCCGCGACGGCCAGGTGCGAAACTACGGCGGCGACTACGACGCCTACATCTATTCAGTCAACAAAGAAATCGACGACGGCGAACGCGCACGCAACGCTGCCATGTCGAAACCGCTCCCCGGAAAACAATCGAAGCCGGTCAACAAAGTCGCGCGACGTGACGAACGCAAGGTCCGCAAAGAGGTTTCCAAAACCCAGAAAGCCGTCACTCGGCTGGATAAGGAAAAGACCTCGCTCAGCCAGCAACTGCTGACCGAAACCGATCCCGCTGAAGCGCTACGTCTGCACGAAGAAGTCACCCGGCTGACAACCGAACTCGCCGAAGCCGAACAGCGCTGGTTTGAACTGCAGGAAGAGCTGGAATCGGAGTTTTGAGCGACGTCGTCGTTCGGCCAGCGTCAATTGCGCGTGTCAGTCGTTCTGAACCCGGCCGAAGTTCTTGTCTACGCCAAGCCACTTCTTTGCGTCCTCGGCCTCTTTGCGTTAAAAATGAATGCACCGATCGACCGAACGATACTCCACCATGCAGAATAAATCGCGGCCCACTTTCCCAATAACACGCCTGACTTCCCACCATGCACAAACACGTTGTCCTCATGTCTGTCCCCGCGCTGCGTCAGCAGGATCTGGCTTCGATGCCACGGTTGTCTTCGCTGGCTGGCGGCGGCGCTGTCACGCCTTTGGCGGCTTCGTTTCCCTGCGTCACCTGCCCGGCGCAAGTGAACCTCACAACGGGGGTCGGGCCGGAACAACATGGCGTCATCGCCAACGGATTCTATTGGCGAGACCGGGGCGAAGTCGAAATGTGGACCGCCTGGAATGAGGTGGTCGAAGTTCCGCAAATCTGGGATCGGCTGCACGAACACCACAGCTCAATCACATCGGCGGTTTGGTTCCCGCTGTTGAGCAAAGGCTGCGGAGCCGACAGCATTTGCACGCCGGCGCCAATTCACAACCCGGACGGTTCGGAATCGTTATGGTGTTACACTCAGCCGACGGAAATGTACGGCGACTTACGCGACGCGCTGGGCCATTTTCCGTTGATGAATTTCTGGGGACCGTTGTCGAGCATCAAATCGACCGACTGGATCGTCGATTCGGCCGTCATTGCCGCCGGCCGATTTCAGCCGCGGTTCACGTTCATCTATTTGCCCCATCTCGATTACGCCGCCCAGAAATTCGGTCCCGATAGCGAGCAAGCCATCGCTGCGTTGGGTGCACTCGATGCGGCCATCGGTCGGCTGATCGATGGTTACGCCGAGGCGGGATTGACCGACACGCTATGGCTGGCAGCCAGTGAATACGTCATCACATCCGTCGATGGCGCAGGGTTCCCCAACCGCGTGCTGCGTGAAGCCGGCATGCTCGCACTGCGCGAAGAGGAAGGACTGGAACATCTCGTACCGGGAGATTGCCAAGCCTGGGCGCTGGTCGACCACCAGTTTGCCCATGTGTTTGTGCGCGACGAAGCCGACGTCGAAACGGTTGCCAACCTCTTCCGCAGCGACGCCAACGTCTCACGCGTGCTTGTTGGAGACGAACGGCAACAGGTGGGGTTGAATCATCCCCGTGCCGGCGACATCGTGCTGTTTTCCCAACCCGACAAATGGTTCGCCTACTATTGGTGGCTGGACGATGCCAAAGCCCCGGCGTTCGCGCGGACGGTCGATATTCACCAGAAACCGGGTTACGATCCGGTCGAGATGTTCATCGACATGCCCGCGAAAACAACGCCGCTCGATACATCGCTGGTCAAAGGATCGCACGGCTATCCGGCCGACAGTCCCGATCGAATTGGGATATTGGTTTCGTCCGATAGTTCCGCACTGTCGGATCACCCAATGAAAGACGTGGACGTGGCAGCAATTGTTTTGCAGAATTTCGGAATCGAAAGGTAAACCAATGCGACAGGACATGAGCTTAACCACGGAGACACGGAGACACGTAGAAATTGGTGAGGAACGGAGAGAGGAGAGTGGAGTACGAACGGTGAGTGCCACACTCGCCTCTTCGTCCTCCATCATCGACTTTAACGGATTCTCCGTGTCTCCGTGTCTCCGTGGTTTCGTCATCTTGATGCTTATGTGCTGCCTGCCTGCACGGGCTGCGCATGCTCTTGAACCGATTCCGGACAAGCTCGTCGTGCTGACGTTTGACGACTCGGTCAAGTCGCATTTCACCGTCGTGCGGCCGATTCTGTTAAAGCACAAGTTTGGGGCGACGTTCTTCATCACCGAGGGTTTTGACTTCGCCAAGGACAAAAGCAATTACATGACGTGGGACGAGATTGCCCACCTGAATCGCGACGGGTTCGAGATCGGCAATCACACGCGCGACCACATGGTCATCTCGCCGAAGACGATTGATCGGATCGCACAGCAGGTGACGGTCATCAACGATCGATGTCTTGAGTACGGCATACCCGTTCCGGTCAGTTTCGCCTATCCGGGCAACGGACTCGATGATCGCGCATTGCCCATTCTGAAGAAGTTGGGGATTCGTTTCGCACGCCGCGGCGGGGCACCGGAATATCCCTACAAAGAAGGAAAGGGCTTCGCCTACCAGCCGGGATTCGATCATCCGCTTTTGATTCCCTCGGCAGGCGACGCACGACCGACATGGACACTCGAAAACTTCAATCGGGCCGCCCGGCAGGCACGTCACGGCCGCATCGCTGTTCTGCAATTTCACGGTGTGCCGGACCTTGCCCACCCGTGGGTTCATTCGCCGGTGGAGCGATTCCAAGAGTACATGCAGTATCTGGCCGACAACGATTACCAGGTGATTGCGCTGCGCGACCTATCGAAGTTTGTTAATCCGGAAATCACACCATCGAAATGGCAGGGAGTGATTGAGGACCGCAAGCGGGCGATTGCCGCCAACCAATCGCGCGACAACTACCGGCGGCCCAAAAACGAGAAGGAATTGCGAAGCTGGCTGGAGAACATGGTCTGGTATCACCGCTACACCACGGCCGAAGTCTCAGCGGCGACCGGTTTGTCAGCTGCAGAAATCATCAGCGCGCTGAAGAAATTCGACATTCGAGCGGCGACCAAACCGAAACGGTCGGCCGACGCGCCGTTAACCGTGCTGCCGTTTCCCGCCGGCCGCCATCCGCGAATCGGGTTTCTCGACGGCGCGATCCGTCCGCAGCGGGAGACGAAAGTCAGTGTGTTCCTCCCCTGGGATCCGGAGAGCTACGTTGTGGTTGATGCCCCGGAAGCGATTCGCCGCAACAACGAGGCGGAGCACGGCCTGTTGTATTTGGCGCACACGCACGTCGATACGATGTGGACCAAACAGAACATTCCACTGAAACCACTTGAATGGCAGAAGCAAAAGGACGGGGCGTTGGTGATGGAGCGAAAACTCCCCAATGGTGTCGTGTTCGGGACGAAGATCGTGCCGGGACGCGATGTTGTCGATATGCAAATGTGGCTGGAGAATGGATCGGAGGAGACGTTGAGCAATCTGCGCGTGCAGAATTGCGTGATGTTTCGCGGCTCGCCGGAATTCGCCGCGCAGACCGTCGAGAACAAGGTCTTCTCCGCCCCGTATGCCGCCTGCCGTTCGGCGGCGGGCAACCGCTGGGTCATCGTCGCCTGGGAACCGTGCCTGCGTGCGTGGGGCAATAAGGGGTGTCCCTGCCTGCACAGCGATCCGCAATTCCCCGACTGCCCACCCGGTGAAAAGCGCCGGTTGAAAGGGCGACTCTCGTTCTTTGAAGGCACCGACATCGAAGCAGAGTTCAAACGCATCGATGCCACCGGTTGGCAGAAATAGCAGGCAGCCACGGAGTGAATAGAAGTCATTTAGAGACCTTTCTCGGGTGGCCGGGGCTGGACCGAAGGGAAGCGCCGGTGGTTGAATCAGAAACCCGGTTTCTCGTCGCGCGAACCCCGGGGCTACGTAAATACTCCAGCCCCGGCCACCCGTCGTCTGTGAATTCAAGCTGACACACCACTCATTCATGCGGCGGCTGGACTGCTAAACGCAATATGAACTCGCTTCCGGAAAAACTGGCGCCGGCGATTACGAATTGTGGGCTGCGCGGGTCACGGATTCTTGTTGGAGTTTCCGGCGGTGCCGACAGTGTCGCGCTGCTGCGCGGGCTATGTGAGATTCAGGGCGAACAACAGCTTGAAATCATCGCTGCCCACTTGAACCACCAGTTGCGAGGTGCGCAGTCCGGCGATGATGCGAGGTGGGTCGAGGCGTTGTGCGGGGAATTTGGCGTGCGGCTGATTCTCGAAAGCCGCAACATCGCCGAGATTGCTGAACAGCGCAGTCACGGTTTGGAAGAAACCGCACGGCAGCAGCGCTACGAGTTTCTGTCGGAGGCGGCTGAACGCGAAGAATGCTCACATGTGGCGGTCGCGCACACGGCCGACGATCAGGCGGAGACGATTCTGCACCACGTGCTGCGCGGCACCGGTATTGCCGGGCTATCGGGGATGTCGATGACGCGGCCGTTGGACGATGCCCTGCAGCTTGTGCGTCCGCTGCTTGAGGTTACCCGGGCCGACGTGGAAACGTACCTCAAAGGCATTGGTCAGGACTTTCGCACGGATGACAGTAACACCGAACTGTCGTTCACTCGCAATCGCATCCGTCATTCGCTGCTGCCTTCGCTCAAGCGGGAATTCAATCCGCAGGTCGAGCAGGCGCTGTTGCGGCTCGGCCGGCAGGCGGCCGATGTCCGGGCGATGACCGAAGAGTTGGCCGGCCGGTTGCTCGATTCGGCTCTCATCGAAAAGAACGAGATGATTTGCCGGATCGATTGTACTCGGTTCACGGGCGAGCCGGTGCATCTCGTGCGGGAGTGTTTTTCGCTGCTGTGGAAACGGCAGAACTGGCCACGCAAGCGTATGGGTTTTGCGGACTGGAACCGACTGGCGACGATGATTCGCGCCGACCAGACAGACGGTTCCGCCGATACATTGCCGGGGCACATCGAGGCGGCACGTCGGGGTACGCTGCTGGTGTTGCGGCGTATGGTGTGAAGTTTGCCCCGCGGCATCGACTGGTTGACACTCCCGTCGCAAGGCCGGCTATGTGGCGAATTCACAACGGGGATTGTGGATTTTCGCTGCCCGAGTGGTTAGTATGCTGCATTCCCGCGTTGTCTGTTCGACCAGTCGCGCGGCCGTATCGGGTTGAAATCGACACCACTTGCAAACTTGGGATGATCGCGAATGAACGACACAAGCAGCACCTCAGATAGTGGAAACCAGTTGCTTTTCTGGGGGTGTTTCATCGCACTCATTACCACGTCATTCGCATTCATCGGACGTATGTTTCTGATCGACACCTGGGGCCTTGAATTCGGTCTCGACGCGGCTCAGAAAGGACGTCTCATCGGCATTGGCATCTGGCCGTTTGCGCTCAGTATTATCATGTTCAGCCTGATCATCGATCGCATCGGCTACAAGACGGCCATGTTTTTCGCGTTTGGCGGTCATCTCGTGTGGACGGTGATGGGTGTTGCGGCCTATTTCGTCGAGGACAAGGAACTCAGCTACAATCTAATATACTGGGGTAGTCTCGTCGTAGCATTGGCGAATGGAACCGTCGAAGCATTCATCAATCCGGTGGTGGCGACGATGTTCGGCCAGGCGAAAACCAAATGGCTTAACATTCTGCATGCTGGCTGGCCTGCGGGTTTGGTGATTACCGGACTGCTGTTGATTGGGATCGACACGTACGACAAGTCGAGCGGCGAGACAACTGCCTGGGCGATCAAGATTGGCCTGGTCGGTATTCCCGCCGTTATCTACTTCCTCATTCTTGTTGGCCTGAAATTCCCGGAGAGTGAACGCGTTTCGGCGGGTGTCAGCTACAAGGGAATGTTGCAGGAGTTTGGCGTCGCGGGCGCGTCCATCGTGAGTGTGCTGCTTGTGCTGCAGCTGATGGACTTTTTCCCGGATTACTCGAAAGGACTTTTCATTGGCATTGGTGTGCTGATGGTGGTGGCATTTGGCTTGTACACGCGATCGTTCGGTCGGCCGATCCTCATTCTGCTCATCCTGATCATGATGCCGTTGGCCACAACCGAGATCGGCACCGACGGCTGGATCACCAGCATCATGGAAGGCATCGCGAAGAGTGGCGATTTTCATGCAGGTTGGATTCTCGTCTATACGTCGGCAATTATGCTCGTGTTGCGGTTCATGGCCGGTCCCATCGTCCATGCTCTTTCACCTCTCGGCCTGTTGGCAGCCAGTGCCGTGCTTGCCATCGCCGGACTGGGGTATCTCAGCGTGGCCCAGGGAATGACAATCTTTGTGGCGGCGACGCTGTACGGATTCGGCAAGACATTCTTCTGGCCGACAATGCTCGGTGTGGTCTCGGAGCAATGCCCGAAAGGCGGAGCACTCACGCTGAATGCCATCAGCGGCATCGGTATGCTGGCCGTCGGCACGCTGGGGTTTACCTACATCGGCGTGTTGCAGACGAAAACACATCAGCAGGCGATTGTGGATCACCCGTCGCTTTCAAAAGATGTGCCAGGACTGGTTGCTGATGGAGAAGTGACTGTGCTGGAGGACAAGAAGATTTACGAGGTACTCACATACAAGGCGATTAACGATGATGCGATGAAGGCATTGGTTAAAAATGTGCCCGCTGACGAGCAGCTCGCGGTCGAGAAGGAACTCAAAAAAGTGCAGGCCGATAGCTCGCAGGGAGCCCTGTACTATATGGCGTTCTTCCCGTTGTTCATGTTGGTTTGTTACGTCGGTATGATCGCCTACTTTAAGTCGAAAGGTGGCTACCACGCGGAAGTCCTCACGGGACACGGGGCGGAAGACGCCAAATTCACCGGAGGAGTGGAAGCGTCGGTGGAGGGCTGATTTGCCCCGTAGCGTGGAAGCGCCGGTGGCGGGGCAATATTTGCCCGCGGCGCTGAGAACTCGACGCTACAATGCTGCCAGATAGAATTGGGGTAACCGTTCACAGCGTAGCGATCACGTGCTTGGCAGCAGGGTTGGTGTGGGGCGGTTTTGCTGTTTGTGGGTGACGGCATCGGTGATCCAGCCGAGAGCGTGGCGGCCGAGGCGGCGACA
>Ga0114999_10007862_pt1 | contig 12019 bp, 12 predicted proteins | sample ArcticOcean_MG_C_3_FD_89820 | JGI IMG/M metagenome (GOLD analysis project Ga0114999, IMG submission 89820) | Marine microbial communities from western Arctic Ocean - ArcticOcean_MG_CB8_126 | ecosystem: Environmental > Aquatic > Marine > Oceanic | place: Arctic Ocean: Canada Basin | collected...
AAATACCTTCTAAGTTTAGTTGGTATTTTTTAAATAAAAACAATGAATTTATTCCATCGTTTACAAAAAAAATTTTTAAACGAATTTCACATTTATATTAATGAAAAAAAAAATAGCAATCATTGGATCGGGAATAGCAGGACTTACTTTGGCAAGACTTTTAAAAAGTAATTCAAATTTTGAATTTATCGTGTATGAAAAAGAAGATAATTTAAATTTAGACGAAGGTTTTGGAATACAATTGTCTGTTAATAGCGTTGCTGTTTTAAATAGAATTGGTTTTGCTCAACTTAATAAAAATGAAAAATATCATCCACCAAATCTAGATTTTTATTCAGAAAATTGTAAAAAAATTTGTGATTTAGATTTAGCAACTTTTAATTCTGAAAACGAAAAATATACCACACTTAAACGATCGAACTTAATTAAATTTTTAAAAGAAAAATTATTAACTAATTCATTAATATTTTGTAAACAAATTAATAATGTTGAGAAAATAAATGAAAAAATCAAAATTAATTTTACGGATGGTTGGAAAGATGAAGTTGACTACTTGGTGGTTTCAGATGGAGTTTTTTCTAACACAAAATCAGTTATAGAAAATAAAATATTTAAACCAATTTACTATGGAGCCTCTGCAATTAGAATGCAAATTAAAACTCAAAAAATTTCTAATTTTAATAATAATAATATATCTTTAATAATGGGCTCTAATGCACACTTGGTTGTGTACCCAGTTAATCAAAATAAAGAACTTAATATAGTTTATATAATTAGAAAAAAATTAGAAAATCATGAAAATATAAAACAAGCTTTAATCAATACAATTTTTAATGAAAATAAAAATTTATCAAATTTGCTTCAAGAGAATTTAAAATCTTGGCCTCTTTACGTATCTAGCAAGCCTTCTAAATCTATTTATAAAAATGTATTTTATATTGGTGATGCCTTCTATACCTTCTTACCAACAATGGCACAGGGTGCCTCACAAGCAATTGAATCTGCTTATGAAATCTTTAATTTAATTAAAGATAATAATCCTGATATTCAAAATGTGTATTTTAATAATAGAATAGAAAGAACAAATCTAATTATTAAAAGATCAAAGTTTAATTATTTCAGTTTTCATATTTCTAACTCAATATTAAAGATTTTTAGAAATAGGATTTTAAAAGTTCTTTTAAAAAATAAAAAATTTATCAACAGTTATTTAGGTAAAGTTTATAAATAGCTAAAATTTTTACGCTCTAAGTATTTTTACTTAAAAACTTTTGTCTAAGGTTATCTATTGGAACTACTGAGTTGCCTACATTACAGTACCAATAAGTCCAACCATTGTAGCTTTCAGTTCCCATTATTTTAGCTGCAATTTTATGTATAGAACCCGCGGACTCTTTATGCTTAATGCTACCATCTACCATAATTTTTGCATTAATTTTTTTCTTTTGATCAAAAATACTTGTGCCTGGCTTAATTATTCCTAATTCAACAAGTGATCCAAAAGGTACTCTTGGTTTTGATTTGTTATTTTCTAATGCATCTAAGTTACTTTCCTCAATAACCTGAGTTTTATTAATTCTTTCACTCGCAGCTTTAAAATATTTTTTGTCTTTTTCTATTCCAAAATACTTTCTACGTATTTTTTTAGCTACAACTGCTGTAGTTCCTGTTCCTAAGAATGGGTCAAATACCGCATCACCTTTATTGGTCGTTGCTAAAATAATTCTATGCAAAAGAGCTTCAGGTTTTTGCGTAGAATGAACTTTTTTACCATTTTTCTTTAATCTTTCTTTGCCGTTGCAAATAGGAAGCATCCAATCAGAACGCATTTGTAAATCGTCATTCAAACATTTTAAAGATTGGTAATTAAAAGTATATTTTGATTTTTTACTTTTAGAAGCCCATATTAAAGTCTCATGAGCATTAGTAAATCTTGTTCCTCTAAAGTTCGGCATTGGATTATTTTTTCTCCAAATAACATCATTCAATAACCAGTAATTTAAATTTTGTAAGTGATAACCTAAGCGAAAGATATTATGATAAGATCCTATTACCCAGATGCTGCCATTGTCTTTTAAAATCCTTCTACATTCCACCAACCAGGCTTTACAGAAATCATCATAATGTTTGAAACTTTCAAATTGATCCCATTTATCATCTACACCTTTTACTTTACTGGCATCAGGTCTTCTTAAACTTTCACCAATCTGCATGTTGTAAGGAGGATCAGCAAAAACTAAATCAAAAGATTTGTTTGGAATTTTTTTTAACTCTTTTAAAGAGTTCGCATTTATAATTTTATTAAAAAATTTAGACATATCTAGATTCAACTTTACGTTGAATTAGACTCTAAATTTGGATATCAGTCAAATCTTGATTATAAAAAAATGAATCTTATTGTGTTTCACGTTTATTATTTAACAAGATGTTGTGTATTGGTTTGAATTTTTTTCTATGGTGTTTCGTTAATCCATTTCTTTTTAGGCCAGCCAAGTGTTCTTCTGTTCCATAACCAAAGTTTTTATTCCATTTATAGCCAGGGTATTTTTTTGCAAGTTCAATCATAAATAGATCCCTAGCAACTTTGGCAATTATTGATGCAGCCGCAATACAAGTGATTTTTTCATCCCCCTTTACAAATGTTTTATACTTTATTTTTAAATTTTTGGGAGCAAAAATTCCATCAATATAAATTATAGATGGAGTTTGTTTTAGTTTACTTAAAGCTCTTTCCATAGATAAAAGAGAAGCATTTAAAATATTAATTTTATATATTTCTTCAACACTAGCTATTCCTACAGCGTAAATTGAGTTTTTTTTGATATATTTAGAAAGTATAACTCTTTTTTTAAATGAAATTTTTTTAGAATCTTTAATGTCTTTTTTAATAATTGTTTTGTTTAAAATAACAGCTGCGGCAAATACTGGGCCCGCTAAACACCCTCTGCCAACTTCATCCACTCCTGCTATTATCATTACTTTTTTAAATAAATTATATTTTTAAATTTTTTATTTTATTTCTTATCATTTTTAAATCTATCCAAGCCATTTTTTTTTGTTGAGGTTGACGCATTAAAAATGCTGGGTGAAAAGATGCTATAACCCAAAGGTTAGCTTTACCAATTTTCATTTCATTCCATTTTCCTCGTGCTTGTGAAATAACTTCTTCATTACTAATTATTGCATTTAAAGATGTGCTGCCTAATAATAATAGTATTTTAGGATTAATTATTTCAATATGACTCTTTAAATAAGGCAAATACCTTTTTATTTCTTCTTCCGTAGGGCGCCTATTTTCGGGAGGTCTATAATTAACAACATTAGATATATAAACTTTTTCTCGATTTAATTGAATGGACTCTAACATTTTATCTAACAACTTGCCTGCACGTCCAACAAATGGAGTTCCTAAAATATCTTCTTGTGAGCCAGGACCTTCTCCTATGATCATTATTTTTGCATTTATATTACCATCAGCAAAAACTAAGTTTTTTGCACTCTTTTTTAAATCACAGTTTTTTACTAAAGATATACTTTTTTTTAGTTCTTCCAATTTCTGAGGTTTTGTTCCATGAAAAGTTAAAGTTGTAGATAAATTATTGGAGTTTCGTATAATAGGTGTATTGCTCCATGTAATATTATTATTAATTAAACTATAATATTCAATAAGATTAATTAAATTTTGATTTAAAATTTTTTTCATTTTATAAAGAGCATTATATGAAATCTTTTATAAAAAATAGTTACTTAATTTTAATAATTACAACTATTTTGTTAACAAATTTTCTTTCTTTCTCCTACGCTAAAAGTATAGATTTAAAATATTCAAAGAAAAATATTTTTAACTACTTTTCAGGAACTGTATCATTAAATCAAAATAACCCAATTAAAAGTTTTAATTATTTTAATAAAATCCAAAATTTAAAAAAAATTCATTCAAATTATAACAACCAGTTTATTAGATCTCTTGTATTGGTTGAAAAATTTGATGAGGCGTTTAAGTTTTCAAAAAAAATTTGGAAAGAAAATAATTTATATTTTGAAGCTGATCTCTTATTAGGATTGCGACATTATCTTGAAGGGGATTACAACAATGCAGAAAAATATTTTTCTAGATTAAACCAAGTGTCTGATCAAAATCCTTTTTTTAAAGATTTTTTTGGAAATATATTAATATCTTGGCTTAAAGCTTCTGAAAATGACAAAAAAACAAGTTATGAGTTTTATAATAAAATCCCCTCAAGGTATGAAAATCTTAAACAAATTCAAAACGCCTTTTTACACTGTTACTTTAATGAAGAAGAAACAGAAGCAGTATTTAATAAAGTAATTAGAAATAAAGATAACGGATTTTCAAGATATTATTTTTTTTTAACAAATTACTTAATATCTAAAAATAGATATGTAGATAAAAAAAAATTATTAAATACAAAAAATAATTTATACAACTCAAATATACTAATAAAGGAAATGCAAAATTTTATTATTAATAATAAAAAAAATAAAATTTTAGATTTTTTCAACTGTAAGGAGCCAAAAGACTCAATGGCAGAGATTTTTTATATTATTGCTAATATGTATTCTACTGAAAGCGACTATCAAATGTCAAATTTTTACTTAAAGATTTCTTTATTTCTTAACAACAAGTTTACACCAAACAAGATTTTATTAGCTGAAAATTATTTATATCAAAAAAAGTATAAACCTTCAAAAAAAATATATAACTCTATTAAGAATATAGGACCAATATTTTCTTGGTATGCTTCTAAAAAAATTACTTCAATTTCTTTAATAACAAGTGATAAGGAAACTTCAATTGAATATTTAGAAAAAAGATTTAATTTAATTCCAGATCCAAATGTTTACCATTACTACGACATGGCAAACTATTATAAAAATAATGAATATTATAAAAAGTCTATAAAATATTACACGCTAGCATTAAAAAAAATTGATAAGCAGCATGATCTTTATACCAAAATATTAGATAGGAGAGGAACAACTTATGAAAACATTGGGGAATGGAAAAATGCAGAAAAAGATCTTTTAGAATGTTTAAAAATATTACCCAATCAACCTTATGTATTAAATTATTTAGCTTATACTTGGATAGATAAAAATACTAATATAAATAAAGCACTAGACATGCTTAAGTTGGCAAACGATTTGGAACCAAATAATGGATATATTATAGATTCACTGGGGTGGGCATATTACTTAAGAAAAAACTATAATGAAGCTGAAAAATATTTGCAAAAAGCTGTTCAGTTAAATCCACTTGATCCAATAATTAATGATCATTATGCAGACTCGTTATGGATGGTGAAAAAAAAAATACAAGCCAAATATTTTTGGAAATATGTATTAGGCTTAGATAATGTAAAACAAAAAACAAAAATAGGAATAAATAAAAAATTAGTTTTTGGTATTAATTATAATTTATAATTTATTAAGTGAAAAATTTTAATTTAAAATCTTTTTGTAAAATTAATCTTACATTAAATGTTATTAAAAAATTAAATAATGGGTATCATTCAATCCAGTCTTTAGTAACTTTTTGTGGTATTCATGACAATATTTCTATACAAAAAAATAGTCAATTTAAAAAAGACTCTATACTTTTTACTGGTAAGTTTAAAAATGGTATTAATAAAAATGATAATACAATAACTAAACTTCTATATTTTTTAAGAAAAAAAAGATTATTAAAAGAAAAGTATTTTAAAATAACAGTAAAAAAAAATATTCCACATGGGTCTGGTTTGGGTGGTGGTTCCTCAAATGCAGCAACTATACTAAATTTTTTGAACTATTATATGAGTTTAAAAATTAATAAAAAAGAGCTATATAAAATAGCTGCTCAAATAGGTAGTGATACCCCCATTAATTTGTATAAAAAAAACACTTTAATTACCGGTGTAAAAGACAAATTTTTTAGATTTAATAGGAGGCTGGGTTTAAATATTTTAATAGTTTATCCAAATATAATTTGCTCAACAAAAAAAATATTTTTAACTAATAAAAATTTTAGCAAACTAAAAAAAAAATTTAACTACAATAAAATAAAGAAAAGAGAATTTATTAGCTTTTTAATTAGATCCAATAATGATCTTGAGGCAGCAGTAATAGGATTTTATCCCAAAATAAGAAAAATTATTGATTTAATAAAGTCTCAAAATGGATGTTATTTTTCAAGAATTTCGGGATCTGGATCGGCTTGTATTGGAATATTTTCTAATAAGAGATCTGCAATTTATACACAAAAGTTGATTAAATTAAAATTTCCTAAATATTGGTGTGTCGTATCAAAAACTATATAAATTTGTTTGATTATGGTATATCTCAAAGCTATAAATTTGGGGCGTAGCCAAGCGGTAAGGCAGCGGTTTTTGGTACCGCCATCCTAGGTTCGAATCCTAGCGCCCCAGCCAAAAAATGTTTAATAGAATAAAAAAAATTATTTTAAAAACCGATCACTTTCTATTTAAAAAGTTTGGATCTGATAAAAGTATTAAATTTTTAGAAAATATAAAAGAAGCTAGATTAATATTTTCATATTTAAATAAAAACGGAGAAGAAACTGTAGTGCGGTTTGTTGGAGGGTGTGTAAGGAAATCACTTTGTGGTGAAAGTATAGATGATATAGATTTAGCGACATCACTTGAACCAACAGAAGTTAAAAAGAAATTAATCAATAAAAATATTGTAGTAGTTGATACAGGAATTTCACATGGAACCGTAACAGCTATTTTAAATAATAAGAAATTTGAAATAACCACATTAAGAAAAGACACCTCAACAGATGGTAGGCATGCAAATGTTAAATTTACTACAAATTGGAAGGAAGATGCTTCAAGAAGAGATTTTACAATAAATGCAATTTATGCTGACATCGAAGGTCGTATTTATGATCCATTAAATGGAATTTCTGATTTGCGCAATGGAATAGTGAAATTTATTGGTTCACCACATGAAAGGATTGAAGAAGATTATTTAAGAATTTTAAGATATTTTAGATTTTTTACACAATACAGTACACAAGAACACAACAGTGAATGTATCAGATCAATTAAAAAAAATATTAATGGCTTAAACAAAATTTCAAACGAAAGAATATTTTCAGAGCTTAAAAAAATTTTATCTTTAAAAAGATACTTACTTTATTTTTAGATCAAGACGCAAAAGATATTATTCTTAGTATATTTCCACAATTTAAGTTTTATAATAGGTTAAAAAATTTTAATAGATTAGATGAGAAAATTAAAAATAATTATAATTATAAATTAATACTAGCATTACTCGTTATTGATCAAACTGATAATTTTGATTTTTTTTGTTATAAATACAAAACATCTAATGAAATCAGAGAGAAATTTAAATATATTTCAAATAATTACAAAAACTTAGAAAAAAAACAATTTTATGAAAAAGACAATATTAAAAAATTAATTTATTTATCAAATAAAGAAAAAGTAAAAAATTTGTTATTTTTTTCTCAATGTTTAAAATTAAAAGTAGTAAATTTTGATTTTTCTGAATTAATAAAGTATACCAACTTTTGTGTAGTGCCAAAATTTCCTATCTCAGGGGATGATTTAAAAAAGTTTGGATATGAAAGCGGACCCAAACTTGGAACAAAACTAAAAATGTTAGAAGATAAATGGATAAAAAGTAACTTTTCACTAGATGCAAAACAGCTAGAAAATTATTTAAAGCATTAAATATATTTTACTTCTATTATTTCAAAATTTCTTTCACCAGATGGAGTGTTAACTGTTACTAAATCTTTTTTAATTTTTCCAATTAAAGCTTTTCCTATTGGGGATCTAAAGTATATATAATTTTTAGATATATCAGCTTCATCTTTACCAACTATTTTATAATTTTTTTTTTGTTTATTTTCTAAATCAATTAAAAAAACTGTAGATCCAAAAATTACATTATCTTTTTTCTCTAATTTCGTAATGTCAATAACATTTGCTCTTGCAATAGTATCATTTATTGCAAGTATTCTTCCTTCTATTTTAGCCTGTTCTTCTTTTGCTGCATGGTATTCTGCATTTTCTTTTAAATCACCATGGGATCGAGCTTCGGCTATTGCGTTAATTATTTTTGGTCTCTTAATATTTCTTAGTTCAATTAATTCTTTTTTTATTTTTTCAAGTCCATTTAATGTTATCGGTTCTTTTTCCATATTTTATTTCCACTTAACTTCTGGCGGCAAAGACATCAAAATAGCATCAACGTTACCTCCTGTACTCAATCCAAACTTTGTACCCTTATCATATAATAAATTAAACTCAACATATCTACCTCTTTTAATTAGCTGAGCTTCTTTTTGTTTATTTGTCCATTTAGAATACATTTTTTCTTTGATAATATTTTGTGCACATTCTAAAAAACACAATCCAACATCTTTTACAAAATTAAAATCATCTTCCCAGGGACCTTTTTTGTAATCAAAAAAAATCCCACCTATGCCTCGTGCTTCTTTTCTGTGTGGTAAATAAAAATAATTATCACACCACTTTTTATATTTTTTGTAATATTTTGGATTATGTTTTGAACACATTAATTGAATCTTTTTATGAAATTTATTTTTTTGTTTAGAGTCATTAATACATTGTGTAGCATCCATTCCTCCTCCAAACCAATTTTGCGTAGTGACTATATATCTTGAATTAAAATGCATTGCAGGAATTTTTGGGTTTTTCATATGTGCCACAACTGAAATTCCCGTTGCCCAAAAACTTGGTTTTTTATTTGCTCCAAGGATTTGCGATCTAAATTTTTTACTAAATACTCCAGATACTTCAGAAAAATTTATACCAACTTTATCAAATACAAGACCATCTTTAATTATGTAATATTTTCCACCACCTTCATTTTTATTCTTAGATTTTCTCCAAATCTTTTTATAAAAATTTGGGCCTTTTTTGTTATTTTTTATTCCATACTCATGTTCAATTTTTTTAAATTCATTACAAATTGTTTGTTGAAGTAAAGCGAACCAACGACTTGCTAATTTTTTTTTTAATTTTATATTTTTAATCATTTATAAAGATAAATTTTGTCTTAATGCTTCAGATAAAGTAATTGCGGCAGTTATACTTATATTAAGAGATCTCTTATTATTTTTTAATGGAATTTTTAATCTTTCGTATGCATTTACATGCACATTTTTTGGGACTCCCGCACTTTCTCTTCCTAACATTATAGTGTCTTTTGATTTAAATTTAAAATCATAATAATTTTTTTTAGCTTTAGTAGTCATTAATATTATTCTTGAATTTTTTTTTTTTGATAAAAAATTTTCATATGATTTATACTTGATAATTTTGCTTTCATCCAAATAATCCATAGCTATTCTTTTTATTCCTTTATCATTAAGGTGAAAACCGCAGGGTTCTATTATTTCTAAAGTTGCTCCAAAACACGAACATAAACGAATTATAGCAGCTGTATTTTGAGGAATATCTGGTTGATATAAAGCAATATTAATCATTTTTTAGTTGTATATCAATTTGTGTGTCATTCTGACCCTAGCAAATTTATATTAATTGTAACTAATTAATATTATATACTAGTGAAAAGCTTCAATTATTATGACTAATAAAATTAAGATAAAAAGACGAAATTTTCTATTTACGGCAACTTATTCAGTTGGCGTAATAGGCGTAGGGGCAGCTGTTTGGCCTTTAATAGACCAAATGAATCCAGATTCATCTGTAAAAGCTTTATCAACAACCGAGGTAGATGTAAGTGGTGTTGAGCCAGGAAAAACAATCACAGTGTTATGGAGAGGTAAACCAATATTTATAAAAAGACGCACAGGTAAAGAAATTGATGAAGCGTCGAAGGTAGATTTAAACGATTTAAAAGATCCACAAAAAGATTCAGATAGAACTAAAAATCCAGAATGGTTAGTTATGGTTGGAGTCTGCACGCACTTAGGTTGCGTTCCTTTAAGTAATAAAGGAGAGTATAAAGGATGGTTTTGTCCATGTCATGGTTCTCACTACGATACTTCAGGAAGAATTAGAAAAGGACCTGCGCCAAAAAATTTAGAAATACCTAAATATGAATTTGTTGATAATAATATAATAAAAATAGGCTAGTTTATAATGAGTGAAGAAAAATATATTCCAGAATCAAAATTAGCAAAATGGTTTGATAGTCGTTTACCATTATTAACTCTTTCTCACCATCTAAAGGAATATCCAACACCAAAAAATTTGAACTACTGGTGGACGTTTGGTGGCATATTAACTTTTTGTTTAATTACACAAATAATTACAGGACTTGTTCTTGCCATGCATTATGTTGCTCACGTTGATCATGCTTTTGAAAGCATTGAACATATAATGAGGAATGTAAATTATGGATGGTTAATTAGGTACGTGCACGCAAATGGAGCATCAATGTTTTTTTTAGCTGTATATATTCATATTTTTAGATCATTATTTTATGGTTCATACAAAGAACCAAGAGAAGTAATCTGGATTATAGGACTTTTAATTTATATTTTGATGATGGCTACAGCATTTATGGGTTATGTATTGCCATGGGGTCAAATGAGTTTTTGGGGAGCAACAGTAATAACTAATTTATTTAGTGCAATTCCTTTTGTAGGCGAAAGTGTTACTACTTGGCTTTGGGGTGGCTACTCAGTTGATAATCCAACTTTAAATAGATTTTATAGCCTGCATTATTTGCTTCCATTTTTAACTTTTGGGCTAGTAATACTTCATATTTGGGCCCTACATGTTCCAGGAAACAACAATCCTGTTGGTATTGATGTTAAAAAAAATAGTAATGAAACTATGCCGTTCCACCCATATATGGTTATGAAAGATCTTGTTGCCTTACTTGTATTCATAATTATTTTTTTATGGTTCGTATTTTTTGCTCCGAACGCACTGGGTCATCCAGATAATTATATAGAAGCTAATCCATTAGTAACTCCTACCCACATAGTTCCAGAATGGTATCTGCTTCCTTTTTATGCAATTTTAAGAGCTATACCAAGTAAACTAGGTGGAGTAATTTTTATGTTTGCTGCAATTTTTATACTTATGCTTTTACCTTGGCTGGATTCCTCTAAAGTAAGATCAGCAACTTTTAGACCAATTTATAAAAAATTATTCTGGCTATTAGTTTTTGTGGTAATTTTATTAGGGTATTTAGGCGCAAAACCACCAGAAGGTATTTATTTAATTTTATCTAGGTTAGCTACAGCTTATTATTTTATTCATTTTTTAATTTTACTGCCATTACTAGGACGTTATGAAAAAACAGATCCATTACCAATGAGTATTTCTGATCCTGTTTTGGATAAACCTGGAGTTTTAGATAAAGTTAAAAATGCTGCAGCTAATTATGAAGGAGAAAATGTTAATTCATTTAAATAATTTGTTAAAGTTTTTTTTTATAATTGTGCTTATCTCTGTGTTTCCACTTTCAACTTATTCAGAGGAAAAAAAAATAGACTTTCTTAAAACAAATTGGAGTTTCGATGGTATTTTTGGAACTTTTGATAGAGATTCTCTTCAAAGAGGTTATCAGGTTTATCAAGAAGTATGTTCGGGTTGCCATTCTTTACAATATTTAAGTTATAGAAATTTATCAGAAGAAGGTGGGCCAGAATTTTCAAAAAGTGAAGCGAAAGCTATAGCTGCACAATTTGAGATTTTAGATGGACCTAATAGTGACGGGGAAATGTTTACAAGAACAGGAAAACTTTCAGATAAATTTGCTTCACCTTATCCAAATATTGAAGCTTCTACAGTTGCAAATGGGGGAGCATACCCTCCAGATATGTCAGTTTTAGCAAAAGCTAGAACTGGAGGAGCAGACTATATTTATTCACTTCTTTTAGGATATGAACAAGCTCCAGCGGACTTTGAATTAGATGATGGAGTTTATTACAACAAATTCATGGCTGGTAACAAAATTAAAATGTCATCACCATTAGTAGATGGTTTAATCGATTATTCTGATGGAACAGAAGCAAGCACCA